>MDSZ01182635.1_pt1 | contig 77891 bp, 46 predicted proteins | sample 811201 | NCBI WGS metagenome assembly MDSZ01 (sample SAMN05326647, study PRJNA326480) | marine metagenome | isolation source: seawater | place: Indian Ocean: North | collected 2010
ACGCAATAATCCCAACCACTTTTCCCACTTCCCGAACACCCGGGAACAGCTTCGTTTCCATCTCTCTGAAAACAGGTCAGACCGACTCCGCATTCTCGATCGCTGTCGCAATCGCCTTCACAAACGCCGAGACCACCAACGCCCTTCCAATTCGAGTTGATGTTATTAATTTCGGGGCGAGTGGCTCCCAGTTTAGCCGACATAAACTTTGAAGAATACAGAGACTTTGATGAAGAATTTTTCTCCTTTATCGCCGCCATCGCCTTCTCAAAAAGGTTTCTGTCGTACGCAAATGTATCTGTGTTCTCGTGAATCCCAGTCGATTTTGTCAACGTGTATTCAACAGGAGATTCACCGGCGCGAACGAAAGAGGAAGTGAACGTAATGCAATACACAGACAAAGAGAACGTGTAAAGAAACAATAAATGGCCGAGGTTGGCAAGTGTCGACGTCTTTTTCGACGAAACCATTCTTTTCTTTTTCTCAAGACCATACATCGGCCCCGTCAGCCAAAACATCAAGCCGCGGTTTGTGAAAAAGGGCGCGGATTCAAAAAGTTCGTTTAGATAGTTCTAATTTTTTCCGCGCGTATATTTCGTGTTTTCTGCCGCGCCCGCGAGAGCGTGCGTCTGGGTGTTTTCTTCGCTTCTTTTTTGTTTATGCGTGCGTGTATGTGTGTAAACCACCGCGTGTGTACGCAGGTTATTTACGAATGCCGATTTCCCTTTTTTTTTCCACACAAATCTCTTCCCGTGGCAGCACAGGCGACTTATTTTTGAGTTTTTCCCTTCCAACGTCCAATGTCCAAAGATGGAGACGTGGTCCTTTTTTTTCGGTCCTTTTTTTTCGGTCGTTCTCCGCGCCTCTTCATACTCTCGTTGTTTTTACACATCTACTAGAACCACGCACGAGACTATACTCCTCCTAATACTATTACTTCTACAATTATTACTGCTATATAGGAACAAACACTACGACAGCGACGACAGCGACGACGACGACAGCGATGACAACGATGACAACGACGATGAGGCCTTTTTCTTCTTCTTCTTTTCTTTCTTCCTCGAATTTTTTTTCTTCTCTTTCTTCTCTTTCTTCACTCTCTTCTTTGATCTTCCATCCTCTTTTCTTTCCTCTTCATATTGAGGAAACGGTTTTCCCTCCGCGATAGCCTTCGCGCGCTTCTCCGCCATCTCTTTTCGTTTTTTCAATTCATTCATGAGCGTCTGCTCGTCTTTCTCCTCCTCCTCTTCACGTCGCTCCGGTTGTTTCCTGTTTTCGTCCACCTCTTGTTCGGAAGAGGACGAAGAAGAGGCTTCCTCTTCCTTTTGTTCACTTCTCTTTGCATCCACGTACGCTTCCTTAGGGGCGTTCCCACCGCACTTAAAACATCTCTCTCTTCCTTCAAAGTTATCTCCTCCGCACAAAGAGCACTTCCATTTTAAAATCTTCCTGTTAAACTCTTCTCGCAACCGATAGTCTTCGCAGTGGTCCACGCGTAAAATTCTTCCTAAAACTTTACTTCCGTTTAAATTATCCACCGCTAATATCGTCGATCGCTGATCTAAGTAACACACGAACGCAAAACCTTTGGATTTCCCGGTCCTTTCGTCCCTAGGGATGAACACATCCACGATTTCTCCGTACTGCGACAAAATAGCCAACACGTCGCCTTCGGTTAAATCCGAGTGTAACCCACCGACGAAAATGTAGGCTGAGTGTTTGTATTTCGCGTGCCAACTGGCAGATTCCGGGAGACCTAACTCGACCTCTCTAAGAGAGGCGTCTTGTTGGTTTTTTATTTGCGTCAAGACGTTCATATATATGTATACATATATGTGTGTGTGCGCGTGTGTGTACGTTTGTGTGGTACAGAAAAGTATGCCGTACTATGCAGAATGTTTCTTCCTTAATTTTACGACGACGTACCTTCTTCTAAAAAACTCTCCATTTTTTGCAAGTGGCGGCTTAAACCGTCGAACAGACAAATAAAATGAATTTATAAACACACAATATCATCATCATCATCAACGACAACAACAACAACAACAACAACAACAACAACAACAATGCGTGGTGCTACTACTCCGACCAGCAGCAATGGTAGCGGTACTTTGGACGATGCGCTTTTGAAAGCGACTTTGGAAGACACGCGATGTCAACACACGGCTTTGGGAAAAAGCGCCGTCGCTCAATTGACATCTTTGCTTAAAGGTATGTACACATATTGTTTCATCCCGTCTCGTGAGATAAAGAATGAAGGAATGAGTGAATATGAATATGAATGAAGAAGGAAGTCGGTGACGATACATGAATTTAATCTTTGAGAGCTGACCATCCCCGTGATGTTCAAAATGACAAGCATATAACTGAGACTCTCCTCATTCACCACATGTTCACATATTCTTTCTTACTCTTACATTTCATATCGTAAAAGAGTCCTAGTCCAATTCTTCATTAACCAAACACAACATATCTTACATATCGCACAGGTTTAGAAGAGAAAGAACTGAAACTGAAATTGACGTCGCCGCCGGCCGCAGGCGAGGAGAATGTGGATGATATCAATGTGTCCGCAAAATATTTGTTTTCACACACAAATATGAATGCAAAAACGATGACATTTAAACCTCCGAGCTCTATTAAAGTAGTTGGAAGTCATTCTTACGGAGGGGCGTTGAGCTTTAGCACGAATAATAGGGAAGTCAAGGACGGTGAAGATGGTACAACGCCAGCAATTGATGTAGCCATCGAAATGCCCTCTTCGTGTTTCAATGAGAAAGACTATTTGGATCATCGGTACCATTTGAAACGAATGTCATATTTAAAGCACACACAAAAACAATTAATGAATACAAATAAAAAGACGACACCAGTGAAGAAGTGCGATCTGACTTTTTATCAAAACGACAACAGAAAGCCGTGCTTGATTATAACCATCAAGGATCACGAAAGAGATTTAAAAATTCGAGTGTTGCCATGTTGCGCCGCCAATTTGTTCCCAAAACAGAGACTCGGTCCAACAAAATCAAATTTGAAGAAAACTGAAGGCCGTTTTGAGTCGCCTCGGTACTCGCAATCCATTGCGGAGGACGCGGCTATGCAAAGTATCAACGAGTGGGTGCAAAATATCTACAAAGAGGTAAAATTTCTAGGCGCGGCTTCAATTTTAATCAAAGCATGGGCGTCCAGACGACGTCTGTTTGATTACTCCAACGATGGTATCACCGGTTTTTTCCTTTCGTGCCTCTTAGCACACATGGTTGAAACGAGTGATGCGCTTTCGCCAGCAATGGACGCGAATCAACTCGTCCAAGGGTTTTTTGTCAGTCTAGCAATAGCGAAGAAAAACAGTAGCGGTATAACAAGTAAAACAAGTAGTAGCAGCAAAATTATTGGCGAATTAGAAAGTGGTAACAATCCGAATTATTTTACCGGCGGTGTATTCTGTAACCCGGGATTGGATGAGGAGACGAAAGGAAGTTGGCTCAGAGCCTTTAACGTGGTCTTCTTGAGTCCGTGCGGGTCCCTGAACTTGGCCTCGCGACTATCTCAAGGTGCGGTTGAAGAATTGGTGCAAGAGGCTGTAAAATCAAGCGAAGTTTTAGAACAAGCTGGAAGAAATGCATTTGTGGAAGTATTCTTAACCGATTTACCGAGGGCGGTTCGGTATGATGTTCACATGCAAGTCGAAATATCACCGTCATCGTCTCGGAAAGATGTAAAAGATATTTCGTCCGAGACTCGCATCGCAGAAGAGGAGATCTCTTCTGTTATGAAAATCGCTATGAACGATCGCGCAGACGCCGTGAGGTGCGCGAGTGTTGGAAGAAGCGCATGCAATTCGAAAAAGATATGGATCGGGATAAAATTAAATCCCAAGAATGGTTTGAAAGTAATTGATGTTGGACCACCATCAGATAACGAGGCTGAAGCAAAGGTGTTTCGAGCTTTTTGGGGCGAAAAATCAGAGCTTCGCCGTTTCAAAGATGCGCGAATTTGTGAAGCAGTTGTGTGGAGCTTTGTGCCCCCATCAAGAAGGCATCATATTCCAGCCGTTGCAGCGGAATATGCGCTGAAGAAAAATGTCAAAAATATCGATTCAATCACATGGACATCAAAAGTGTTTGACGATTTGTTATCCTCTTCGAATGGCTCTTTCATGGCTGTTGCAGAGCACTCGAAACATCTTTTGCAAACTTTAGATCGGTTGGCGAGACGCATGAAAGAAATGAAAGACGTACCACTAAAAGTGTATAATGTTCAACCAATTTCAGCGGCATTTCGTGGATGCGATCCGTTTCCCCCAAAGCAACATCCGTTAATGTTTGGCATTGGTGCTAGTCTAGGAAGAGACGATGAAGTCATATCAGCATGTCCAAGAACGTTGAACGTTTTAGTACAATTAGAAGGTTCGGGTCGTTGGCCCGAAGAGAAAGAGGAAATCGTAAAAACAAAGCAGTTGATGGCAATTGAAATCGCAGAGAAACTGAAACAATCGTTCGGAACTCCAAACATTGTTTCGAACGATGGAACTGTCGACATATTACATGAAGGTTACGCGTTTCGATTATTTTTGAACGCCTCAAATGGCGGTCCTTTAATTCGAGAAATTGAGGCTGAGCAAACGATCGTATCGAAACACGCGATGTTGCTTGCATCAATTTCATCGAGATTTCCGACGTTTGCAATTGCAGTACAAATTGCAAAGCGATGGATAGCTTCCCAGATGTTCTCTCCGCATTTTTTGGATGAAATTATTGAGTTGATGGTCGCAAAAGTGTTTTGTCACCCGGGTGGATTGAGTCCACCAAATTCGAGAGAAGTTGCTTTTGCACGATTCCTAGAGCTCCTTTGCACGCATCCTTTTGGTATATTACCTCTTGTCCTTGATCCTGAAAGTGCAGGAGGACAAAACGGTAAAGACTGCGCCGTTTCCAGAGATGCTATCAAAAGAGCGGAAGATTCACTCTTGCCCTCGGTTATGAAGGAAGAAGAAGAGGAGGAGGAGGAGGAGGAGGAGGAGGACGACAGCAATGATGATAATAAAGAGAACGGAAGGACAAAAAAGAAATCAGAGAAGAGAAAATTAAATGTACCGCCTTCGATGGTTCTTCTTACGCCATACGATCTGACTGGTACGTTTTGGACGCGTGATAGAAATTTAGACTGCGAAAACATTCCCTCTGGAGTCACTTTAAAAAGATTACAAAGTATTGCTGCAAAGGCTCTCAAAACTCTGCAAGTGTATCTCGAAGATGGAGGAAGCCTATCATCCAAAATAAAAAATATAGGAGAAGAAAAGGAAGAAATCATATGGAAAAAACTGTTCCAGCCGAACATGAGTGCATTTGACGGCGTACTTCTCTTTCGTAAATCCGTCTTGCCGTTTCCAGACGAAGCTTTGTTTACGCAAGCTAAGATGAAAAAATCCTTGAAACGCGCATTCAAAACAAATCTATCCACCGCTGCAGATGAGGAAGAAGAAGAGGAAGACAATGTCGACGAGGATTATTTTCTTCACGAGAAGAAAAAGCGTCGGAAAGTGTTATCGCTGACGAAACTTCCAAAGCGTCTCGTACACCTCGGTCCAGAAAAAGCTCGCGAAGCGTTGTTGGTTGGTTTCGATCCAATCAAAGCCTTTTTAGACGACTCAGAGAAACGGTGTGGCAGCACCGCTTTATTCTTTCACGACAAGTATGGTGGCTCCTTCGTTGCTGTTGCGGTAAAACCAGAAACACTGCGCGTCCATCGCGACGTGGTGAAGTTACTGCAAAACGACGGCTTTGAGTTTGCTTCCTCTTCTTTGCACGGAGTGCCGACAAAAGATGCCATCTTAGAAGAGTTAGCGACAATCCCTGGCGACGGTATCGTAGATGAAGTGATGAAAGATAGGATACAGTGATATATAACAGTGGAGCATTCTTTAATAGTTGGAGATTTCATATAGGTACCGTACGTACACCCACTCTCACACCCTCTTGTATTTGTCTCTCTCATCTCGAATATCACAAAATAGAGGAAAAGTAAAAAAAATTGAAAAGCGAAAATTACGCCACTGCGCAGGGATGCGCAGGACCCTTCCGATAAAACAGCGTTTTATCTTTATGATGAATTGGTTAAATCGCCCTAAAGAACATATCTTGACGGGTTGTTCGTATAATGGCGTCTCGACGGTTGGCCCCTTCACCATACCTTGTTAAACATGGAACCGTACCTGCCTCTGACTCCCCCATTTTCTCCTTCTTTCTCTTTTCCGGTCACCGGAAAAGAGAACGACGAGAGTGGGGGAGAGAAGGATACAACCATTTTATCGGAAGAGCGTGCGCATCCACCCGCCCCTCCGTTGTTACTCCTCCTTCGCATCATTCATCTCCCTTTTTTTTCGTTAAGAATATGCGCGAGGATGGTAGAGTCTTCGTCTCGCATATTCTTCACGAAAGAATAGCAAGAGAGAGCGGAGAGTAAAAACGCCGCCGTCACTCAACACTCCTCTACTTTACACAAAATTCTCTCTCTCGTTTCCACGCCCTCTTTTTTCTTTCTTTCACTCTCTCTCTCTCTCTCCCTTTTTGCCCTTTTCTCTCCCTTTCAATTTTTTTTTTCTCTTCGTGAAAAAGCGCCGTCCTTGTTGTTGTTTTCAATACCTAATAAACAATTGACGCGAAGAAAGAAAGAAAGAAAGAGAGAGAGAGAGAGAGAAGATGGCGTTCGCACCGCCCTGGCTCGTGGCATCGAACGCATCGTCATCGCTGTCTTCACCTCGCTCCTTCTCCTCCTTGTATCTGGGTGATAGTAATGCTAGCAATAGTATTTCTCGTCGGCAAAATTGTCGTGGCAAAAAGAATCGCGCCTCGAGTGTCGTTCCAAAGGCGAATGCGAGCAGAAAAGCTTCGTCATCGTTTTCCTCCTCCTCCTCCTCCTCTTCACCGCGAAAGGGAAAACAACAACAGAAAGGAGGTGCAGGAGGAGGTGTAAAATTTTCGTCGTCCTCGAAGGGGAGAGGAGGAACTGATGCGGATAGCAGTTCTCCGAGCAAAGAGCAACCGCATTTGTATTTCGACGAAGCAATAATTCTCGTCTCTGGAGGCAAAGGAGGTGACGGCGAAACGTTCAAGAAGGCGAAACCAAAAGTGGTAAAAAATTCAAAATTCAAACGCGGTACGCAACAGGCAAAATTTATAGAACTTCCATCGGCAGAACCTGCGGATGGTGGAATCGGGGGGTCCGTATACATCGTGTGTGATCGATTTACAGATTCGTTGTCGCACTTGCATGAACGGAAAGAGTGGCGAGCGAAACGCGGGTACCATGGCGGAGCAGCAGAATACGCGAAACCGGGGAGAGAGCGACACAGAGTGGCGCCAGAAATGGAACCTCTGTGTATAAAAGTACCACCAGGAACCGTGATACGGAAGAAACGGAGTGGGGAATTGATTGCGGATTTGACGCGACCGGGAGAGCAAGTCTTGGTAGCGAGAGGTGGCAATGGAGGTTTAGCAGCAAGACGAGCGGAAAAGGTTGCAGGAAGCGAAAGCATGGGATTGAGAGGTAGAAAAAAGAGAGAAGGATACGTAGATGATTTCGAAATATCGACCGTTGAAGTCGAATCGAAGGCTTGGGAGGCGACGAAAGGCGAAGATGGGGAGACTGTGCAAATCGAGTTGTTGATGCGAGTGGTTGCAGATATAGGACTGGTAGGTCTTCCAAATGCAGGAAAATCGTCAATCTTAAAAGCTATAACGAAAGCATCGCCAGAGATTGCTAATTATCCATTCACAACGTTGATGCCAAATCTTGGTGTCGTAAACACGCGGAAGGACGAACAGGACGAGGTTGAAAAATTTTTAAAAATGGCAGATAACGGAGAGTTGCTATTAGAATCGAGCGATACAAAAATTAAAAGTCAAACGCCGACGATTGCTGATTTGCCTGGTTTAATATCCGGCGCGCACAAAGGAAAAGGATTAGGACGCGCATTTCTCAGGCACTTGAGAAGAACGAACGCGATGGTATGCGTCGTTGATGCGAGTTCACAAGATCCTGCTGGGGACTATGCCACCGTACGAGAGGAACTTCGTTTGTATAATCCAGAGTATGTCATACGACCACACGTTTTGTGTTTGAACAAATGCGACGTGGAATGGGCAAAATTGCGCATTCCTGAACTCATTGAAAGCGTAGAAAGTATGGATGAAGAAAAAGTAGGAAGTAAGCCGGTGAAAATATTGGCCACTTCGGCGGTGGATGGGACAGGTATGGAAGTGTTGGCGAGAGAATTAGCCAAGATCATGCCAAAGTCGTAGGCATGCGTACAAGTGTCAGTCAGCATCGAGTACGAGCGAGAACGCCTGTTGATGTATGCATAGATAGTATAATAGAAGAACAAGTATTGTGGTACCAACTTACATGTACTTATCGTCTTTTTTGTTGAATCTTTTTTTAGTATGCTTTTTACATATCGAAAAGTCTACATTCCACAAAGGCTTCCTGCCTATTTACGTTGTACCAACCAACTAATCGCGCCGTGCCTAACGCCGGAGGCAAAGGACAGTCCACGCCATAGATAATCTCTGGATTTTTTAATTCTTTGCTCGCTTCATCTCTGCATTCTTGCAAAGACTTCCGTTCCGTCAATTTCTTGGCACCTACACGCAACGCATTCAGCGTATCTCCCCCAGACGCACGGATTTCCCCTTTAAAAGTAATCGGTCCCAAAATCTGTTGACACAAAGACACCGTCACAGACGATGGATCAGGAACTAAAAGACCATCCATGGTTAAGAACTTTTGCGCTTTATTCGCTATTTTCTTTCCAACGTTGTCATGAGCGTTTACATTTGAAATTTTTTTATCAAAATTCTCAGGAATCATGTACCCAAAATTTGAGTCTCGCAAGTTCAAAGCACTTGGTTGCTCTTGACGTGCTCCCATATCAACTCGTACGTCTATACTCGTTAAATCTAAGATGGCTCTTGAAAACGAACCGATTTGAAAGTGCATCGATGCGCTAAGAAAGTTATGCAACTCGCATTTCAGCGGCAGAAGGGAAGATTCGGCGTTAGTGTTATCGAGTGCGGAATTCGTCGACACATCTAAGGTTCGATCGTTATAATAATAGTCATCATCTTCTTCTTCATCGTCATCTTCATTCGATAATATGGAGTCATCCATGGTTCTACTATTCATAGACGTATCGTCTCTGTCCTGCTTCTTTTTCATGCGCCTTCGCACCTTTAAGGATCCGTCTCGCGATGATCTTGCGGTGATACGTTTTCCATCCAAATTCCATCGTCCAATGACGCCACCTATAAATCCAAACGTCAAATTTGGCATTTGTGGCAGCGCAGAATAACTACTCGCTGATGTTTTCACCGTGCTACTGCTCAATTTTTTCTTTCTCCGACGCCTTCCTTTCCAAACCATGACTTGCTGTTCTACGGAAACTCCCGCCCGCGCTTCTCGTCTAGGCGGCTTTTGAAATTTCTTAGCATGAGACGAAGAAGACAAAGTAGTCCCAGCTCCTTTGCTTTTGACCACCTTTGCTTCAAACTCTGGTAAATGCTTATCTAAAATCTGGCTCACACCCGCTTTATAATGCACCTGTCGACGTCCACGAGAACTGATCGAGGCTTGCGCTACCGTTGGTCCATCGACGTAACCATCATCGACTTGGTACATCTCTCCGGAACTCAAGTCGCAACTCATCGTGTGCCCGGGTAAAATTTTACTTGTTAACGTAATCCTACAGCTCGTCGGCGCTCTATTCGCTCGCTCCGCATCTCTTTCCTCCTCCGTTCTTCTCTCCATGCTTCCATCTAAGATGGAGTAAATCTTCGACAAGTCTGAATTATTGTTCACGTTAGCTGCGTTATTTTTACGATCCATTTTACTAGACAAAATGTTCTCATCCGCGCTTGCTGGTAAAATAAATTTCCTCACCAACCTCGTCAAAGACTTCATCTCCATCACCCCTTTCAACGTCGTCTTTTCAAATACTCCAACGCGAACTTTGGCACCCAACCCATACATACTTGGCAACATCATCGCTCGATGCGGCTTCCCGTCTACCGTTTCTCTTGTGTTCCACATCCTTTGCGCGCGAATGCGCAGCGTTGCAGTCGACCACCACTCGTTCCCGCCAAATTGTGTGACCACTCGATCCAATACGAACCCGCCTTCATTTTTGATGTACGATGGTAACGCCGGGAGATTCAAAAATCGTTGCAGCATGTGCACTTGTTGCGATCGTGCTAATCCCGAGGGCATTTGAAAAGAAAACGGTGTGGACGTTTGCGATGGGTGTTGACGAACCGTTCCTTCAATAGTCGTGGACGAGGACACGTCCTGCGACAGGAACGATTTGTGCAAACATGTCTTTAACGGATGCAAAGATGGCGCACGCATTCCTTTGTTTGCTGGTCCTGCTTTTACTGCTGCATTCGTTCTCGTCGTTTTGTTCAGCGTAAATCGACCGCCAAACGGGGAGCGCGAGCGAGGAGTAGAAGTAGGCGCAGTCGATGATGATGATGATGATGATGATGATGATGGTTTTCTGTTGTCTTTCATAGACGACGACGCGCTCATTGTTCTTTATAAATTGTCTCGCGTTCTCTTTCTCGAGGAACTCGCGATGGATGGTCGCGCGGACGGCAGATCAAAGCGAGAAAGTATCCCCAAACCACTCTCCAACGTCAAAACGACGACGACAGACGCTCTCGCGATGCTATGCGCGATGAGAGAGGATTAATTTATTCGTATCACTCGTAATTAATAACAACCTTCTTCGTCTTTTTGAAAAGCCGAGAACAAAAAGAAAAATCCAAAAAATCAGAGAGGTTGGATTTCAGGGTTCATCGCACAAGACCCAAAAAAGAAGGAGAAGAAGATCGGAGAAGACGGACAAAATCTTAAAGTCTTCATCATATATTTGCACGCACGAACGTCCGTTTGTGTTGAATATATGCGCGCGCTTTTATCTTTCTTTCTGCGTATACGAGAAGAGAAAAAGTGCATGCCGCAAGAGAAGAACTGTCGTCATCATCGTCAGAGGAAGAAAAAGATCTTTCTTTCACAGTCGTCTTCGCTGGATAAATTTCCTTTTGCGATTCTCTCAGAGTAAGAAAAAAGGGTCGTCTATCGTCGAATTTTGAATGATAAGACCGCTCAGACTTCGAGAGACCGCGAAGAGAGGAAAAAGGCAAAGCAGAATTGAGGGGCAATTTACCTGCGAAGGAAGGAAGTTTACATTATCATCATCTGTGAACAACTTTTACTGTTAATATATAAAGCACAAAATGGCGCTCGTCAATATTGGTGCGTCGAACGCATCGGACCAGTTTTATCGGTACAAGATGCCTGCGGTCCAGTCAAAAATCGAAGGGCGTGGGAACGGGATTAAAACGAACGTCGTTAACTTGGTGGACGTTGCGAAAGCGTTGGCGAGGCCACCGACGTACGTTTTGAAATGGTTCGGCTTTGAGTTAGGAGCACTAACAAAGTACGAAGAGAAGGAAGGGAAATGTATTGTAAATGGCGCGCACGACGCGAAAGTACTTGCAGAACATTTGGAAATGTTCATCAAGAAGTTCGTGCAGTGCTTCTCGTGTGGAAATCCAGAGACTGTGTTTTCTATCAATAAGAAAACGGAGGTGATTACGATGAAGTGCAAAGCGTGTGGGCACGTGTCTGAATGCGATCCGAGACATAAATTGTGTAACTACATTGTCAAAAATCCCCCTCCAAAAGACAAATCGAAGGAGAAGAAAGATAAGCAGATGAGACGTGCAGAACAAGAGCGCGAGAATGAAGGTGCAGAGCTGGATGCGGCAGAGGAGAAAAGAAAGAAGAAAGAGGAGAAGAGGTTGAAGAAACTTGCTGAACAAAACAGTCAAAACGAATCTTCGGACAAGGAGAAGAAAAAGAAAAAGAAAAAGTCCAAGGAAGATGACGATGACGACGACGTCGAGTGGGCTACAGATACCTCCGCAGCTGCTGCAAAAGCGAGAGCGGAAGAACACCTCACAGGTAACGCTGCTGGTATGGTTACGGTGTCGAAGGAATTGAAGACGCAATTATCACTGACAGAAACGAAAGAAGAGGAAGAGGAAGAGGAGGACTCAGAATCCGAATCTGAAGAAGAAGACGAACGAATTACGAAACTTCGCGCGTACGCGGCGAAAGTGAACGACGTTGATCAAACTTTGGAGTTTCTGAACAACAAATTGGGCGTCGGTTCGGACGAACTGAAGGTATACTTTTTGATCGAAGCGATTTTGGACGATGAGAAACCAGTACCGGTGCAACTCAAGAAGAAGAAAGCGTTCATCTCCAAGTTCGTCAGCGACGACGAGAAGAAACAAAGAGGTTTGTTGAACGCGTTGGAATTATACGCCACGGACACTAATACAGACGCTTACAAGATCTTTGCTGCTGTTTTGAATGCTTTATACGAGCTCGATTTGTGTGAAGAGAAGTACATCCGTGAGTGGTTTGAGGAACTTCGCTCAGCCAAGAAGTTTGGTGTCGACGAGAAAACTGCCAAGGCTGTTCGCAAGCAAGCGACAAGTTTCATTGAGTTCTTGGACGAAGAATCTGACGACGACGACGACGACGACGATTCGGACGACGATGATTCTGAATAAATATATTGCTGGTTATGACGAAAGCATCAAGTTCAAAAACAAAAAGTGCACGGATATTTGATATCATATGGAAGTGAAGAGAGAAAGAAAGAGAGGAGAAAGAGAGAAACTCAATTACTAATTCAAAACCATCACCTAATCTTTTTCTTTATAATATTAAGAAAACATACTGTGAATGATGAATCATCCCGCCGCGCAACCTCGAATTTATGGACTTTGCAAAAGTGAACACGTCGACGCGACAAAATAAATCCGCCTTGTATGTTTCTCCACCACTGCGTGAACAAAGCGAACGCTATTTCTCGATTTAGCTATAAAAACCATATGCGTCGAGTGATGACGACGACAACTTCGACAAGAACAGCCGCGACACCGCCGACAACAAATGGAAAAAGGAAAATCCGAGGTTTGATTTTCGATATGGACGGGACGTTAACAGTTCCGAATCTAGATTTTAACGAGATGATGCGTCGCCTCGGGTGTAAAACGAACAATATACTAAAAGAAGTGGACGGGTTTGACGAAGAGCGAAGGAAGAAATCTTACCAGATTATCGCCGAGATGGAAGGAGAAGCGCTAAAAACTATGAAAGCAATGCCTGGAGCGGTGAAGTTAGCAAAGTTACTTGACGACCTGAACGTCCCGAGAGGTTTGGTCACGCGAAATGTGAAGACGTCGGTGGACCATTTTCATAACGTGGCATGGAAAGATGGAGAGACAGATACTTTAATGAAAGCATTTCACCCGGTGTGTTCGCGAGAATTTACGCCGTACAAACCGGCACCAGATTCGCTTTTGCACATATGTAAAGAGTGGGGCGTCGACCCGTCAGAGGTCATGATGGTAGGTGATTCGCCGAAAGATGATGTAGTCGCAGGAAATCGAGCCGGATGTGTAACGGTTTTAATTGAAGTTGAGGATACAAATAGAAGTTACGATATAGCCAAATTAGAAGGCGAACAAGTTCCGCACTTTATAGTCCCTAGAATTGAAGAGATTTCATATTTGCTTGAGTATCATTTTGAGATTATTGGGAACGGAAGTGGTGAGAATAATGACTTAATGTTTTAGCTAGCACGCGTCGATCAGTATCGTTTGTACCAGTACTGATATTGTTAGACAATTATTTACTTATTTATGAACTTTTGCTATGTTGCGTCATCAACTCTTGTTGCGTCCCGGCATCGACAGCCGAGTGCGAGGAATACTCCATCGTAAATTCTCCCTTACCTTGCGTCATCGATCGTAACTCGGTCGAGTAGCCAAACATCTTACTCAAAGGTAACAATGCCGTAACACGGACGTCGTCGTTCTCGCTGACTGAATCTAAAATTGTGCCTTTTCTTTGATTGACGTTACCGATGACCGTACCTTGGAACTCGTTTGGTACTGTCACATCTACTTTCATTATTGGTTCTAATATTTTTGGTCCCGCGCTTTTAAACGCGATCTTGAAAGCGTTTAAAGCGGCAATTTTAAACGCCAACTCTGAACTATCAACGGCATGCGAAGCACCGTCAGTGAGGACAATTCTCAAACCTTGAACGGGATACCCGATTAAACCACCGCCATTGGCGGCTTCTTTGAAACCCTTTTCGACCCCTACGATGTATCCTGGTGCAATGGCGTTACCTACAATGCCGTTTTCAAAAATAACATCCGTTGATCTCGTCCCGTCTTCATTTGGCGCAAGCGGTTCGATGTATCCGACAACTCTACCATACTGACCGGAACCCCCAGATTGCTTCTTGTGTAAATAATCAAACTCTGCTTTTTCGGTAATTGCTTCTCGGTAATTTACTCTCGGATTCCCAACCTCGACATCGACTTTATATTCTCTTTTCATTCTTTCGACATAAATATCCAGATGCAACTCTCCCATACCAGATATAATAGTCTGTGCGCTTTCTTCATCCTGATGCACTTTGAACGTCGGGTCTTCGCGTTGAAAACGAGACAAAGCTTTCGAGAAGTTTGACGAATCTGTTCTTGATTTCGGTGCCACCGCGTAGGACATGACAGGTTCTGGCACTCGCATGGAGGTCATAGCGTAATTAATGGTCCCATCCGTAAATGTATCTCCAGATCGACAATCAACACCAAAGAGAGCGACAATCTCTCCGGATTCAGACTTCTGCACGTCTTCCATTTCGTCCGAGTGCATGCGCACTAATCGAGGCACCTTCAGTTTTTTTCCCGTTCGACTGTTGACAATAGTCATCCCTTTTGTAATCGTCCCTTGATACACACGTAAATAAGTGAGCTGACCAAATCTACCTTCTTCCAACTTAAATGCTAAACCAACTAATGGAGCTTTTGGGTCTGAAACTGTTTTCACAGGCTCTTCGTCTTTAGTCAAATCCAAAGCAACGTTTTCTACCTCGTGTGGCGCCGGGAGATAATCCACCACGCCATCTAACAAAAGCTGAACACCTCTATTCTTATACGCTGAGCCCATGAAAACTGGGGAAAACTGGTTCGAAACCACGCTCCGTCGAATTGCCTCTTTTAACTGCTCAACCGTTGGTTCTTCTTCCATGAGAAAAATTTCTGCTAAATCATCATCTACGCCTGAGACAGTTTCAATCAACTCCTTCCGTTTTTCATTCGCTAGATCTTGTAGTTCGCTCGGTATTTCATCGCTCACTTTAATTTCGTTTCCGTGCTGACCATGAAACGTAACCGCTTTCATGTTGACTAAGTCAACGACCCCGTCGTGCTTCTCTTCCAAACCAATTGGGATTTGCACGGCAGCGCAGTTCAATCGCAACTTGTCCTTAATCTGTTTCAACACTTTCCACGGATCCGCGCCAACTCGATCACATTTGTTAATAAAACACAATCTTGGAACGTTATACCTACGCATTTGTCTATCTACAGTAATGCTTTGCGACTGCACACCACCAACTGAACACAAAACCAACACTGCTCCATCCAATACTCTCAATGCGCGTTCAACTTCGATAGTAAAATCAACGTGACCTGGCGTATCGATAATGTTGATCGATGAATCCTTCCATTTCGTATAAGTTGCCGCGGATTGGATCGTAATGCCTTTCTCTCTTTCCAATTCCATGGAATCCATTTTCGCCCCAACGCCGTCTTTTCCTCGCACTTCATGTATTTCGTTTATCCGTCCGGTGTAAAACAAAATCCGCTCGGTTAAAGTTGTTTTCCCGGAGTCAATGTGCGCGCCTGTTTCGTTAAAACGAATAATGAAAGTTAGATTGAACGCGGGGTGCGCGTGCAAGAGGAGATAAAATTTTGCCAGAGCGCGAGCGAGCGGAGAAGAGAGAACGCGTAGGACAGAAGTCGAAGCATCGGCGTATCATTTGCGACGGCCGCCGGCTTACTCTCTTTCTTAAAAAATGAAATCGCTCGGTCGATCGATCGATCGATCGATCGATCGACCAATCAGAAAGAGATAGAAAAAGAAGAGCACAACAACACAAATAAAAGAACGCACTGATGCCTATATTTCTAGCGCGCCGTCGTTCCTCCGATACTTTAACAGCAGAACTCGCAAAGTGTCTGCCACTTCCTCGATGTTGATGTGGACGATGTTGCATTGGATTAGTAACGCCGCATGACGATAAAGTCGTCGCAACAGCGGCGTCGGTACGAACAGTCTCACCACCACCTCCGAGAAAAACAAGAAGTGGATTGCTCCATCGTCTCGATCTGTTCTGCAGCAGCGACAACCGTCGACTCGCCATTTTTTTCTGCGGCTTGCTTTTTCAATTTTTAGGTGTTTTTTTCTCTCACCAGTTGGTACACCACATTTAACCACACGCAAAGACACAACACACACACACACACACACACACACACACACTACGCGAGCGCACACACGTACATATCAAATATATATGTCCACACTCCAAATAGCGTTCTTCTCCAAAGAAGCTTTAATAAGTTGGACGATTGCTGGCTTCGGAGCGTACTATCTGTATCTTCAACAGACAAAAACATCTCTGGATGCGAAATACGAAAAAGGCCAAGAGTTGATGAAAGGGAAAGAGTACCAGACGTTTTTAGAGGAACATAAAAAGAAGAATAAGAATAAGACCAGCAGAGGGTGGTTCACTAGGAAGAGTAGTAATAAGTAGAGGAAGAGAGAAAGAGAGTACGCACCAATTCGACGCGCGTTTACAGTCTCAAAAGACGAAGATTCTCACAAGAAGAAGACACAGACAACGAATATGAGTGCCTCTTCAACATTCAACAATAACAATAGCAATAGCAAGAGCTTGAAGCCGACAATTTCACGCGCATTTCGCATAGCGAAACTGTATTACGGCAAACATTCTACGAGGAAAAATATGGCCCGATTATTGGCTTTGACGTGCATCCTGGCATGCGCATTGACTACTGGCCTCTCTGTCGTGTTTTCGTATGCTCAAAGAGATATGAGTACAGCGCTATCGAATAAAGACCAAGACGGATTTTATGACGCTATTAAGAGGTACATTTTTGTTGTGGTGATCGCGGCTCCTTTGTTTGCATTGTACGATTACGTTCAGTCCTTGAGCGCTTTGCATTGGCGTAAGTATATGACGGAGAAGATGATGACGATGTATTGCGAAAACGACAACTATTACTCGTTGAAATTCAAGAACAGCGCGGTAATGGCGAACGAAGGTTCGAGCGAAGTTCAAAAAGAGGCTGAAACTGCTTCTTTAGACAATCCAGATCAAAGAATCGGAGAAGATGTTCGCGGTTTTGTGCATTCAAGTACAACGTTGATGTTGGCAATCGTGCATAAAATCTTTAGCATGAGTGCCTTCTTTGCTGTTTTGTATCAGATTTCACCGAAACTTTTAGTTTTTTGCTTTGCATATTCTGTGATTGGAACGTACGTTACGACGGCAGTCTTTGGAGGTAAATTGATGCATTTACACTTCGAAAGCTTGAAGAAAGAAGCAAACATGCGTTTTTTCCTTGTCAGATTGAGGGAACACGCCGAGTCCATCGCTTTATATAGAGGAGCAAAGAGAGAATTGAAAACTCTTCTAAGAACGCTTCAGCAAGTAATTCAAGTTCAAAAGGAAAAAATTGTTTGGAACAGGCATTTGGATTTGTTTACGAACGCGTACGAGTTTGCGACATTTTGTCTTCCTTACTTGATCATAGCCCCACTGTACTTCAAAGGTGAAGTTGAATTCGGTGTAGTTACGCAGAGTTCGTACGCATTCCGAACGATTCAAAACGCTTTGAATATCATCGTGAACCGACTGGATCAACTCAGTGGCCTAGCTGCAGAATCTGAACGGATCGAACATTTTTTAATCTTATTAGAACGGCAAGGACGAGACGAGGAAGAAAAGAATGAAGAAAAGCATAACCTTATAGCAAGGAAAGTACTCGATGATAATAACGATATGCCAAACGTTTTGTTGTCGATTAAAAACGTCTCAGTCTCCACGCCATCGAGAGAAATGAATCTTGGACAACTTCTTTGGACAAATTTGAATATTGACATTGTTCGAAACGAAAGCGTTGTCATCACTGGGCCTTCTGGTTGTGGAAAAAGTAGTTTACTTCGCGTTTTAGCGGGAATATGGAGAAATGGATCTGGGGAAATTCTCGTTTCACGATTTTCTTCGTTCTTTTTTCTACCCCAAGTGCCGTTTATGCCGGTGGGAAGTTTACGCAGTCAGCTCACTTTTCCAAAAGGTGCTCTCGAAGAAGATGAGAAGGATGGGCAAGACGGTTTGAATGGAAGAATTCCAGTGGTATCGAAGATGAATAGAATGAAAATAAACGATGCGCTGGTGGAAGAAAATACGCAATTGCAAAGTTTGTTGAATTCCGTAGGTTTAGGTGATCTCGCTTCACGAATGGGAGATACGTTTGATGACGATTCTATCGAATGGACGGATGTTCTTAGCGTAGGTGAACAACAAAGAATAGCATTTGCACGATTATTGTTCCAGAAACCGAAGCCTTCGATTGTTTTCTTGGACGAGGCGACATCTGCTTTGGACGAAGCGAGCGAGAGAAAAATGTACGAGTTATTAGCAGCTGAAAAATACACAGTGGTGTCTGTTGGCCATCGAAGTTCTCTCATGCAATTTCACTCCAAGCGACTTCGATTCGTTTCCGGAGATGAGAAGAAATCACAAGAAGAAACGCATTCTCATCGCGTGGGCAAATTTATTATAGAAGATATTTAGATTCAACCAATGAGATGGTTTTCAATGACTTATACGTTAAACAAAAGTGAGTGCATCGCCTATTTGAATCGCCCCGCCTTTTAAACAACTCGCATAAAGGCCGAAATAACTGCCTTTTTCGCTCAGCTTAATTTTCTCTCGCCCAAAGATCGACCCCTTGACGTCAGGAAAATGAGTTCTAATTTGTACATCGGGTTGTATAATTTCGTCAACTTCTCCGCGGTTGTTTGCAACCACTCGCGTGGACGGACATCTGATTGTTGGCTCATTTATTTTCAGCACAACCTCGTCTTCGCCTATTCGGATTTCCTTGCCACACCAATCGAGTTCGCTCCATGGTTCTCCGCTTAAAGTTGTATCATCAACAATTAGATTGGCCCGGAATCGCATCATAAACTCGTCTAGACTGCTATCAATATTGCTACTACCACTAATCATTTTGTTCCTCTCGTACATCGCTCTCGCCGTCGACTTTGTGATTATGTGTAGGACGTGCTCCTTCACTCTTCCTCCGACGTTTGCAAAGCTGATACCGTCCGCGAATACCAGCTTCGGTACACCGTCTTTCGCGTTTGCGGTTTCCAAACATTCAGCAAAGAACGTTTCGATGACCAATCTCTCTTTTTCGTCGTCTATGTCTAAACATTGCGCGACGACAGTCTTCGTCTTCGCCTCGATAATCGACAGTTGTCGTCGTCGTCGTGTGTCACAAAAATCCGCTTCGTCGTTGAGGATGCACTCGAACTTACCTAAACTCGCATCAGTTATGAGTTGATGGAAAAGATGTTTATTCGAGTGATGTTGCGGATCTTTCCCTTCACCAGTTTTCAATAAGACATCTGCGTTCTCTTTCGTCGATTTATTCTCCGACCATTTGTTCGCTCGAATCGTTTCCGCTCGCAAAAGCGCGAAACAGCGGTCATTAGGAATTGACGAAAATGGCGATAAAGTGGTTTGCGTTAACTGTTGTCCATTTGCACCTTTCAAAGGATATGTGTAGATGTGAGAGATGGTGCCAAGAACAGAAGGAGACGCCATTCGATACGACACTCTCTCAAGGATGCGAGGACGATGATATTACGAGTGCAATAAAGTGAAGGAGGTAGGTGATGCGAAAAAGATAGAGAGTTGTTGTATTCTACCTAGGTACATTATTTATTCACCAGTTCACTTTCTCGATGCTATATGTCGCGCTCGTTACGCCTAAGCCTTCTGGAATATCAGCTCCAATTCTCACGTGATCTAAAGCACCACTTAGATTTGCTATGACCGCATTTGTTTCGAATTGCCTCGTCACTAGGTCTCTCAAACGCTCCATCTTTTCAATTGCACGAGCATTTCCTGCAAACGCCGGTAACCCAACGTCCAACAAAGCTGACGACCACTCGATGGCTTGTTTTAATGACGGAAATTTACCTTTATACTTCTTTGCGAAGTCAAAGTTAACTTCATCGTCAGGGTCGAATCTAGAGTTCTCTTCGTTGTTTTTGGCGTCGACATTCTCTTTGTCCGCGGTATCTTTCTTCGTGTTGAATTCACCCTTGAGCGTTATCACGTGGAATTCTACCCACTCGACAAGAAACGACAAAAGCTCCACCGCATCTTCGTTGGATAAACCTTTCATCGTCACAAAAGCGTCTTCGCGATGGAACATCGATCGAGCAACGATTGTGTGCAGCGGTTGCGCCCAGGCTTGGAAATTCTCAACAGCAAACGTCCAAATTCTACAATCATCCAAAGCCGCACGCAACTCGAGCTCTTCGCAAAATCTATGCTGTTTCGACAAGCCTTTTTTCTTAGGACCGTTGCGTTTGTCCGCGAGGTTCTCGCACAACTTTACTTTTCTCAGTGCAATTTTTTTATTCCTGTCATGCAATGATTGGAAATTGAGGCCCGACGATGTATTTTTTTTCGCACTCATGCATGCGTCTACAATGCGTCGTAAATCTTCTGGACTCACCCACCACGCAAAGATGCACATACTTATGGCATCAATTAATCTATCGTCTTCAAAAAGCTTTTCAATGAGACCTATGCTGCTCATTGCACCGCCTAAGAGTAAACCCCTCGAAAAAGCCTCGGATAAATAATCCCATTTCTTCAAAGTCCATGCAGCTTTGATGGCGGCGTCTATACAGTGCGGTGCAATGAGAGCACCTGTGCGAATGTTGTTTGAACTTGGATCGTTCCAACCGTGATGCACGGCATTTTTAATTTTATCTTCTTTCTCTACGCTATTGTCAGACTCGTAATCTTCATCGTCGTAATCAGAATCTTCGTTACTTTCAAGTTTCTTAGTCTTCTGAGACGAAGCAGCAGCTGAGGCACCACCACCTTCTCCCGTTCTTTTCAATCGTAAAGCTTCTTTTGTTTTCTGTTCGTTCTCATCAATCCATTTTATGGCTTCTTTCACGTGTTTGTTCGCAAAAATCTCCAAACCTTTAAGCATTTGCTTTTCCGTTCCGGATTCTAACATGGCAATGAAATCTTCCGCCACTTTTTCTTGTTTCCGCATCTCTTCTTGATCCCACAGCATGTTAATATCGTTACAGGCACCCTCAAAATTCCTTTCTTTTGGAAGCTCTTTCCAAACTGGTATCGTAATTGCTTTGCATTGCGGTTTTGTTGCCACTTCAAACCCACTCGAACTAAACGCGCGTTCCGCTGCTTCTGCTTTCTCGTTTCTCAATTTTCCAAAAACGTCTTTTTGCAATCCCGCTATACATACCCGCAAACAAAGCTCTTCGAGTTCTAAACTCACGGAGTATATTCTATCGCTCAAAGAGACGTACAGGTCGCCACCGAACGAGCTTAAAGAAACTACTGACGTTGTTTCCGAATCAGGTATTTCAATAAAGCTATGAATGACGCCGTAAAGCTTATCGATGATTGCCACGGCAACGTTGTTGTTAGAGTTCTTTTCGTCGTTTTTGATTTTTGCGGCTACGGCGTAGTATCCTCCACCGATGCTAATAAAGTCAAACAACAACCCATCGTTTTCTTTTGTTGCTGCGGCTGTCTTTTTTGTTTTTTTCTTCGATACTTCTTCTCGTTTAATTTGTAAGCCATCGAAAACGCGTTCTTGAATGATAGCTCCATCCTTAAGCTCATGCGACGTCCACACGCCATTCGACCACAAAAGACAAAAATGTTCGTCATCAAACGATACTTTGACTACTTTACTACTCTTCGTGATGCTATTCTTAGCCATAGCGTCGCTTTTGTCCAAGTTCACTCTCACTGGTTTCCACTTGGAAACGCGTTCCATAAGTTTCCGCCCAGAAAGTAGCGTTCGATCGACGGTATTTTCCTCTTGTTGCTGATTCTCTGGAATATCTAGTTCTTTCACGGTATATCTCACAACCTCTCTCTTTACCACTTGTTCTCCTAACATCGACGCCAAAACTACGATAACATCGTCGCTCTCTGCGTTCCCACTCGTCGCTTCGACCGCGATACTCATTTTATTCTTCTTCTTGTTCGTTTTTGATGTAGTTGCTTCTTCTTCTTCTTGTTCTTCCACATCATCGTTATCATCGTTGTCATCTTTCGCATCTACGGTGCCAACAATAGCTCCTTCACTATCGACGATGTGTAAATTCCCCTCTTCTCCGTCGATAATCACGCACCCGCCGTCAAAACTCGCAAAAAATTCTACAGTTTTGTCTCCAAAACTCGTTTTCCCACCGGCGGCGGCGTCGTCGATCGATGCGTGGTAGTTTGTCTGGTCGTCTCGCCACGATAAAACCGTTACTTGGCTGCCACCACTACCGCCGACGTTTTGCTTCGTGGTCCTTTTCGTACTCGCCGTCTTCGTGCATCCGAAATACGTCTTCGTCATCCTATCGTACACGCACGGGTGCGCGAATTTCACGCTCGAATTGTGCGATGCTCTCCACGAGCGGAAAAAGTGTTCTGTGTTTCCAGCGCCTCGAGCGTTCGTCGTTTTATACAGGAGCACGCCGTCATTTTCCGCGGTCACCACGAGCGACCGAGCCGGTCCCAGCGTGCTCCCGACGATGGATGACGAAGGCACGTGGCACACCTCGGTCGTCGTCATGGTACGACTTGACCGATTGATTGTGACCCCGTTGGTGTTGGTTTGCGACTTTCTCTCTTTTATGTGTACCGTACCACCGAAATTAACAGTCACCCACACACAAAAATTCGTCAGGCCAGTTTTTTTCGAAAGGAAGACAAAAAAAACAAAAAAAAAGAGCGAAAAAAAAAGGAGAAAAAAGGAGGAGGACAAAAACACAAAAATTCTATCGTCACTTCCTTTGACGACGACGCACTTGTGTCGCGTGTTTGTTGTTCGCGGGTCGCTCTCCTTATCCTTCCCATGAGTTCCCCCGCGTCGCCGTCGCCGCCACCGGATGCGAACGCGCCGTCGCCGCCGCCAGTTCCCGGAATTTTAATCACAAAGGTACGCGTCGCGCGACAAAGAGCACGCGACGGATTGCTCTCTCTGCGTGGAGTAATCGAAACGTTGCGGAGATCGCGGTCTGGCTGAATTTTGTGGAGAGAATTCTTTCTTTCTTCCTTTTCTCGTGCTCGCCGGCTGCGAACGCTGCCGATGGTACCGAGCGAGGGGAACAGGAAGGAGAAGCGGCGTTGAAACGGTCTCATGGCCGTCGTCGCGGGATCTCTGTGCGCAGTCAAAAACAATTCTCTCTTTCTCTCTCTCTCTCTCTCTCTCTCTCTCTTTTCTACTTTGAAAATTGTTGGACACGCTGACTTATTCTCTCTTTCTTTTGTCATTACAGTACACAAACCCGATCCCGTCTCGAGATGCGGCCATGCTCTACGCGTTTTCCGTCTTAGTCTTTTCCCTGACGTTTACGTTTTGGGCATACACCATCTTCAAAGACAGGCAACACAGGAAAAAGATGAAAAAATTAGCCACGACCGAGGCGATCATCACCGGTAACATTCACGATTACGACATGTTGCGCATTCCTCCAATCAGAGAGGATGCGCTCAGACTAGGAGGGAGCGGGTCGGACTCGAACAATTCAGGTGGGAGTGGTTCGAGTCCGCAAGATGGACAATCGTCGCAATCTGATTTAGAGAGTCACCCGACGGCTATGGGTAGAAAATCGAAGAGCGGAATCAGGTCGAACACGTATTAACGAGAGACGGCGATTTTCATAAAACACGCATCATTTTAGCACGCGAAAGCTTTACCAGCTAGAGAACGAGAGAGAGAGACTTTTTCATATATATATAATTGTATTATTACCGTCACTACATGGGTGCCTTAAAATCTACCACACTTTTATTTATTAAAATCTATATATATTTCTACTCTTCGTTCTCTTCCTCCTCCTCGAAACCGTATTCTAATGTCAAAGCGTCCTCTAGCCAACCACTCGATTTCACGAGGTCTAAAACCTCATCCAACCGCTCGTCGTCCGTAACCATCCACCACCCTAATATAACCTCCAAAGCGGACGCTTGCCGATAAATATCGTGGCCGCCACCTTGACTCTTTTTCCCTCGAAGCCGTTTCGGTACGTTTGAGTAATCAGCATTTCGTCCCCACTTGCACACGTCCAACTCTTCATCCGTGAGTCGTATTCCATCGCTAATGATTTTTCTATACGCGTACGCTTGCGATTCTGCCCTGGCTAACTTTTTCACCTTCGAATCGTACGTCGATGGTTTGCTCCTCGGTGCGAATAAATAACTTCGTACGACGAGTTCCCACACGGCGTCGCCGAGTAAAGCGTAGGAAATTGGCGAAAATTCTCTCGGTGCGTTGGCGGAAATGTCCGGAGGTGCCGGACGCCAATTGCTCGATTTTTCTATTCCGTTTTCTTCTCGTTCGTTTTCTTCTTCCTTCTTCTTTCTCTTCGTCTTGGGCATTTGCGAGAACGCGTCAAAGACGTTCTCGGTGTCGTCGTCTCTCGTCGCGTCGGCCGAAACATTTCTGTTACGTGCGTCGTGTCGATGCGTTCGAAACGTATCGCCATTCGTCGTCGTCGTCGTCGTCGCGCGCCATCTCGAAGAACAAACGCGCCGTCCGCGTTGCCTCGTTGTTCTCGTCACTGCTCTCCGATACTTCTCCGCGCCGCCGCCGCCACCGCGCATCGTCGAGGCGCACCGAAGACGATGATGATGATGATTCATGCGTCTCTTTCGCACAAAATCGACTTTGGTTTTTTTTCTTGTGTGTGGAACTCTCTCTCTCTCTTCGAGTAGTAAACTTTTTGGGGGCAACCACACACAAAAAAAAAAGAAAAAAAACAGAAACCATCCCCGTCCGTGGAAACCAGATTATTACGTATTCAAAAAAGAGTCGACTCTTCAATACTGTCATCTTGTTTCTCTCGAAAAATAAATCTCTCCCGTGGTGGGTGGGCATTTGAAAGCGACGGACGACGACGCAAAGCAAACGACAAAGACGCACGCGACCGGAAACTTCAAAAAAGAGGGAAAAAGGATCTGTTTCGATTTCAAAATATTTAAATATATCACACGCGACGCGTATCGGCACAGACCACCAGACCGCACGCGCACGTTCACGAGACGGAGCAGCAGGAGTAGCGCGTGGTAGTGACTCGTGCGAACGACAAAAATGGTGCTGATATACAAACCATCCTTCGTCGCGCACGACGGTTCGGCTCCGATTTATTCCATCGACACGCACCCGGATGGAAGTCGATTTGCAACAGCTGGTGGCGACCAAAAAGTAAAAGTCTGGAGCACCGCGGCGCTGCTCGACCGAAACAAAGAGAACGATAAGGAGTGTCCGAAACTTCTGGCGACGTTGTCGGACCATTTTGGCCCGGTGAATTGCTGCCGGTTTTCAAAAAACGGTCGATATTTAGCCACCGCTTCGACGGACTCGAACATTTTACTCTACGAACTCCACGAAGGGAAAGGAAAAACAATGTTTGGGTCGAACGACGAACCGAACGTGGAAAATTGGTCGAACGTTGGGAGATTAAAAGGGCACCAATCGGACGTGATCGATATCGCGTTCTCGCCAGACGGTAAGTATTTGGCGTCCGCGTCGTACGATAACTTGGTCAATGTGTGGGACGTGGAGATGAAACAAACAGTCGCAACGTTGAGAGGCCATCAAAGTTTAGTCAAAGGGGTGGCCTGGGACCCGATCGGTAAGTTTCTAGCTACTCAAGGCGACGACAAATCGGTGATCATATGGCGAGTGGACGATTGGGAAAAAGTGTCCACGATTACGGAACCGTATAGACAATCGGTTGGCGCGACGTTTAGTATGCGTTTGTGTTGGAGTCCAGACGGAAAGGCGGTGACCACGTGTAACGCGTACAAGAAACCAAGCCACACGGCGAGTGTTTTGGAGAGAGGCGAATGGGACTCGAAATTTGATTTCGTAGGTCACAAAGGACCGGTTGTGTGCGTGAGATTTTCACCCGGATTGTTTAAACAAAAAATTGAAGCGGTAGAAGATGCGAACAAAGATAATAGCGACGGGAAGCCAAAAATGCACACGGTGGTTGCGTGTGGAAGTCAAGATACGAAACTTACAATTTGGAGAACAAATCGATCGAGACCGGTGTGTGTGATTAAATCTTGTTTTGAGGAGTCTGTAGTAGATTTGTGTTGGACACCGAATGGCTTTTCGCTTTTAGCGTGCAGCACGGACGGGACGATGGGGGTCTTTACGTTTGAGAAATCCGAGATTGGGTGCATGGTGAACGAAAGCGAATCGGAGGCATTTTTTCGCGAGACGTACGGAGGTATGGTCGGACAGAAGAAAGTCGCAGTGTTGGAAGATCCCACGCTGTTGAAGTACTCGAAGAAGAAAAACAATGGCGAGACGACGACGACAAAAGCTGGATTTGATTCGAAAAACGGCACTCCAACGGCGCCGAAGCGCATTAGCGCATCGCCAGTTGTGGCAACTGTTATTCAACAAGCACCGATCCGTCAACAGCAACAGCAAGAGATTATAGCTTCTGACGGGAGACGAAGAATTACACCCATGGCGAACGCTCCGGGCACGCAAGTCATCGCCTCGCCTCCTGCTGCGAGGCCACCGCAGCAAATTATCACTAACAATGAAAATCAAGTGCCCAGAAATGTACCAACTTCTACTTTGCCAAATACCACCACCGTCTCCGGTGTGAAACGTGTCGCTCCGCAGGCAATGGCGCCTACAGGGAACGCACCAAAACGGTTGGCGCCTATGCCGGTGAGCGGAGGTGGTCAGCCTCAAAGAATTCAGCCCATTCCGGCAGGTGGTCAACAACAAGCACCCCCGAGAGCGGTTGTTCCCGTTCCGGTTAGTAAAAGCGCTGGTGGAGGTAATCTGCTTTTGACGCCACCGCCGGCGAGGCAACAAGCGATGGTGCAAGTGCCGCCGCCGCCGCAGCAGCAGCAACAGCAGCAGCAACAGCAACAACACACGCGACCTGCTGCCCAGCAACAAGCAGGCAGTATCAGCACGCGTCAAATTATTCCAGTACCTCCGATCCCGCAAACTGTGCACGCCAAACTAGTTGCCGAAGACGCGATGATAGCAAACTCATTTGATCAAGAAGACACCCCAACGGCTCCAGTTTTTCTCGAGTGCAAGAACGATTTCCAGCGGAACGCGAGTGAACTCGTCTGTTCGCGGTCAGGTGAAGAGTTATGGACAGATCGACTCGATGGAAAATGTTCGCACATTACCGGGAATGCAAGGTACTCGTGCGTTGCGCTCGAAGACGGGTCGCTTCAAATTTATACCGAGACTGGGAGACGACAGTTACCGACGATTGCTTTGGAAGGTGGAAAAGTATGCTTTATGGCGTGCGTTAATAGTAGTAAAACAAAAGAAGAGAAAGAAGCAGGACACAATGAAAGTTCCGACACAAAACTTTTAGTTGTGACTGCCGATGCTTCTTTGTACGTTTGGGATTTGGAGAAGGACAACGAAAGATGCGTTTTGGAAAGCTCCCTCGCGAGCATTTGCTTCAATCGAATGGATGGAGCGCGAATTTCTCGCGTTTCGTTGAGTGAAAAGAATGTTCCACTTGTGACGTTATCGAACAGCGTGACGTATGCATTTCACGAAAAGTTGAAGGCTTGGGCCAAGGTTGCCGACCTTTCCTTTCAAAAATCGGAGTACGTTTCGAGATTACGATTGGGCGTCGCTGACGGTTCGGGTGGTGAAGTGCGCAGGTTGCAAACATCTGCTGCGCGATTAGCAATTAGTGCTATGGCTAATTCAATGCGTTCTTCGTCATTGTTTCAGACGCCAAAACGCGAATCAGGACGTCATCTCGAGCAAATATTGCAAGCATGCAAAGTTCTCGGAAGCAAGAAAGAATTCAAAACTTGGTTACGAACATATGCCACGCACTTGGCCTCGGAATCGGGCGGGAACGATCAACGCACGTACTTTGCCGGTGCGGAGAAGCAACTTCGTGAGTTGTGCGAAGAACTTTTAGGTTCACTCTCGAAGAGCGACAAAGAATTGGAGAAAGACGGAGTACACGGTTTACTCCTTGGCATGAAACGAAGAGATTTATTGAGAGATGTCGTCATTCCTGCTCTCGCGAGCAATGGTTCGTGTCAAAGATTAGTTACCGAGACGATCGAGCTTCTCGAAGCCGCTGAAAAGGCGGAATAATAAGTATAATTCATCAAACTAATGCGCAATACTACAAATCTGTTGTAATACTACAACCAATATCTACTAAGACTGATTAATATAAATCTACAAAATAATCCCAGCGTGCACGATCAGCTTTTTCTATATCGCTTCATTCGCGGCCATCCCCCAATGAGGATCTCGAGCAACAACCGTTTCGCCTGGTTTTACGATCGCACCTGAAAGCCACTGCACAACTTCCGGACTCGTTTTGTGTTCCTGCAAATGCGCTTCGGGATATCTCCCGCTGCTTGGGGCGATTGGCTTCGTCGGGTTTGCCTGATTCTTCAACCAACACTCGTGTTGCTCGTGGTCGTGAATGTCCCCACTCCAACATTTTCCATCGCGTTTTTCATTCGGGGGACAGTACACCCAGATATTGCACAACAACTTCTTCTCAAACGGCGCGGTACCACAGTGACCCTGCACGCCGAAACTGGTGTTGAAAAACATTGTCCCCGAGTTTGCTCCTTCGCTGCCACATATGTCCGCATGTTTTCGACACGCATCGCAACACTCGCTCGCCGTTTTCGTCCGAAACGTCATCCCCCACGTGAGCGCGAATCCGTCGTACCCAGAATGTTCGTTTGGCCAACACTTTTCGTTCTCTATAGGGAAATCTTCCTCGCCAAATATTCTTACTAAGTTTGCGTTTGCTTCGTTTTTCGTTTCAACGTCGTCTTCGTCACTGTTTGTCGTCATCATCATCCTCTCATCTGCTCGTTCCGCCGCGTTTAACAAATTCTCTCGACTAACTTTGTTTTCCTTTATTCCTTGCAACGTGCTCGTGTCTCCTTCTCTATATTTTGAGGCCGTCTCACGTATTCTCTCTCGAGCAGCTTCGATGGCATCCAAAGGATTCTCCAACTCTTCAACATCATCGAGAGATTTCTTTCTTCCAATCTTTTTTTCGTCTCCTCCTCCTCCTCCTCCCGATAACGCGTTGGACGCGAAATACGTCGACTTATACGTGACAAACAGACAGAGAGAAGCGAGAAGAATTGCGCCGAGAATCTGAGACGGTTTTAGTGCTCGTTGTTGAGGACCCATATCTTTCGCGGTTTGTGATTTGTGTGGAATTGGAGAAGAGGAAATTTTCTCGCGTGCTCTGCTCTCTTTTGAAAAAACAAGAAGACGAAATTCGAAAATTTTCGCGTATATTTTTTGCCTCCGCGCGATAAACGACACAACGCACGACGCGCTCGCGACACCACGCATAGACGCGAGAAACGCACCGCACGATGTTTTCAAACTCACCCGAGGAAATACGCGTAAAAAAAGACGACTCGATCGTTCGCAACATCGAAACAGCGATCGAAAAAGAAGAGCTCGATACAACTTCGAAGCCGAGCAAGAAGAAGAGTCCTTCGAGAACCGCCTTGCGACAACTGGAAAACTATCTGGTGAACGCGGGGGAGAAAGAGTTACCGGCGACGAGGTGCGAGAGCACGCGATTTACTAAATGTTTTGCGTTCGAACGGAACGGTGTTTTTCGTTGATTTTCGTTCGCATCGTCGCTTGTTGGCGCGTTTTCCTTTACGCGCATGTGATTTTGAAATTCAAAAATTGTTGACAAAAAACATCGATACGGACGAGTAACAGGGTACGTAAACCGGCGGAGCGCCTCGAGCCAACCTTTAAGAGGCCTGAACCGAAGAAAAAAGGACGCGGTGCAAAGAAGAAGGCAGTCGTCGTCAAAAAAGTCGAGAAGAAGGTGGTGAAGAAGAAGAAGGTGGTGAAGAAGAAGAAGGCACCGAAGAAGAAGAAGGCACCGAAGAAGAAGGCGCCGAAGAAGAAGAAGGCGCCGAAGAAGAAGGCAACGAAGAAGAAGACTGCACCAAAGAAGAAGGGGGAGAAGGCTGTAGCAAAGAGCAGTTTCGTTGTGAAGAAGACCCCGACGGGAAAGAAACGAGCTTTGTCAAAGAACAAGTTGATCACTGACACAGTCGCCCCCGTCGATAACAAAGTTCAATCGAAACTTCCAATCGTCGAGGAACCATCACCGGCAGTAGCGGCCGCAGACGAGAAAGAAAATACTCCAGCAATAGAATAAAATGGAGAGAGAGAACGAACGAATCCTGTGAAGGACATTTATTAAGATTGAGAGAGACAAAGACGATATGGTTACTATTATTAATTCATCTTCGTTGTTTATTTTGTAATAACGCACATACATACACTAATATTTCTAATGAATCTATTCTTGTTTGTGTGGCATGGTAAACTTGAGCTTCATTCCACCACCACTTTTAGTATTGAGCGGAGCCTCTTCTATCGAATCTTCACCGTCATCATCATCGTCGTCATCATCTTCTTCGTTCGTCAAGTTATCTAAATTGATATCTGTGAGCGACGTGTTCAATGCCGCATCTTCTTCAATGTTTCCGTAATCTTCATCTTCGTCTGAGTTGTTGAGCATCATGAGTGGTTCATCTTCTTTCTCCTCCTTTTCCTCTCTTTCAACAGCTTGTTCTCGCTCTTGCTGCATTTGTTCCTCTTCCTCAGCCGCTTGAGCTTTCATTAACTGCGCTCTTTGAAACGGTAAAAGGGCTTTTGTCGTGGGAATTGCAAATGCATCTTCTTCGTTGCCGCCTTTGACTTTACTCGACATTTGCTCAGCAGTCAGATTACTCGATTTCAAACCAGTTTTTTCGACGAACTCTCTTCGCCTATCATTGTTTGAGGCGGCTTGTGCCTCATAGTCCATAGCGTCTTGAGAGATTGCAGAGTTTGCGATCAACTTGTTCATAGAGCGACCGCCACGACCAAGATTCGAGGTATCCACTGGCGCAATGACTTCTCCAGCCTTTGATTTTGCCGTCATCTCTATTGCATCATCAAAATCGTATTTTGTGTATCGAATCCAGTCTGGGCACTCCTCGGGGCCCATGAGTGAAGACGGCCAATTCAGCGTATCGTCAAGTTCGTTCCACGTTTTTAACTCTTCTTCGGATCGACAGATCCTTTCGTTCAATTCGCGTACACTTGGCACATTCATTTCCTTCCTGTTTCCAGCAGCTTGGGCGGCCATGAGTTTTTCAAGCGATTCGCGTCTCTCTGATTGCGTAGTTTGTCCATCAAAACGTCCAGCATTGATGACTTCGTCCGCCATTTCAATTTTTTGTTGCTGAATGACGTTGCGAACGACCGATTCCACAGATTCACAATACAGTCGGTCGTTACCACCCCAACCACGAGAAGGTGTACTTTCTTGCGCAGCCGCAGTGGCATCTATGACGTTAGTGACTTCTTTATCGTCAACGGCTTCCAAATGTATCACTCGCACTTCTCGTGTTTGACCGATTCTGTGAGATCTAGCGATGGCTTGTTCTTCGTTCTTCGGGTTTGGATCCGGATCATACATCACAACCGTATCAGCAGTTTGTAAATTTAAACCTCTTCCAGCGGCGCGAATAGAAAGCAAAAATATGAATTTGTTCGAGCCATTTCGGTTGAAATCGTTGATCGCGACTTCTCTCTGATCTAACGGTGTTGAGCCGTCGATGCGGCAATACTGTAAATTATCGCCATCCTCTGTCGTTTGTCGCCACTTGAGATATACTTCCAAGAGGTCTAATAGTTTCGTCATCGTCGAAAAGAGAAGGACTTTGTGTCCAGTCTTCGAAAGTTTAACTAACAGTCGGTCCAAAATCCATAACTTGCCACAACTTCGTATTAAGTTAACGCCTCGAAAATCGCCTCCTTTCTCGGGCGGGTACGATAAGCCTGGATGATTACAAACCTTGCGCAGCTCCATACACCTATTGTGAAGGGGCAAATATCCGCGAAAGGTTCTCTGCGCGGCTAAGCCGAGTCTAGTGTGCGGCTCAACTCGAATAGATCCCGTCGCGTTGATCCAAGAATACGCGTTCGATTGAAACGCCGAAAATGGGCAATGCACGACAACACTCTTCCTTGGTGGAAGTTTCCGCTCCACGTCTTGCACCAATCTTCGAAGCATAAATGGTTCTAAAATTTGGTGCAGACGAGAAATTACGATGACTTTCTTTTCGCGTTCTATCCAATCGTCGTCTTCGTCGTCTTCGTTCGCGTCATTGCCAGCACCACCAACTTTTTGCACTTGATTATCACCTGCTTTTGTTTTCCCAAACCACTGCTGAAACACTTTTGCTGAATCGAAAACTTCCGGCAACAGCAGGTTCAATAAACTCCACAGCTCGCTGAGATCGTTCTGTAACGGCGTTCCAGTCAACAACAAACGTCTCTGAGCTCTGAATTTATCTAAATCTCTACTTAATTTTCCTTCGCGATCTTTCAATCTTTGCGCCTCGTCGATTATGATGTACTTCCAATTCACTTTCGCCAGCTTGGACCGATCGCGCATGATAAACTCATACGTCGTCACCAACACATTAAACTTGAGCTGCAACACTTGCTTCTGAAATATTTTCGCGCGTTGTTCGCGACTGCCGACGTAATAGACGCAATTTACGCTCGGTAACCATCTATTTAATTCTGCTTTCCAATTTACCATTACGGCGTTTGGCACGATGATAATGTGCGGTCCATAGTTTTGCTTAGACTCCCAAAGATACGCGATCAACGAGCAGACTTGCACGGTTTTACCCAATCCCATCTCGTCTGCTAAGATGCCGTTCAAACGATTGTTGTGTAAACTCACCATCCATTGCAAAGAAACGATTTGATAATCGCGCAACTGACCAAACGTCAACATCTTTGGTTGTGCGGTAATAATTTCCTGTTCGCTGTGCGCCACTGCGTAATACTTCTCCGTGTTTTGTATCCCGTCCTCTTTCGTTTGCGAAATCATTTTCTGGCCGTTTTGTTCTGTCGCCTCTCGTGCTGCTTTTTCGGCCGCTTCTTTAATTTCATCTTCATCTAAACCTTCTGCAGCGGCTTGTGCAGCTGCTTCTGTCGCAGCTTCCGAACGCGCCTGCGATATCTTTACCGACGCAATCTTTCCTCCAAGTTTTTCTAAATACCCTTCCGTTTCCGCAAGGAACTCTTGCAACGCTTCATACTTGTTCCCTTCACCTTCACCATCCACACCGGCAGGGTATCCCTCGATGCTCTCTTTCGTTTTCGCCGCTTCCGCTAATAGTTTTTTGTATGCTTCTATGTCGTTTGATTTCAACGCTTCCATTCTCTTTGCTCTTTCGGCCGCGTCGTCTCGTGACTTTGCCAAGTAAGCTTTCGCCATTCTCTCGTGCATTTTCACCATCTGTCGGTTTCTCGTTTGCAAAGCGTCTGCTCGTTGATTCGATTCTTCGTTCAATCTTTTTCTCGTCGTATATATCAAACGCCACCGCTCCGATAACTCTTTCTTCTCTTTCTTCGACCTTAACTTTATCTCCAACTCTCTTTGCTTTTCATCCATCTTTACCATCTTCTTGTACTGTCTCTCTGGCAAAGCCATTATCTTTCTCTGTTCAGCAATCATTTCCCGTCTCAACTTTCTCTGTTCCTCTAACAATCCTAAACTTTTCGTTCTAATATTTTGCCTGATCTTCCACTCGCCTTCGTCTACAATCTGTCGCTCTCTTATCATCCCACCTTCGTTCTCACCGCCTTTAGAAGCATGAAACATAAACTTTTGCTTCACGACTCTTTCCCGAAGAACTTCGACTCCTCGCGTGACCCGTGCGTCAATCTCGCCTTCGAACAGACGCTTCAACTCGTTACACTTCGAGTACTGCCGTTCGTCGTCGTCGTCGTCGTCGTCATTGTCTTTGTCCTCTCTTTCTACATTCGTCGTAAACTTCATGTCTTCTTCGTTGATCGTTTTTGTCGTCGCTAACTCATTGTTATTCTTCTTCTCCTGATTTTTCACCACGGTCAGAGTTGGGTCTTGCAACAACTTCGCGTTCAGTCTCCATGGCAACATCTCTTTGCTCATCCTCTCGTCTCGGTCTTTGTTCACATCAATCGCGTTCGCGAACAACGAGTTTGGAAAGCTCGTCCAGACCTTCTCGTGCGCGTGCGAGGTCGAGTGCGCGGACGGCGCGATTGAAACCGTTCGCAGAAGTAGAAATCGAAGCTGCGCGTAGAACAATTGCGCTTGCGCGCGCGTGAACGACACTCCTTTCTTTTCCTTCGGTTCATCGAATTCCATTCTCTCGTCGACTTCCATTTTGGTCTCTCGAGACGTCCTCCTCCTCCTCCTCCTCGTCTTTTAAACGTCGTCGTCTCGCCGACGGTCCAGCGGACGACGGCGACGCCACCTTCCCCGAAAGCGATTCGACCGAGGCGGCGCGCGAAGACAGCCCTCCCTGTGGTGGGACAGAAGGAGAAGGAAGAGGACGTTGGATTGGGATTCTTCCGTGTGGGTTTGTTTTTTTTGTTCTCTTCGGTCTCCTTCTTTTTTTTCTTTTTTTCTTTTGTCGTTTTTTTCGCTCCTTCCTTTTGGTTTTTTTGTTTTGTTTAAATATTCGAAGAGAAAGAAGAACTCGTTTCGGCGGCGCAAAAAGTTCCAATTAATCGAGAAAAGGAAGTGTCGAGGGACTTTGACGGCACTATTTTTTCTATCCAACTCTTGGACCGAGGGACGACGACTTCCCGACGAGGACGAGACCGCGCGCAGAACTCAAACGCGCGACAGACAAACAAACAAACGAACGCGAACGAACGATGGGCAAAATTAACTTTGAAACGGAGGTCGAATCCGTCCTTTCGAAACAATCCGCCACGTGCGATAAACTCAAAATTCGAGTTTCCGATACGGTTGAAGGGGTGAGTTTGTCGGCGAAATTTGTCATCCCGGTCAACACTTCTTTGTCCTCAAAAGGCGCGGATTTGTCCTTGGGGACGAGTAAAGTCGATTTAGAGGCGGCGAAAGACTTTTGGAAGATCAAGTTGGACGACGTGGATCAAAATACGAAGAGCGTTACGGACGTTTTGAAAATTTCCGTGAGAGAGAAGGTGGATGCGATCGACTCGACGGCGACGGTGGAGTGGAAAGCGAAAGGAAACGCGGTGAAAGCCGTTTTGGAACCGTCAGTTTATGAAGGCGTGAAATCAAAACTAGAGTTTGATAACTCGAAGAAGCAATTGACTGCGAGCGCGTCGAAGAAAATCAATAAGATGGACGTCGTGGTGAAAGCGGACGGGAACGTCAAGACGCAACAATTTAAAGATGCGAAAATGACCATCAGTTACCCGCTTCCGGAAGGCGTGAAAGGAAGCTTGGAAGCCTCTACGAATGGAAGTGGTAAGATCACTTTGAAACGAGGTAACGTGAGCGCGAAGATGCCGTTGAAGAACTTTACGAGCGCGCCAGATTTTGGCGATGTGAAGTTGGAGTTTAATTATTCCACCGATATCGCTTCGTTTTGATTGAGAAATAATTTTTTATTGTCATTAACATACATATGTATTACAATTGAACTAACTAAAGAGCTTCGACTAGTTCTTTGAAATCCATCACGAACCAATCTGCCGACTTTTCCACGCTCTCTCTTCTTACCGTGCCTCCATACCCAATCACGATATCCGCTCCACCCTCTGCTCTCGCTTCAACGTCTGTCGCACCATCGCCAACCATCACAACCGATTTAAAATTCCCGGTTTTCTTCACGTGCGCAACGGCCAAGGCCTTTCCGCCTGCTCGCCACGTGAACTCCTTTTCGTCATCGAATGGTTTCTCTGAATTCATTGAACCATCGTCCAAATATAATAAATTATTCGCCCAAACGTTCGTAGGGACTGGGATATCTAAATACTCCGCAATCGGGTGGATCATTTGTCGAAATCCTCCGCTCACTAAATACACCGTCTTCCCTTTCTCTTTCAACTTGTCTCGTAACTCTTGAAACCCTTTCGAAAGTTTCACCGGGTACTCCTTTAAATAAGCATCCATCTGCTGTCTCGAACACTGCATCGCGTTCAACCGATAGAACAAAGCTTTCTCGAACGGAATTTCTCCATTCATAGCTTGCGTGGTTACTTTCGCCACCTCTTCACCTTTGCCGAGATACGCCGCCAATGCGTCTATACCTTCGTGATCGATAACGGTAGAGTCTACGTCAAAGCACACGGCGTCGCAAGTGCGCCAAATTTCTATAGCTCTCGATTTGTTGGAAGAAGAACTCATGTCTTCTTTCGTCGCCATTGTTGTGACAACTCTCGTTTTTCTTCGCCCAAGAAAGGAACTTGAACCCCTTCTTAAAGAGTAGCGGCTGTCGTTGCGCAAAATAGAAGGAGTTGAACGCGCAGCCGCACTAAAACAACACGAAGAAGACATTTAGCTTTCTCTATGAGTTAATGTTCGACGACAATTTCCGGTCGCAAGCTAAACTTTTTCTCCTTCCGTTCCGTTCGCTTCTTAAAAGCCACTTCCGTTTCTACTTTTACCAGATGTTTGATCTTCTCAATTTGACCTCTGAACGTGCTCGTGTTTGGAACGACTCTCGTGACTCGAGGTTTGGTTAAACCTAACGCTTTGCAGGTGAGTTTAATTGTGTTGCGCTTTCCAGCCAAGCCGCGACGTAAGGTGACGACGAGTTTTTGAGTCGCGGTTTGGGCAGACATCAAAGGAGACAAAAAAATTGTGAGGGATAGGTGTAAATGAATTCCCACAAACTCTTTAAAATATGAGAGGGAGAGAAAGAGGGAGAGAGAGAGAGGGAGGAAAAAAGGACGTACTGTACAGTAGTTATATATATCGTCTTAAGTATTCTTATTAGATTAGTAGTAACGATCTCTCCATCTCTCTCTCCTTTGTTCTATGATTAATGTGCCCCACTTTGTTTAGGATCGGTCTGGGATGGACTTGGAATCTGTCGCTACGCCCATGCAGTTCAAACCATTATCGACGTACACGGTGCTCCCAGTAATCGCCGAGGCTAACGGCGAGCACAAGAATGCTGCCGTGTTCCCAACCTCGATGGCATCCAACGGCTTTTCGCTCAACGGCGCGTTCGTCATGGAGTAGTTGATCATATCATCGATGAAACCGATGGCTTTAGCGGCTCTCGAACCCAATGGACCGGCACTGATGGTGTTCACGCGAATGCCCCACTTTCTCCCAGCTTCAAACGCCAACACTCTCGTATCAGACTCCAAAGCCGCTTTGGCGGAAGACATACCACCCCCGTAACCCGGGATGATTCTTTCACTCGCCAAATATGTCAACGAAATGCACGCGCCGCCTTTGTTCATCAATGGACCGAACTTTTGTAACATCGCAATGTTCGAGTACGAACTGGCAGAAATCGCCCCCAAATACCCTTCTCTCGACGTTTCCAACAATGGTTTCGCCACTTCTCTACCGTTCGCCAACGAGTGAACCAAAATATCAATCTTACCAAAATCCTTCTCCACGCATTCGGCGACTTCGCTCACAGTCCACTTTTCATTACCGGCGTATCGTTTATTCGTCTTCACATCTTCCGGAACGTCGTCCATGGTGTCAAAAACCGCGTCCATCGGGTAGATCTTTGCGAATTCCATCAAACTACCATCCGATAACTTTCTCGACTCGTCGAATTTCCCTCGTCTGTACGAAGTTTCGAAGATATTCAACGCCGGCACCCAGGTACCGAGGATAACGTCCGCCCCAGCTTGACTCAACGCCTTCGCGATGGCCCACCCAAAACCGTTATCGTCCGCAACTCCGGCAATAAACGCTTTCTTACCTTTCAAATCAATCGGTAAGGTAGTGTTCGAAGCCATCGTTCGGACGACTCTTGCAGCTCCTTGAGAGCGTGCGGATTTCACATTTTTGATGCTTTTCAACGCGTTCCCACGAAGGATCGTTTTTTGTGCGAAAGAAGTGGTGCTCATGATGATTGTTTTAATGCGTGTCGCGCGTGGAAGTCTCAACGAACGAGAGAGATCGAAGTATCGAGAGGAGAGCGTAAGAAATGCGAGAAATGAAAGAGCGCGTCTTCTTTTTCTTCGTGTGTTCTTGTCCTGACGACTTTTGGTTGTGGATAAAATAATCCAATCGCCTTTTTTTTAAAAGGAGACTTTTTCGTCAAAATCGAGAGAGTAGAATGTAGAATGTCTGGACTTTTGGACAGAAAAAAAAGAGGTGAAAATCAGATGTCGATGGTATCCCTACCCCGCACATTTCAAATTACATCACACTGCGCGCTGGAAAAACTATATATATATATATTATTGTTGGTACACACACGCACACACCTTGGTTACGCATAATCTCTAAGGAAACGTCTTCCAGGAAATCAAAACTCTCGATCGGGCATCACTTTCGGTGCGATAAGCGACCAGAGATAGAGTAAAGCCGTAAAATACGCGCACGTCGCTTTAATCCAAAAGCTCTCCGTCGTCGTAGAGGATATCGTGCTCGTCGTCGAACTATTCTCGTTACTGTCTTCTTGAGTTACTTTCACCCATCCGACTAATAAACACGCGGCGTGCATGCTGGCGACTAAGAAAACGCCATGGAAAAACGTGTAGGCGGCGCTGCCGTGCTCGTCATCGTCGTCCGTAATGTGCGCGACGCCTTGGAAACGTTTGTGACCACTCGCCGCCTTGAAGGCGGATAAGGCGACAACTGCTAACTGGACGACAAAACCGACGATTTCGATTATCTCCTCGTCTTTACTCTCCACCATCATATTGTCGAAGCACGTTTTCGCCCTTTCCATACTTGCCGACGCCATCATATACGCCACGTACAAAGCGACAATCGCGCTAGTAAACAACCCTCCTCGAATATCTTCCATTAAACTAAATCCACAACAAATGACTACGAAAACAATCGCCATCGAATTCGCAGCTATTGTTGTCTTATCCCCATCGCAATCGTACCTCGTAAAACTCACAGTGAACGTCGTCACCGCCAACGCAAACGCGAGAAGCGTACCCACAACTAACGCAACTGCCCCGGAGCGTCCCTCTTCCGCTTTCTCCACCAAATACTCGTTAATTTCATACACCGTGGCTATAATTACGATCATCTGGACGAGCAAAAACACGCCAGCCCCGAATCTAAACACTTCGAACGCGACGTCGATGTTTTCGCTCGGCACCCCCCAAAAAGAGATGCAAAGGAAGGATAACCACAGCAAAAGTTTAAACGGCCAATACGCGACGTGTACTCGATACGGTAAGCTCAGGTTCTCAAAACGGTCTCTTCTGGATTGTCGTATCGTCGCTCGTCTCTCTTCGTCGTCTTCTTTATCATCTTCGTTATCCAAGACGTCTTCCTCGGGAACGTCCGCTTTAAAGGTGACCATGAGCATGAACGAAAAGAACAAGACGTTCGTCAACGCCACTCGCACGGCTGCTTCGTACGCGCAACGAGTCCCTCGACACCCTTGCATTTCCGTGTGAATGAATTTCTCGATAGAAGAGGCATCGGAAGGGTAGTTGTCTCGCATCTGCCACGCGAGCACTTGCGTCATGAAATAGCTGATGAAGTAGACGGATTTGAAGGTCCTCTCGCCTCTTTGGTGAATGTTTAACGCGTTGGCGCAACAGTTCAAGGCGGAACAGCCGGCCCAGGAGGCGCAACAGAATAACGCAGACATGGTTGCAAGGAGGAAAGAGAGACGGAGAGAGAAAAGGATGCGGAGAGAGAGAGAGAGAGAGAAACGCGTGCGCTCTTTTTTTGAAGTCTTCTTCCCCTTTCTCTCTTTCTTGGAAGACCAAATCATGTATTTCTGTACAGGTAGTGGTACAATACAACTCTTCCTATAATAAATCTATGTTCTATGCCTCCGCGCGATTCTACCTCTGCTATTACGCTAATTCGTCTTCTTCCCCTTTCTCTCTTTCTTGGAAGGCCAAATCAAGTATTTCTGGTAGGCACAACTCTTCCTATAAAAATCTATGTTCTACGCCTCCGCGCGATTCTATCTCTGCTATTACGCTAATTAGTGTTACAACAAACCTTCGGTGAGACGCGGCGAGTTTTTCCCGGCATCTTTCGAAGAAGAAACGTTCGGAGGAATCGCTGTTCCATCGTCGTCGTTTCCATCTGGTTTCCTCTTCCCGAATCCCGCGGAAGACGACGGTCCCAAATTTCTCATCGAAGGCGTGCAATTTCGCGCGGATGATAAATATGGAGTTCGTCTGCTCGAAGTCATTCGTCGTTCGGAGTGTCGCAACGCGCGATTTACGTCCATCTTCTTCAGGTCTTCCCCACTGGCACCACGGCGAGGTGTCGATTTTTGAAGTAAACGGAGCGCGTTTTCACTCAAACCACTCGTCGTCGTCGGCGTTTGCATTTGCTTGCGCAGTTTTCTTTTGACCATGTTGGCTTTCTCTAGTTTCCTCGCCGCGCGTTCGCGGGTATCTTCACGAGCAAACCTGTACAGATTTTGTTCCTCCACTGCTTCTCCAGCTGCTTTTGCAACCACGTCTTCTCCGTCTCCGCCCGATGAAAGTCGCACAGGCGTCGCGTCTAAAGCGCCCCAAGTCATTAAAGGTGTAAAATTGTCACGTCCAGGCGTGAAACTTGGCGTCGCTATTCGCGAATAATTCACATTCGGGTTCATCTCTTTTTCTCTTTGTTCTCTAAACGCAGCCAACTCTTCCTCGTCCACTTCGTTTACTTCTATTATGTGACTATTATTCGTGCTGTTGAATCGCGTGTTACGAGCGAGCGTCTCCTTTGGGATCGTTGTCGCACCTAAATTCGCCAATTCGCTTTTCGATAAACGTAGCGCCGAGTCTGGTCGAAAGAATAACGCGTTTTGTCCCGGTTCGGCGAGTGCTAACGCACCCGATTTTGTCCTTCCTCTCTGCCCGCCTTCACCTAGCTTTTGTGCATTTATCGCCCCGCTAATCTTCTTCGCATCGAACAATTTTGCATTCTTCTCTCGTCTCTTCTTATTAATCTTTTCCAATATATCCTCGAACGATTTGTTATCTTCAGAAGTGTGCGAAGCGAGAAACTGTGTCAGCGTCTTGTTTGCGTCGAGAAGTTTTGTTGTTGTAGTTGTTGTTCTTTCATATTCTTCTTCTTCTTCTTCTTCGTTTTCTTCATCAGCATCGTCATAACCTTCATCTTGAACCTCTCTTCCCGCTCTTATCGGCGAAAATCCAATCCCTGAAGTATCGCTCGCCGTACCCGCGCGTGCGTTCGTCCTTCCTCTCTCCGACGTTTGGGAATTGCCGTAATAAAAACTCGGCGTCACGCCGTTACTCCCACTCCTCGTTCCTTCTTCCTCCCGCAGCCGCTTCTGAATATTCCTCTTCGCCATCGAGATTTCTCGTTCGTTCCCTTCTCGTTCCGCGCGGAGTAAGCGAAGTTCCTCTTTCATTCTCGGAACGTCCGGGAAATAATCTCGCTCGATGATGCGTTCCACTCGAGTCGCGAATTCATCTTCGTCGAGGACGATTTTCTTCGATTTTCTTCCGCTAAAGTGGTGTCGTTTTGTCCCCGTCGACATGACGTCGTCGTCGTCCGTAAAAAAAAGTTAAAAACGCGTTTTCGTCTTTTGTTGTTCGAAGGACTCGGAGGACTCGGAGGACTCGGAGGAGGAGGAGGAGGAGGAGGTTCTCGAGTCGCGCGCGAAAAGCGGTTGTTGTTTCCCAAAGAAAGGAAAAGTAAAATTTTTTTGTTGGGCATTTTGGGGACGTCCACACAAACGAAAAGCTTGTGGAAATTTCACATTCTAGACCACGAGACACTAAACGAAAAAAAAGGCACGCCCAGCCGCCAACGACACAACACCACCTTCGGCCGACGTTGTACATTCCTCTCTTCTTTTGGGGTCGAATTTACACGCGCGCGCATTTACCACGCACACACCGTCGTAAAGAACACCGCGCGAATTTCCCCAACCCTTTCGCTTCGACGAACGTTTATCTGCACTTCACGCTTTACGCGATATTTCCGTAAAAATGTCCACGACGACTGCGACTCCGCCAGCTGCGGCTGCGGCGACGAAAGGTGCGCGCGACATTTTGCTTCTCGTTCTCCATTTGCGATGGAAATCTGTGCGTCGTCGTCGCACCGCCGCAAATTTTTGTCCCGCGGTGGTGCCTGGACGCGAGGCTCGAAAAGGCGAACGCGGATCGCGAATGAACGATGACGTGCGCGTTGCACGGGCTCATCTCGGGAAGCGTTATCGATCGCGTTCGGAAAGGTCGTCTCTGAGACGGCTTCCGAACAGCGCCGATTTTTCTCGGTGTTTCTCTTTTTAGTCCACCCGGGTGGGAGGAGCCAATTGACGGGACTTTTGCGTGGGAAAAACTATTCAGTACAGAAGGTGTTCATTTTTTTAACTGACTTTATTCGTCATCTTTCTCTTTCTCTTCACACGTAACAGCGCCCGCACCGGCTGCAACTGCTGCTGCTGCCGCCGCTGCCCCAGCTAAGGGTGCGGTTGCGGACGAGAACGCGTCCAACACGTCTTTGTACGTTGGCGATTTGGAATCGAGCGCCACGGAAGCTCAATTGTACGAATTGTTTTCCACCATTGGTCCAGTTGTCTCTATTCGCGTGTGCAGAGATTTAATCACGAGAAGATCCCTTGGATACGCCTACGTGAACTTCTCGCAAGCGCAGGATGCCGCCAGAGCGATTGACGTGTTGAACTTTCAAGTCGTCAATGGGAAGCCGATTCGCATCTTGTACTCGCAAAGAGATCCGACTATTCGTAAGTCCGGCGTCGGGAACATCTTCATCAAGAACTTGGACAAGGACATTGATACCGTCGGGTTGAGAGATACGTTCGCGCAGTTCGGTAACATTGTTTCCGCAAAGGTTGCCACGGATGGCCAAGGTAACTCGAAAGGGTACGGCTTTATCCAATTCGATACCGAGGCAGCGGCGAAGGAAGCAATCGAGAAGGTGAACGGCATGGAAATGAACGATAAGGTTGTCTACGTCGGTCCGTTTCAAAGAAGAGCGGAAAGAGGCACGACGGAAACGAAGTTCAACAACGTTTTCGTCAAAAACTTGGGCGAGGAAGTTACGGAGGAAGAGTTGAGAAAAGTTTTCGAAAGTCATGGACCAGTGACTTCGGTGATGATTTCAAAGGACGAAGACGGGAAATCCAAAGGCTTTGGTTTTGTGTGCTTCGAAACGCCGGAAGATGCGTCGAAGGCGGTTGAAGAGCTCGATGGCAAGCACGGCGAAGAGGACAAGAAGTGGGTCGTCTGCCGAGCGCAAAAGAAGGCGGAGAGAGAGGCTGAGTTGAAGGCCAAGTTCGAAGCGGAAAGAAGAGAACGCATGGAAAAGATGGCGGGCGCCAACTTGTACATCAAGAACTTGGAAGACGGTGCGGACGACGACACTTTGAGAGAGTTGTTTAAAGAGTTTGGCACTATTACTTCGTGCAGAGTCATGCGCGATGCGGCTGGTGTTTCCAGAGGCTCCGCTTTTGTTGCATTTTCCTCTCCGGAAGAAGCCACGCGTGCGGTGACTGAGTTGAACGGGAAAATGGTTGGAGCGAAGCCATTATACGTCGCCTTGGCGCAGCGTAAAGAAGACCGCAGAATGCGTTTGCAAGCGCAATTCGCGCAGAGATCGATGGGTCCGGGGGGTATGGCGCCGATGTACGGCATGCCCCCGCCGGGTGTTCCGGGAGGTGGCATGCCGGGCATGTACTACGGCCAACCGCCGCCAGGTATGATGCCTCCGCAACCGCAGCCAGGGTTTGGATTCCAACCGGGTATGCCGGGTGGGCCGAGACCAATGCCGGGATACAACATGCCGGGCGTTCCGAACATGATGAGAGGTCCGGGCGGCATGGGTGGCAGAGGTGGCAGAGGCCGTGGCCAGCCAGGTATGGGTGGCCGAGGACCGCAAAACGGGCGCCAAAACTTCCGCCAGCAACAACCAATGCCGCCGATGCCAGGGCAAGCGGCGCCGGAGCCACCGGCTGCGGAATCAAACCCGATTGCGCTCATCGTGTCGCAACTCGGTACGGCTACCCCGGATCAGCAAAGAATGATTTTAGGGGAAGCCTTGTACCCGTTGGTTGACGCCATCGACTCTGCGAACGCTGCGAAGGTGACTGGTATGTTGTTGGAGATGGACCAAGCCGAAGTCTTGCACTTGATTGAATCTGCAGACGCGTTGAAGGCTAAGGTTCAAGAAGCATTGGCTGTTTTGGCGGCTGCTGAATAAATGGTGGCGACATTCTTTTTTACACAACCAGTCGGCCTTATAACCGACACTTTATTTTACATTTAGAAGAAAATAGGAGATTTACTACCAGTGTTCAGAGTTCACTGAGTAGTAACGGGACTCAACAGCGGGAGTGATGCGACAGTATATTTTTTCGTTGACGCGCTCACCCCATGCCGCTGTTTTGCTCGAACGAGCCGCAAAGATGCTTTGCCCTCATACGAGAAGACTTTGCGAAGGCTCCAGTCATGGGACTTAAAAAAAAACGAAAAATTAGGAGATGAATTACAATTCGTCTCCGCGAAAAATGCGCACTTGCGTCCTAGTCGTTTTCATGACGGCTGAATGAACGCAACAAAATAGGAAACACATTTGCTCACACACCACCACCACTTGCACAGAAAAATATTTGTTGTTATAATTACACAATCTTTACTAAGTTTTTATCATTATTGTTCTCCTTGAAGTATATCTATCGCTCTCGCTACGTCGTTGTCGCTGTTCTCCAGTGCCCGTTTGCTATCTTCTTCCGGAAACCCCATCTCGACGAGTAAAGTGACAAACTTTTTATTGTACGCGAATGCTTTAGTTGAACCCGGAGATGGAGAAGATTGTTGTTGGTTAAACGGAGGTGGTGGAGGTGAAGGAGGTTTACCTTTGCCTAACTTTCGTCCGACGCCTTTGATTGTCGGATTCGGTGTCGATGATATCGTTGACGTCGAACTTTTTTGACTTTCTCCACTTTCCATTCGAGCAATGACTGGTACTTCCCACCACTTTAGTTTTCTTGTGGTCGTTCGCGCCGTACCTCCGGGTGACACAAATCGATGCCCGCTTTCGATATCGCCTTCTTCTCTGCGCACTCTTCTCGCTGATTCCGAAGTGTTTCGCACGAATCCTTCCAACCGCTCGATTGATATCCCGGACAAAATGACGCTCTCGATCCTATCTACCACCCTCGACGAAGGAATCATTTTGTTCAAATACCCTTTTACGTATAAAGAACCCACGACGACGCCACTTAAATGACCTAAAAACGAACTATTCGGAGCTAACATTTGCACTATTGCAATCAACGCAAAAGGGTACATGTACGCGTTTACGACGAACAGCCCGAAAACGTCTCTTTGTCTAATGTTTGAAAACGCCGTATCTAAAACGACTAAACTGAAAATAACTCCCGAAAACCCAACTGCGCATTCGTTCATGTACCCACTCATTCCTAAAAGGTACCACATAGCGCTCGCTAAGAAGACGTGAACTATCCCGCACAAAATTGTAAACAAAAACACCAACAGAGCAAACGTCACGCTCCCTAACTTCATCTCCAATCCGAACGCGCCGATTTGAATAAACGCGGTCATGTTCACCAAGAGGTGAAAAAACGAAGCGTGCGTAAACGCGGACGTAAATATTCTGTACGCCTGTCCCGTGACATTCCTCAGCATCAAAGACGGTATCAAACACAACGTCGAATACGAAAACAGCTGCAAAAACACGTTGAAAACGAACGCGAAGACGTTGACGGTGACCACCGAGCGAGTGGTGAACGGCAACTGCTGATACCGGGAGGAAAGCGTCGTCGTCGTCGTCGTCGTCGCGCGGTGACCGTTCGTTCCGTCCATCCTCTCGGCTGCGTCGTCGTCGTCGTCGTCGTCGTCGTCGTCGTTTTGGCCGGAGGAGAGAAAAGAGAGAGAGAGAGAGAAGGAGCGCTTTTTTTTTTTTTGAGGTCCTTTTCTCCCATCGCATTAAAATTTTGCTCTCGTCCCTCCACTTTTTTATTTAGTAATCGAAGACGACGACGACGACGACGACGACGACGACGAAGAGATGCGTGTGGGCGCCATCATCGTTCCAAACGCGTCGGCCCCAAAAGCCGCCGCCACGATGTCGTCGAAACACCACCACCACCACCACCCTCGGCGACGAGAAACCACCGTCGCTCGAACGACGACGACGACACCAAAAACGACGAGGCCGCCCTTTTTGTCGACGCGTCTTCGCGCGTCGTTCGAGAAAATCGATATCTCTTCCGTGTCATCGTCATCGGACGACACTACGAAAAACGACGACGACGACGACGACGACGACGAGAGCGATAAGGAACTGCCGAACGATTTGTTCGACGCGGTGAACACGGCGGCGTCGTCCACGTCTCGAGCGATTTCCGCGGGACAGTTAGGGATAATCGTGGAACTGTTAATTCCGGAGCTGTGGGACCCGATATCCGGGAACGTCATGGCCAATCCGGGAGATCAGCTGAAACAGTGGGAAATATCGCGCCAATTCGCGCAGAAACTTTTAGAGGAAAGATCGGATGAATGCGAAGTGACCGTGGTATTCCCGGATGCTGGATGCGCAGCGCTGTTGAAAAACAGATGGGGAGACAATTTGAAGTTCAAAATAGCCTCGGCGAACGATCGGATGTTGGTGCCGGACGATTACGAAGGCATTTTGTTATTCGCGGCGGCGGATCCGATATCGTTGGACGTGGTGGTGAAATCGACGAAGAAAGCGAACGAGTTGCAAAATCCAGTGATTTTGTTGAACCCTCGATTAGCGAGCGGGGATGCGGGGATTGGATTGACCGTGAGACGATGGAGAGATCAGTTTTTGGGTGTCATGTGCGTGGCGTATTCGCTGAGACCTTTGCCGTGGTGTAACGGCACGGTGTTCAAGAAATTTCCAGGGCCGTGGAAATTGTACATTGAGAAAGAAAATGTTCCGGGAAGGTTTGAGTTGGTGCACGAGTCCAATTCGAGACCGGCTGGAGATGAGTTGGACGATTTAGTTTCCGAGGCGTATCGAGGCCGTGATGTCGGAGAGGACGGGGAGATGAGAGAGAAGAGCGCGGTGGAAAAGCTCGCGGGCTTCGCAGCGAGCATGGCGAGATTCGCGAAGAGTTTATCGAACTAATAATATGAATAATAATATTACTGCTACCTACGTGTTGTTATGATAATAATCATTTAGAGTTGAATTTAGAATATCCCGAGTTTCTTCAGGCGTACTTTTAAGGCATCTAATCGTTTCTCGAGTCGTTTCTGTTCTTCGTCTATTTCTTCTTCACCTCCGCTGAACGATCGGCTGCTGGAAGGAGTACTCTCCGCTAAGGTTACGTGGCTAGTGTTGCTAAAGTCATCGTCGCTTTCATTTTCGTCGTTTTCGTCCATAATATTTGCGGCAGATATAACCACGCGTCCATTTTTCGACTTTGCAATCGGCGGCGTATTCTTGCTCTTGTTTTTTTTTTTCTTCTTCTTCTTCTTCCTCCTCTTTTCTCTTTCTTCTTCACGTTTACTTATTCCCAATACGAACGGGTCCTCCCGGAAGAACGACGTCTGCGCGCTCTTGGCTACTGCTTCAACTTTGTCGTCGTGAAAGTGATGAGTACTCTCGCCAATGCGATACCGATTACACATTGCAGAAGAAGAGGACGGAGCACCCATCAGTTCGCTCTCGCGTCGGCGTTGTCGCCAAACCTCCAAAATATCCACGTCTTCCTCTTTCGTCGTCTTCTTTTCCTCATCAGGAGCAAACAGTTGCCGCTCCTGATGGTGATTATATTGGAAACTTCTGTTCGCGTTGCTTTTTACATCGTGGTTCGCCAATCGCCCGTTTCGACGATCATCATCATCCCCTCCTCCTCCTCCTCCTCCTCGCGTCGCTTCCTCTCCCTCGTCTCGCCACCAAAACGACCGGTTCATCCTTTCCCTCAAAGTCTCGTAATCTTTTCCTCCTCCTCCTCCTCCGTCGGTTCGTTCCAAGTCGTGCGTCGTAGATTCGTCTTCCTTCCCATCGTCTTCCTCGACGTCGTCGTCCTTCTCTCGAAACTTCGCCACGAGCGCGCCGATCGTCGTCGCGTTCACCGCCTCCTCTTCCTCTTCCTCCTCCTCTTCCGACGAAACAAAAAACGCGTCTCTCGTCGTCGCCGTCGTCGTCGCCGTCGTCGTCGTCATCTGTGTCTCAAAAGTCTCTTCTTCTTCTTCTTCTTCTTCTTCTTCCTCTCTCTCTCTCTCTTTGTGAAGAAGTTTTTTTCTCTTCAAAAATTTGGAAAAAGAGGGGTGGTGGGGGAGGAGGAGGAGGAGGAGGAGAACAAAAGAAATCCAAAAAAAAAGACAAAAAAAAAAGGGCAGTCGGCAGTTTTGGGAAGGGATTTTTTTTTGGATTTTTTTTCCCATTATTTTTTCCAAAAAAAGAGACGAGAAAACGATCTCTCGATCTCTCTAATAAAAGAGGCCAAAGAAGAAAGAGATTTATTTTCCGGATTAATCCCTAACAACAAGAAGAAGAAGAAGAAGAAGAAGAAGAAGCGCGTTTGACCGAGACGACGACCACCACCGCGAATGTCGAGGAGCGTCGCCTTCCTCGGCTTCTCGACGTCGTCGAAGAGCGGCCAGCAACACCAACACAACACCAACAGTCGTCGTCGTCGCGCTCTGTTCTCCTTCTTTAAAAAAAGCGGGAATGGAGACGACGAAAAAAACGCCCCCCCGACCGATTGTGTCAAAGTCGAAGAAGATGCCAACGACGCATCGTCTCTCCGCCGCGCGATTTCGCTCTCGCAATCGTTCTGCGCCATCGCGAGCACCACCGGGGGGTTCAACAACTTCGAGCTCGTGCCACCAACCTCATTCGACGACGACGACGATGACGTCGTTTTTTTCCCACCACGGGGGGCGACTTTCAAAGAGGAGAGACGATTGATGAGGTTAAACCAACGGCCGTTGTGGACGGAAGAAGACGGGTACGAGAGGGAGATGCGCCTCGCGACGGCCTCGTTTCTCGCGGCAACCACGCTCGCGGTGGGACAACCGGCAGTCGCACTCGACTTTGTCGTCGTAGATCCAGCAGGTACGCAAACGTGTATCGTAATACGTCGTCGTCGCTCGTTTTTGTTGGCGCGCGCGTCTTCGAACGCAACGCGCACGGAGATTGGAACAGGTTTGAAAATATCTGCCTTATCTGATATTTTCTCAGTTTTGTGAGATCGATTTTTCTCTCTCTCTCTGCGCCGCGTTCTGCGCGCGTGTCGTCGTGTCGTTCCCGCCCTGAAAAAAAAGCTCTCTTGTCCATCACGCTGACCACGCGACGCTCTCTGTTCTCGATCTTCATCGTTATTCACAGTGAAAGAATACATGGATCGACGCGACGACGCCATGTCTTTTAAGTGTAAAGGCGGGATGATGGATTGCGACGGCGACCGGAGAGAGTTTGCGCGGAACCAAGCCGAAGGATTGAAGACGCGTTTGGAGAAAGGGGAGAAGAGAACGGAGTGTACGATCGAAGAACCGTGCACGGATAACATTTTAGGCGCGGCAGTGGCTGGGACGAGTGGGTTCACGACCGCGGAGAAGTTTGAAAAGATGGGGCGACCAGAGTTGGCGGACGCGCCAAACTCCTCCAAACCGAACCTTGGCTTTTAATGTCGCGTGCGCGCTAGTTTACTTTGTACATTACTTAACGGAGCTATTATTATCTACTGCTGAATACGTGTGCTACTGTATGCTATATTGTTTTCGTTCGTCGGCTCAGACGGTTTCCCATGTGAACCAGTCACGTTTGATGGAACGCTTGTAGTCCGATGATAGCGTTCGCCATATTGAAGGAGGCGAGAGTATCGCTTATTTCTCAACGCTGCGATGATGTCTTTGAATTTAACTTCATCACCACATCACTCAAACGAGAACTTGTCTCACGATCCACTCCAACTCTACGACGACATCCTCTTCTCCTTCTTTCATCATCTCGCACTCATACGTCGTTTCTAACATCTCCCTCCCTCTTTTCCACTCCACGCTTTGCACTCGCGTTTGACACCGCAACACCGAACCCACCTCCACCGGTTTTCGAAACCGCACGCGGTTCATCCCTACGTTCAACTCGCATCTGCACCACGTTTTGCTTTTTTTCGGCGCGCCGTGTAAATGCGTGAGCAAACTCAGGACGAAGAACCCGTGTGCGATTGGAAGGTGTTGTTCCTCCTCCCCGAAGGAAAACGGCGGTTTTGATGAGGAGTTCCGTGTGGCGGCATCTGCCGCGTGAATCCACTGCGCATCTCTGGTGACTTTTGCGAACGCATCGACCGCGTTTTGCGTGACTTTGTATCGTCGCTTTGGAAAGAACTGCCGCCCGACCGACGATATCCACTCGTCCGCCGATTGGATTTCGTTGTCGTTAAAGTCGTCGTCGTCGTCGTCGTCGTTTTCTTCGCTTTTTGTCGCGACGGCGCCGACGACGTGCGCGACGAGCACCGCGACCCGTCGTCTCATCGTCATCGTCTCACCCAAGTCGGGAAAATCGTGGCAAAACCTTCGTCGTCAAAGTCGTCGTCGTCAAAGTCGTCGTCGTCGTCGTCGCTTTCCCCGGGAAGAAACTCTCAAATCGAAACGCAAGATATGGATTAAAAAAATGACGTTTTGGAATATCTTCATCGTTTCCAAAAGCGCCATTCACCAACGCGGCGAGCACGGCACCGCGGCGCTGCAAGTATTCATGTCCACCACCACCATCACCACCGTCGCCGCCGCATCTTCCTCGGCAGAATGGTGCTCGCCGTGCTTCGTCGTTGTCGCCGCGAAAGGAAGAGGGCGTGGTACACAAAGGCAAACGAGAAGACAAAATCGCATCGACAGAAGGAGGTATCGAAGGAAAGAGAGAGACTTGATAAAATGTATGTCGACGGGGGGGAGACGACGCGAAAAACGCGACCCGGCGGATTTCGACAACGATTATGATGCCTTGCGAGAGCACCTGATGAAAGAAAACGGAGGCCCGATCGCAAACGCGCTCAACTCTCTCGGGGAAAATGCATTCGGAAACACCAAAAACGGATGGCTGAACAGAAACGTATCGTGGAAAAATGTCTACGCGTTTCTATATTCCAACTTTCTCGAGAAGATGCCGTATAAGAGACAGCGACAAGGCCTCGCCGGCCAAGAAGTGTCGAGAGCGACAATCCGAGACGAATCTGACAGGCAATTGGACGAGTTCATGTCGAGGTTGGAGCGAGACGAGACGTTAAGAAATGACGTGGAAAGAGTGAAAGAGTTTTGGAGAGAAACGAGCAATACCACTACTCCTAGGAATGCCATGACGGAGCAATACGCGTACAACTTAGCCTGTCGCACGCTCTCGCTGGCGGAGCGAGTGATGAACTCCGATGAGAAAAACAACGCCGAGAATCAAGATGAGATTGCAGTTCGCATTCATGAGATTTCCAAAGCAATCACGTGTACTCCGCGAGAAGCCGTGGATGCGTGTCACGTAAATCCAGACGCGTTATCCACGCCTTCTTCCGCGTTTATCGGTCGCATGAGCAAACTTAAAACGGCCGCGCCTCGCGCCAACTGCTGTTCGATGTTTCTCACCGCACCGAAATTGTTTATGGGCAGCGAAGGCGACGAGTGGGTGTCTATCGTCAGTCGAAATGCGAAATTACTGAGAGAGAAATTCCCAAACGTCGACGTGGACGCCGTCGTCGAACACGACCCGGAATTGTTGGTGCTCCCCGGTTTGGACGACGCCGTTCAAGAGCTCTTGTCGTTATGGACGGCGGAGGCTTTCGCTTTATCGGACGTGGATAACGATTTCTTCGCGGAAGAGTTGAGCGTAGCGTTGCGCGCGTGCGCGCCAAACGGAGGGGCTTTACCGGAAATGTATTCTTAATGTAATTCATGTAGTAGTAGTATTGTCAATAGTCATCGCCTTGGTTATAATACATTCTTGATGTGGCTGTTGAGGCTCGTCTTTTCGCTTTCCCGCACTCTGGACATAATAATAATAATAATAATAATAATAATAATATGGGAGGTCTTCAATTTTTTTTCGAGCGAACGAAGAAAAATTTCAGGTTTTTGTGTCTTTACTTTGTTACCTTCTTCTTTCTTTGTGTGAAAGAAGGGAGGAGATGTTCGTGAGCGCGAACGGCGCTCCTCCCCGTAGTTTGAGAGAGTGGCGTCGGGAGCAGCGAGAGGAGAAGAAGGCGAAGGCAGCGGCGAAAGAGCGGCGGCGACAGGAACATTTCGCGAAAGATCCCGAGGCGAAAAGGAAATACGAGGGAGACCGGGCGAGAAAAAAGAACAAACACAATCTTCCCCGGAAAATCTGGGCGAACAAACACAATCTTCCCCGGCCGAAAATCTGGGCAAACAAACAAACGCACGAGCATTACTTGTACCAAATGTTCGAAAGACTAGACCGAGACATCGAGCGGTTAGTCGTGTCTCGAGATGAGGAGGAAAAAGAGAAACGCGTCAAGTATGTCGCGGATTGGTTGGCGGCTTTGGCGAAAGTCCCCATGGAGAATTACCTACCCGCTGGGTTATATTTGCGAGACTCGAGACCGATACCGGAAGATTTGAAGACGAGAGTCGATTTGAACGCTTTTTACGGAGATAAGTTAATTACATCCGTGTTACTCGATAAGATTCGAAAAGCAGACGGGAAATACGGAGCAAAACAAGCTCCCAGGAATAAGATGGAGGCGAATAATTTTCTCTCGGCATGCATTCGGAACAAAACGTTCGCAGAGTTGGCGCCGGATATTCTACCAGACGTGAAGATTACGGCGGAGGAGTGGCGACATCACGAGCACGTGGCTGGGACGGCGGTGGAAGCCGCGATTACTTGCGTGGCGGATTTATCGAACGAGACGTTGCGACAGGCGGAGAAGGATATAGCGATTGACGCAGTGGCAAATTTGATATTGGAGCAAGGGTTACGATACGCGACGAGCGACGTGAAACCAGCTAGAGCGAAATTTAATGATTTATTGTGCTTGTACTCGGTGAAGTTGGTGTCGAAGAGTGTGTCTGGTTTAGTGCACGATCCAAGATTCATAGGAACGGCGAAGGTGACGCACAGGAGAGTGTATCACGGGGATCAAAGGAAGAGGTATAAGAACGTGCCTTTGGAAATCGGGCCAATCGAAGTCAACACGGAAGGGACGAGCGGCGACAACGCGAAAGAGGCGGCGAGCGTCCAGATTTTGGATTTAATGAAAGAGTTAGGATTAGTAGACGAGGAATATAAGGCACAGTACATAACAGACTTTGAGCCTGTAGCAAAAATGTGGAGCGAGCAAAGGTTTCAGAATTTTCTGACAAATAAAAAAAAGGCGAAAAAGAAGAAAGAGGACGACGAGGCAAAGGGGGACAGCGATGCGAGAGAAAAGCAGCGGCGCAAGATGGAAACGTGAGTACATTATTAGAGCTTTTGAAACGACCTGGATGTCTGCTCTTCACTGCTACCAATTATTATTCCTCCTACTATTCCTATTACTGCTTTTTTAATTTCGTTTTTGCTTCAAAATTTACTTTTGCTTTTCTTATTCGCTTTCTTTCGCGCCGTCGTCGCGTTTTTCGTGTACTGATTGTTGAGAGATTGTTGCGGTTTTCGTTTACTTTTGCTTTTAAGGTGCGTTTTGTTGTACGCCTGTCGCATTTTTTCAATGGCTTCTTCTTCGTCTTCGCTGTCTTCGTCTTCGTCTTCGTCGTCCGAATGAGGAACATTCGAATCATTTGCAGCGTTGATGTCATTTGCATTTGTATCGTTGACAATTTCCAACTCTGAATCCGAATCCATTTTATCGTAATCCGCTTTCGTCTTCTTCCTTTTCTTCTTCTTCCCTTTCTCCGCTTTCTTTTGTGTTTCAGCGCTCGCTTTCTTCTCCTCTTTCTTCTTCATTTCCAAACGAGCTTCGATATCGTCTATTTCAATTTCTTTCGGTTTTGCTGGTTTCGATCTGCGCATGGCATCGTTGTTATCCATGACTACTAAACTCGTGTATCTCCCACCGCCTTCGATTTGGGCGATTGGTTTGATCGTATTTCTATCGTCCCAGACTTTGATGATTCCATCCGAAGAAGCCGTGGCGAAAGAGTGTCCTCCTCTTTCTGGAATCTCCGCCATGCATCTAACGCGATTTTCGTGCGCGTTTTCAATCGTATTCGTAATACCATCAACTCTCGCGTCGAAAATACAAACATCGCCACCTTCGTATCCGACTCGATAGATGTTCTCCGCCGATTCTGCTTTGCTCGTCGCGCACAAACACTTTCGATACGCAATTTTACTTTCCCTTTGGTCTTCTCTCATAAACGTGCTCACTTCGCCGCCGCTTTCGCAATCGATAACGTCCAACCACTTATTCGTCAGAAGCCCGTACCTCTTCCCTCCTCCCGATGAATCTTCTTCTTTGCTGCTGAAAAATACATCAATCCCGCTCTCGCTTCCTCCTCTCGTCTTCCCTTTATACGCTACCCGTCCTTTCTTCAGATCCCAAAGCGCCACGGACCGGTCTTCCTTCCCACACGACACCGCCACCACTCCAGACGCGTGCACGCTCAACCCAGAAACTCCGTTTCTGTGCGCCAACATTTTCTTCAATATTTCAAAATCGCAGGTTTCCCACACCAAAATTGTCCCGTCGTCGCTCCCTGAAAGCATTCGAGAAGGCGGCGGTACGCCGCCGCCGAGCGTATCCTTACTGTTAAAGTGCTTCTCACCCTTTGCATCACTTCCATCGAAACGTCCACCGCCAGGCTTTGCAAACGCAATGCACGTCACCGTCCCGGTATGTCCCGTCAACGACCCAACATCCGATATCTCCCCTCTCTTGTTCACGTGAAACGCTCGTATTCTATCGTCGTGTCCCCCGGAACAGAAAAACGGACCGGCGGCGGCGACAGTTTTTATCGATTGCTGGTGCGCGTCTATCGTGCACAGAAACTGTGTTTTCCCTTCGTTCCTGGATCCCGCGCCGCTTCCTCCCGACGACGACGACGACGACGGCGACAAAGAAGAGGCGTTTTGCGGAAAGAACGTGTGTCCGAACAGAAACCGCTCGTACGTGCCCGCTAAGATCGAGTGCGCGTTTGTCGCGAACCCCCCTTTGGGAGAGCTCATTTTTTTTTGTCGTGAAAAGAGAGAGTCCCCGAAAAAGTGTCAAAAAAAAAATGTCCCGATTTAAAAATAATACGAATGCACTAAAGTTTTTTGGCCTTCAGAGTCGGCCGATCATTATTATTCTTTTTTGTGTTTTTTCGGATTTTTTTGATTTGGTTGGATTTCTGACGTCATCATCGAGCTTCCATTTGGAAAAGAAGCTCAATTTTGAGAGGAATTGAATTCTTTTTGCGCCACTTCCACAAACAAGTTGCCGGTCGAGAAGAAGAAGAAGAAGAAGAAGAAGAACGCAAACCCGCTGCTAAAAATGAGAACAACAACGCTCCGAACGTCTCCGTGTAAAGCGAACATCGCGTCGTGCTCTTTTGGAGGATCAAAAAAGAGATGCTCGACGTCGAGGCGAATATCTCGAGAGGCGATCTTCGTCAGCAAAACGGTGACGAACGATGGCGAGAAGAAAGGAAAAGAAGAGAAGAAATACGAAGAAGATGAGAAAAAAGGTTGGAAGTTGAAAACGACATCTTCCGCGTTGGCGATGGTAGTCGCGACGTCTTTAGCCGTCGCGGATTGTTCGGTATTGGATCAACCGGCAGAAGCGATGATGGAGAAGAATGAAATCACGCAAGTGGCTGGAAGAGGAGGAAGATCCTACCGGGCCGCGCCAAGAGGTGGGGGTCGCTACAGACGAGGCGCGCCGCCGCCGCGAGCGGCTTACGGGCCAACTGTTATGCCCGTCCCGGTGCCGATGTTTTCGCCGTTTGGTTTTGGTATGCCGTTTGGTTTCGGATACGGCATGCCGTTTGGCTTTTTCGGCGGCGGCGGGTTCATCTTTCAGTTGTTCTTGTTGGCGTTTGTCGTGAACGTGGTAACTGGATTCTTTAACAGCGCAGAACAATCTAGATACGATGAGTACGAAAGAGATGAGTGGGAAAGAGAACAGAATCAATCAATCGACGATGATGACTTTTCGGACGATTGGAGAAAGAGGCGATAAAGGAAGAGAGACATTTTGTTTTGTTTTGTTTTATTTAAAAAAGCACTAATACTAAGTACCTAATTTCATCGTACCATACCTACCATGGTACGGTACAACAGTAATACATTTTGAAATATACGCAGATAACCTTTAGAAAAAGCACATCCACCAAATGTACATAGAAGCTAAATTGAATAGACTAGTAGCTTCTTCGATCAAACGTCTGACTTGACCACTCGTGCTCAGAGGTAAACTTGGAGCCGCACCGACACCAACGACGACCCCTTCCAATCTCGCCCCAATGTTTTCCAAAGCCGCTTTTGCTTTCCTTTGCAGAACTAATTTCGTATTACTTTGGTTACTGGTGCTCTTTCCGCGAGTCCATTCGACAAGCGGATCGTGGACGAATGTTTCTAATACAGACATCAACGCCTCGCGATGATTTCGTAACACATCTAAAGTAATCTCGCAAACGCGTTCAAAGGCACCTTCGTAGCCTCCAACGCCTAAACCGTCAATCATGTTTTGCGTCAATCGAAAAGGAACAACTTCCGGCGTTTCCAACTCTAAGCCTTTATCGAACAAACACGAAAAATCCACGTGAACACAATCACCCGTCGTCGCATCTAACAAAACGTTCTCAGCGTGCCGATCTCCTAAACCGACAATATGGCCAACCATCGACCAGACTGCAGAGGTGTGAGCAAATGCTTTGCGGGCGGCGAACCATTTCGATGGATCTTTCCAAGTATCAAGGAACCATTTGTGAAAAACGGGTGGAAACTTTTGCAACATTTCCTTCCCGTACCCGAGTGGAGAACGTCCTTTCCACCGTTCGTAGATTTCCTTGATGTCGTTGTGTGTGTGACGTCCAAATATGCCTTCGCGAACGTACAAGTTTTGCATCACATGACGCAAACCGGTAGTATTTGGGACCCATTCGATGATACCACAGTCTTCAGACAATGGGATGACAGAGAAAGTGCGCAAATATAACCGTCTTTTGCGACTTTGTTCGTCGCGAGATAACAAACGGTTCAGAACGGCACAAAATTCCATCATTCTCAAATCTTTTCGCAAATCGTCCTTTGGTTTACACAAGAAGGAGTATTCCAAACCGTCGTCTCCAATCACGGTTAGTTTTTTCGGCTTTTGTAACGATTGCAATAGCTTCACGTTGTCGTCAAAACTGTAAAAACTTGGCGTTGCGGCAGGAAACGGGATGTGGTCTGTAGGATTTGAATCTTTCGGAGGGAGCGCCGCTGTCAAGGATAATTGAATTGGAATCATAATTTGCGAAGGTAACATGGCGCATAAACCAGGAAATTCTTTCTCGAGCGAAAAGCTCTTCGCTTGACGTTGTCTAGGCTCTGTTGGCGCCTTCGGCTGAAACGCGCATAGCTTGACAAGATGGTCGCCCATAGATTGAAAAGTGGCAATTTGCTCGCGGTGACTACTCTCCTCGCGAATCGCTTTTTGTAATACTTGTAAAGTAGATCTTTTCCGATAATCATCTCGCGAACGCAACATTGGTGCGAGTTGCCAGAGCGTTTGATCCGAATACGCGCGGAACAGTCGCGATACCAAGGTCTGGACTACGAACAACACGTCTTCATTTTTGTGGGTCAAACGAGAGGTGAGCTGCGGTAAAGCTACGAGCCATTTATACAAAGGAAACGCATTGCTATAAGTCTTGATGATGAGCGTGATGTCTTCGCAACACTTCTTCGCGCGCTGGAGTTCCTTTTGCAACTGTTGCTGCGCCGCCGGGGAGGTTGCAGCAGTATACGTTGCGTGCATCTTCTCATAGTTGTCTCCGGCATCAAACCATAACGTCAACATTCTTGGTATGGAGGCATACACGTGGCGATGTCCATTTTTTGCGGACGCTCCGTATGCTTTCGCAGCTTCCGTGATCAAATCGTAACTTGACGTCACTTCTCTGCTATTTGCAAGAGCGCTCGAACCTGCACGACTACCAGCCTGATTATTCGCTCTTCGACTTCGTGAAGATGTGTTCAAATTTTGGGCAGCAGAGTTGCCAATCCCACCCATCGCCAATATCGCTTCTCTTCTTTGCGCATCTTTGAGTAGCTCGTCCAAATACCTCGCGAGGTGAAAGTGTGCCTTTTCTCTCGATCCGTAGTGCGTCTTTGCACGCTTATAAAGTTCAAGAATTTCATTCTTCTGCTTTTGGCCGGTGACCGCAGCCCAACGAGCGAGCTTAAGTGTCGCCTTCGCTAAGATCTTCGCGTCTTCATCACCTTCGGCGAGTATATCTTCAGTTATAGTCGTCGTGGTGCCACCCGAACGCGAGCTATTATTGTTGTCATCGGTAAAGCCGAGAACTTCTTGAATTTCACTGACTGCTTTGTGTTGCTTTCCTTCTGCCCAGAGCAACTTTGCCTGTTCCAAGGCTAATCGAACCTTGTTTCCTATCATCGTTCGTTCACTCATACCACTTCCAACTTGTTGCATGGAATTTCTAGCCTCCAAGAGTGCAAGCTGCGCTGCCCCGTGGTGACCAGCCGTTCTGCATGCTCGAGCTTGGGCCAACCACGCGTTAGCTTGAGCTGGTGCAGCGTGAAGTAAACCGTAGATGCACCGTCTCAAAGCTAAGATTGGCTCTCGTGTCTGAATCGTGGCAGGTACTCTCTCTAAGCGTGCATCCCACGCGTTCAATACAGTCTGAGTGATCAAAGGAATGCCCGATTTGGATTCTCGAGATATTCGAAATCGATTCGCCGTTGTCCTTGTATCCGCTAATCGACTTCTTGACGCGTTATTGGCATTACCCTTGTTTGAAGCGGAAATTTCATTGTGTCGTGCAAGTTCGAGTTGCATTTTACTCGTTTCTTCGCGGAAAGCTTTGACAGCTTCAAACCCAGCTTCGCATTCTTGCAACAAATGGAGTCGCACTAAACTCGGATGGGCTCTGTGCCAACTTCCTTCCATAGCTGCAGCAGCTAATGGTGCCAAGACGGCATCGCGGGCAGATTTCATCGCTCGGCGAAAACCTACTTCATCGCAATCATTCCCTCCATTTCTATTCTTGTTTCTCGTTAGAGCGAGCAGGATGCGTCCAATAGCGGCATCGCCGTCCGCAGGGGCTTTTGGATCAAAGGCAGAGGAGGATAGATTCGTCAACAATCCAGACACGTCGTCGTCATCGTTGAAGACATTTACAGCTTGGTTGCGATGTAATCGTGAAGAGAGAATTCCTCCACCTGCAGTACTCCGAATTCGTTTGCGAGAAGAACCAATGACGTGATCTAACGATAATGTCGTGGGCGTACCATCATAGGAGTGAACACCACAACTTCTTCGCGAGTTCTCGTTATCCAACTTTGTTAATAAACTCTCCAAATCATCCCATCGGCCCAAGCGCCACGCGGCATTTGCTCCAGATTCTGCAAGCGCTGCTGTTTCTCTTCGATTCTTTGAAAAGCGACGCGCCGCGAGCAAAGTTTCCGAATCTCTTTGCACCGTTCGTAAATGCCCAAGACCTTTCAAACAACGGAGCCTTCCCCATTCTGCAGGCGACAAAGTATCGCTCGAAGATGATTTTAGTGTCTTCTTTGAAAGCTCATATTCATAGTGAATCAAAGCTTCTTCCCATGCTCCGGCTTCCTCGTGACGTAAAAGCTCATCTTCCACTTTTGGTTGCGCACGAAATCTGGGCAACGCCAACAGCTGGTCTGGTTCAGCCAGACCCTGGTATACCGAGGCTAAAAATGAGACGTCTCCGTCTGGCATGTCGAGCTTTTTCTTTGCAAAATTTGCTGACGCAGGATTTGATACAGCACCTTGAGCGCGACAGTGGTCTTCAAAATATCTCAGAGCACGAACTGAAGCACCACAGTTCTGAGCCGCTTTTGCAAGTAGCGTTTTAGGAATGTTTTCCAAGAACTCTTGAACGAAGTGTGCATTTTTATGCATGGCATTTGCGCCATATGAATGACGTCTTGTACTAGAAATACGGACTTGTGCAACCCACGTTTCGAGCTGGTCCAGCAAGTGGAATATTGCTTGTGCTGCCAACTCCGTGATACCACCAGAACCTCCTGATGTAGATGACTTACTACTAAGCGCGTTATCTTTTCCTCTTTGTGAGCGCAACGCCGAAAATGCAACAACATCATTCGGGGATATTTCACCTTTGCTCGTATTCACTGTGTGCTGCTCATTTTCTGAAACTACTATACCGGCGGCGTCTCTCAATACAGCTAAAATTTCGAGCTCAATGGAGAGTCTTCGCATTCGCGCAGTTTCATCCCCATCGTCATTATCGATAACTATGGGGGTAGTCTCGTTCGCACTGGTGTACTCTTCTTTAGTTTGCCCAGTCAGAGCATCTAAAACCATATGCGGAAGCAAGTATAGTGTCAGGCGCGTATCGTGCCGAAACACTCCCAAACAATTCTCGAATAAATCTGCACAAGGGCCACGCGCTTCTATGGCTAATACGCGGCACCACTGCTGAATCCATTTCGAGAATGAGTTTACCGAAGAGGACGTTCCGTATATGGGGCGCGTCGACGGGAGTTGCTTGTTACTACTAGAGATATAAATAGTGGTAAGATATGGGGCCAGTGTGGTTCTTGCTTCCTCTGGCAACTCCGACCAAAACTTAGCTCCGTCCTTTGTCGATCCCTCCGGTAATATATTTGTATCCATAGCGAAATTATTACGCTGATTGTACAGAAATGTTGCAGTTTCTTCGATTTCAGCTGGTCTACACTCGCTCGTTATGAGGACTTTTTGTGCACAGAATGCCGTGGCATCGAGCATGATAGCATCCGTAGCACCGCGAACCATACGAGCTAAGTGATCTACGAGTAGAGTTTGCGCGACTTCTGTAGGTCTAGTATCCAGGTGCAAGTCGATAGATTCCGTGGTAATACCCAAACGACCAGGATCGATGGCTCCGAGTTCGCCGAGGCATTTTGTCGCCATTCTTTGTGAACGTATCCTCGCTTGCTCGTTTTTCGCGCTGCCTGTGGATGAATAATCGTGCGAAAAAGACTTCAACAGTGCAAAGCCGAGATTTCCTACGACTGAATCAGCGGTTGCACCTTCGTTTGAGCCTTTCACGAGAGCATTCAACTCATCTGTGTTTTCATGATTGCTTAATGCGCGATATATTTCCACCAGAGCAGTCTCTCGGACTGCCGCACTTTCAGTTTGGGACAAGGAGTTGGTCAACACTTGCAGTCGAATTCCTAAACTATCTTCGAGTAAATTTGATCTTCTGGCATCGTCCAGTTTCGTGTTTGAGTCGCGCAGTCTCTCGAGTCTAGGCAAGAGAGGTAGGGAAGCCAAAATTGGCTTTGGTAAAATAGCCTTCAGTACAAGCTCATCAATAACAGCTGCCGCTAAATTAGCGTCTGTCGTCGCAGAGTTGTTAGTAGTTCCGAACTTTTTTGTTGCATCTCCGTATCCTTCAGCAAATTCAGTGCTATTTAGATTTTCCTTATCGCAATTTTGTAGATATGGTAGCATCGTTACCACAATTTGACCGGCGATTCTCGATAAGTACTCGTTACTGTGCTTCGAAATCACTTGCACAAATATCAACCATGCTCTGAGAGCATCTTTGCGCAAACTCTTGCGCTCAAGTGCTGCCGAAAAGTGCGCCATGACTTTTGGCGCAAACTGAGGTAAATGATCTTGAATTAAAATGACCATGATCGCGAGCGATTTCAGAAACCTGCGATTAATCACTTCGTTTTTCTTCTCATCTTGTTCGTACATTAGCATTTCCACAGCGGTGAAATGAGCTCGTAAGAAATCTGGTAAGGTGGTGAATTGTTCATCACCCAGTGCTAACCGACCAATATCGTGGAGCATGGTTTTTAACTCTTTCGCGCAGACCGCCAGTTCTGTTATTTTATCGTTCGCACCTGCGGATTTGATCAAACATCTAATTAGATATAATGCATTATCCGCAATCAGAGTTTCTATTTCTAAACCTGTTTGCTCTTCGAGAAATTCGATTGCATTTTTCTTGAGCGCTTCATTATCTCGCGCTGAAAGGAAATCAGCGATGACGACATATGCAAATTCAGTCACGATAGACTTGACAGATTTCTCGCCTCGAAGCCCTGTGGCATATGCCCCCAATGTCTTGATGTCCCTCTTACGTACTAGTGTTGGGATTGCTGCGGGTAGGAGAGCATCGAGTAACTCGCGTTCTGAGCATTCTACGACTGCCTCACAAAGCGTGTGCAACATTTCTTTGTTATTTGGAATGATGCATCCAATACCTTCCGCGATTTGAGCGTCTCCTAACAAAAGCTCCTTCGGTCGAATGTCATGTTTCTTCGCGAGTGCGTGCAAAAGAAGAGCAGCAGTCGATGCCGTGAGTAAACTTTCTCCAGAGTTTGGAACAATTAACTTTACACAGAACATAGCTTCAATTGTTAACGCGTCTCGCCTTGCCGGAACGTTCGCAGCAGCGGTCGAAAAAACACGCAAAGAAAGCTCTCGCGCCGTGTCTGTAGGTGCTTCGTCCACGACGATTTTTAGATGTCGGAGCAATTTTAAGGACGCCTCAGTCTCGATATTGTGCGTTGGATTTTGATTCATGGCCGACGGTGCACCACCCCAAAGTAAAGAGATACTCATACTTGAATGCCGCCGCAAATTTGAGGTGCTCAGATTTTCCGCCATCATTTTCATCGCCTGAAAGGAAAACGTCGAAAGATCGATCTCCCCGTTTTCAAGAGCACTCTCGAGAAGAATTTCACGTCGAGAAAATATGCGCGTTGCCTCCAGGACAGCTTTTCTTACGCTTGGACTTTCGTGATGTGCTAATCGCCACGCGTATCCAATCAATTTATTAGCCCCAGACAAAGCAAAAATTTCCTTTTCTTTTCGATGTCTTCGATCTAGAAAATCTGGCCCGCACGTTAATGATGTATCTAAAACTCTTCGCAAGGAAGAAACTGCAACTTTGAGTGCATCCGCTTCCCATTTCTTATCACCATTGTTATTTTTCCATGCAGCCACGCGTCGCTTCTTTGTATCTTCTGCGCCATCTTCTGCTTCATTAATTTCTGGACAGTCATCGCAAACGAGGAAATTTTCAAAAATCTCAGCATATTCTTCAATGCATAATTTGTCGAGCTCGTCTCGAACAAAAGGCATTTTTTGTACTTCGAGTTCACTCATTGCTTTTGCATGCGACGTTCGACCTCTCGACGATTTTTTCGATTTCGATTGTTGACGGTCAAGCGTACAAGTGGAAGCGATACGGAAGACATTTTTTTGAAGATGGTGATTTTCTCGAGGTTCTTTCGATCCCCTATCTTGCTGCGGAACTCTCGCAAACAGAGCGTTCAGAATCTTGCGCCGAGATTCTGAAGCGCTTGAAAGGTTGATATTCACAACTGAATGAATGGACTCGCAAATGGATTCCAAATCTTCGTATTTTTTCTCGGAAGCCAGATGAACGGATGAGATAGCTTTCGATGTCAAGGAATCGCGCAAACGATCGAGATCATCTTCGTAGCTTTTATAAGCTGTTCTGGAGTTACTATTGTTGTTTTTGTTACTTTTCTCTATCAAAGTATCGCTCAGCGATAGAGCAACTGCGAGACATCCGAGGTCGTAATTCACCCCAATCGCCATCGCCGCGATGGCCTTTGCTGCTAGAGTTTCATACCGTTCTGCAGGGTCAGATGCACGTTTATTCGCTTCTTCACAAGTCATATCGATCGCCTTCTTTGTCAATTCCCCTAAAGCTTGACTTGAGGCAGAAAATTTCTCAGCAAAAAATTTTGCAAACGGCAAAGCTATGACAACCGTTGACTTTACTCGTTCATCTTCGTCTGCAACGGCGCGCTGTAACACGCGCTTCGCGAGTTCAGCAGATACTATTGTCCCGCTCGACTTTTCAGTCGTTGCTATGAAACTGATTGCTAGCGCTACGGATGCAATCTTAGACTTTGTCGTGCTATCAAGAAGCGCCTTTGCGTGGCGTCGTTCTCTGCTATTCTCCGTGAACTTGTTCGCGTTGAGAAGAACCCAACTGACGTGCGCATCTTTCACATACCTCGTGTAAGGCCATGAAACGACATCTGGAGTAATATCATGCACGTTAAGCAGCGAGAAATCATCATCATTTACCAGTGATCCCCGGGGGGCGCTCGCATCCGTGTCTTGATTGGACTTATCTTCGTCAACGTTCCGTCGTTTCTTTGTCATTCCAGCGAGGAGTAATGCAGTTGCTGCATCACAAAGCATCGTGAATGCGCAGAACTTTTCTCTCGCAACATCTACGGTTTCAATGTCAACATTATTCGCGGCGCTCAAACTTTTACCATCTTTTGTTGGATTCTTATTTTTGCCGAACCATTGTAACCACGTCGAGACGAATTTCTCTGAATACGCTCTCGCATCATCGGCTGAATCAGACATCGCAGCCGCTTTAGCAAGAGTTACAATAGCGCCAATCTTCTCTAGCGTTTTCATATCGCTCGTGCTGTTATTGAAACTCGTCATTTCTACTGGGATGTGCGTGTCTGGAATCCACACGCCAGGAGAGTCTGGATCTGTGTTTTTTCTCGGTAAGCCGAGCTGATCTAGCATTGATATCACACATGATTCAGTCCAGTTTGCAGCTGCTATTTGACGCTGTTTCCCCTCGTCTATTACGTCCGAATTTGCCCCATTCCTTACGGCTTCTTCTCTAAAAAATATTTCATCTTCTACATCGGTGTCTTCGTCGCTAAATTCCTTCCCAATTTGTTTTCTGCTGCCATTGTTGTTTCGTCCTATTTTTCCTAATTGGTTCGGTGCACGCATGGCAATAGCAAGTATTCCAGAGAAAGCCATCGAACTATCTCTAGTAACTGCGCAATGCATAATGGATGCGCACGCTCTTGAACACAACACACCGATCGTATCCGACGCTGAAGACGAGACTTGTTGATGACTCCTTCTTTTTTTGTTTTCGCTTCTGTGTGACCTCACTCGTTTTTCTTCTTTTTCAGCACACGTGGCGACGAGTAAAAGACCTTCGAGTAGCATTTCTCTAGCTTCTCGGGATTGGCAAACGGTGACGCATTTTGCGAGAGCTTCCACGAGCCTCGCGGCGTTATCGAGAATTGTCGATGACAACGCCAACGACGGTTTCTGATCTACTCTACTATTATTACTCTTATTACTATACTGTTGCTGCAAAGTTTGAAAACACAATCGCACAACGTCAATATTACTGGTATGCTCATCATCGGGATCAAAATAGTGCAAAACATTGAGTGTGGCTTGAATTGCAAAATCTTCGCGACCAATACTTTCGTAAATCTCTGCGGAAATCGACTTTGCGCACTTCAACGCATTCAAACGAATTTCATATGAACCGGCATATGCACTCAAATCTTCAATTGCATCCAGAGTTTGAGGCGTTATCATCGTGCTCGCAATTTGTGGCGAGACCTTGAATGTATAGGAAACGACGTGTAAAGCTGCGTTGACAAAGAGATGCGTCGCGGTGACCCCTTTCGAGAGGTCCAAAGATATACAGGTTGAGCGTTTCAAACCAGAGAGAAACTCTTCATCGCGCAGCGTTTCTGTTTTCTTCTTCTTCTTCTTCTTAACACTAGTATCATTATTCTCCTTTCCTTCGAGATCACCATCTATAATCTGCATCTCAAAGTGTTCCACAATAGCCTCGAAAGAAGAAACGACGTACTCTGCCACGTTAGTATTATTGTTGTTGCAAGAAGAACTCGCCATTGTTCCCGTCAATCTTTCTTGCTGTAAAACTAATCCTTCTCTCGCATCTTCTACCGCCCTCGACGCCCCTGAACACAAAGCAATCCACCCTTCTCTATCATCTCCCGCGATAAACTGCATCAACTTAGACGCTAACTCCAACGCTGCTCTTCTCGTTTCCAAAGTATACGATACCGCACACGTCAAAGGAAACACGCGCAAAAACATCGTCACCGCTGCCGCCGACGAAAACGTTTCTTCGCGTTTGAACAAATTTGGTCGTTTTTGCATTGTATCTCGTAAGACTCGAAGAACTTCGAGCGTTAACGACTCGTTCTTATCGCGAGAGGATGAAGAAGTCCTCGCCGTCGCGTGTATTGTGGACGTTTCTCCTAGAAAGAGGTGTGAGAATGTTTGAAAACAAGGTTGCATTTTGTGTTCAATAAACGGCAAAGAAGAAAACATACCACCAAAAACGACCCTGCAAAAGTGCGTCTCCGCGAGCTCTTCGAGCATACTCCTCGCTCTCTTCGTCTCGTCACTCTTCGTCTCGTTTGCTCCGCCCGAGTGTTGGTCTTCTCGTCGCATCACCACCTTCGCACGAATATCTCGAACGAGATTTCGCACCACGTCTTCTCTCACGTCATCATCTTCGGCGCGTTTTCGGCGCGCGGGCGACGATGGGAGCGCGGCGTTCGCACCACCACCACCACCACCACCACCACCACCATCGCGGTTTTGCTCGACGCTCCTCGCAGGTGCCCCCATCGCCCTCTTCTTCTTCTCCGTGGGTCTCGCCTCTTTTATGTGCATTTCTCTCCTTCACATTTCTCTTCTCTTCTCTTTTTTTTTTTTGAAAATCCAAAAGGTTAGTTTAGGGTTTAGGCTTTTTTGAAGGGAGAGACACGTGAAGACGGTAGAATCCCACACACCCCCGCGTGTGGTGGGCGCGCGAACGGGACCAGCGATGTCCGGGTACCTCCGCGAACTCGCGTCGTCGGGGTCCTCCTCGTTCGCGTCGACGTCGTACACGGCGGAGAAGAAACACCACCAGGAGCACGCGCAGCATCTTTTTCAGTCGCCACTCCCCACAAAGGGAAAGTTCTTTATCCCATCGGCGAGAGAAAAGACCGAGAACGCTGCCGCGACGTCCGCCGCCGCCGGTGCCGCGGCGGTTGCCGGTAAAGTGGGCGTCAGTCCGGCGATTAAAGCCGTGTCTGGATCGTTCGGGGGTATCATCGAGGTACGGCATCGTGTATTTTACGCGCGTTCGGCGCCGTCGCGAGACCGGGCGACGAGGAGGAGAAACCGATTGGAGAGGCGGCGATATCGCGGGCGCGCTGTCTCTGTTTGTCTCTGTGTCTCGGGCGCGTTCTCTTTTCGACTCGGACGTTACTCGCGCAATTCTTCCTCCGACTGATTCTGTACTCTTCTAATCAAAAGGCGTGTTGTCTCCAACCCGTAGACGTGGTAAAAACGCGTTTACAACTCGATAAGACTGGACAATACAAAGGCATTGCGGACTGCTTCAAGAAGATACACGCGAACGAAGGCACGAAAGCGCTATGGAAAGGGTTAACCCCATTTGCGACGCATTTATGCTTTAAATATATGCTGCGGATGGGTACGAACGCGACGTTTCAAGCCGGTTTAAGAGACGAAAATGGGTACTTGAGCACGCAACGCAGGATGTTGGCCGGTTTCGGAGCGGGCGTGTGCGAAGCGGTGATGATTGTGACTCCGTTTGAAGTCGTTAAAATTCGATTGCAGCAACAAAAAGGACTAGATCCGTCAAAGTTAAAATATAAAGGCACGTTTCATTGCGCGAGAACGATTATTATGGAGGAAGGCGTGAAAGGTTTATGGTCTGGCGTTGGTCCGACTATTGCGAGAAACGGGACCAACCAAATGTGTTTGTTCACGGCGAAGGCGCAGGTGGATAAAACTTTGTGGGGAAAGTACGATGGAGACGGGATGGTATTGCATCCGGCGCAGTCCTTAATCAGTGGTGGATTAGCTGCAACGTTCGGCCCCATAGCCACTGGACCATTTGACGTCATGAAGACGCGTTTGATGGCACAAGCGAAAGCGCCGCCCGGCACGGAGGCCAAGTATAAAGGTTTCTTACACGCCGGGGTGGTTATTTTTAGAGAAGAAGGTATATTTGCCATGTGGAAGGGTTTATTGCCGAGATTAATGCGCATTCCGCCTGGCCAGGCGATCACGTGGATGGTAGCTGACCAAGTCGTCGGGTTCGTGGAGAGAAGACAGGAATAATGAATACGTATGAATCGACTCTTTCGCGCGCGCGAGCTTCGGAGCGACAGAGAGAGCTAGCTCCCTGACTGCGACGACGATCAGGAGGCTCTCTCTCTCTCTCTCTCTCCGTCGAGTGACCATAATATATTCCATAATAACGAATATCCTGCGCGCACGTATATTTATGCGAAGTAGCTGTTTTGAAGTATGACTTAGTAGAGTACGCGGGTTGTCCGGTAGTACGCGTTCCTCCTCTCTTTTGCGAGATCATTTTTGTTTTGTTTTTGTTTTGTCTTAAAAATCCTCGTCAAAGCAAAGCTCTCGTTTCGTTGGGAGAATTCACTCGACAAAAAAAGATGCTGAAAAGCCCGCCCGTGTTGAGCGATAGTTGTGGTGGTGGTGTCGTTCTTCTCGGCAGCAGCAGCAGCAGACGTGCGACGACGGCGATGGCGACGATGACACGAAGGCACGCCGTGTTGTTGCGAAGAATGGGAATCGGGAGACGCGCGGTCTCGTCCTCGGGGAGAGTTTCTGACTGCGTCCGAGCCGGAGTAACGGGGAAGATGATGCAAAAGTGGAGAATTGGGGATAATTCTGGTGCATCGAAGCACCGTGTTTTTCTCGGCGCATCATCGTCTTTAAGTTGGGAAGGGAGAGTGGGAGGAGGACGCGGTGGTGCGCGCGCGACTTTGGTGTCTTCTGCGTTTTCTTGGAGTCGAGCAAGAGCCGCAGCAGCAGCGGTATCGGCGCGTGGAGAGATGCAGCAAAATCCGGAATCGATGCCATCACTGGAGAGGAAAAATAAACTTTGGAGAACGATGCGCTTGGCGGCGTTGAGCACTTCCACGCCTCCTTCCACCTCTCCTTCTTCTTCATTTTCTCAAGAAGAAGCCGCTGTATCATCCGCTGCTACGAAAACCAAACTATATTCGATCGAAGGTATGCGATGTGGCGGATGTTCTGCAAACGTGGCAAAGACGTTGAACGCACAAGATTTCATCAAGAGCTGCGCGGTGAATTTAGTCACGAATACAGCCGCGATTACTTACACGGATGATGGTGTGAAGGAAGAAGAAGAAAGAGAAAAGTTGGCAATTGCTTTAATTGCAAAGAAAGGGTTCACGATGCGCGTTCGCGAGAAAGGCAAGGCAGGCGCGCAGATGGTGCTCGAAAGTCAACAAAGGCGACTCGAGGAAAAGGAACAAACGACAAGGGATTTATACTTAGCATGGGGTTTGACGATTGCGTGTCTAGGAACGCATGTTTCGCACCACTTACATCAGTTGGGATTGCACGAATACGCGCACGGAGAGGTGCTGACGAATTTGGCAAACCCGTGGATTGGAGCGACAATTGCAAGTTTAGCTTTGCTCGGTCCTGGGAGGCAGATATTATCCGACGGATTCGTCGCGTTTAAGAATGGAAGTCCAACGATGAATTCACTAGTTGGTATCGGTGCTGTAGCAGCATTTACGTTGAGCGGAGCTAACGCGTTGCATCCGGTGTTGAACGAGTACGGCATGCGCACAAATGATTTTTTTGAAGAGCCAGTTTTGTTGTTGGCGTTTATTTTATTAGGAAGGGCACTCGAATCGAGCGCGAGAGCGAGAGCGGGAAGCGATTTGGCGAGCTTGTCAAGCTTGCTTCCAGCGGAGGCGAGAATGGAAATCACGCAAAATGATTCGAAGAAGTTGGATTTAAACGTATTAATGAACGATGAAAAAGATGACGTCGAAAATGATGATGTCATGTACGCTTTCGTCGATCGAGAATCAATCGCACCAGGTGATATCGTTCGGGTATTTCCAGGCGAAACGATCCCGTGCGATGGTGTGGTCATTTCCGGCGCCGCGTCTGTCAACGAGGCTTCTTTGACGGGTGAACCGATTTTCGCTCCCAAATTTAGAAAATCAAAAGTGAGTGCCGGATGCGTCGTTCACGAAGGCCCGCTTTCAATCATGTCCTTGAAAAACGGCGACGAATCCATCGTTGCTGGAATTAAAAGGACAGTTGAAGATGCGCAGAGCAGACCAGCGCCGACACAACGCATTGCTGATGCCATCGCCGGTCCGTTCGTGTATTCTGTTATGGGTATTTCTTTAGCGACTTTTGTGTTTTGGGCTGGATTCGGCGAGATGTTTTTTCCCGGGGCGTTGATGGAGGCGGTCGGGTCGAACGCTGCGGGTATTCCCTGGTGGCTTGCACCTACGAAATTGGCAACGAACGTTTTGGTCGTCGCCTGCCCGTGCGCTTTAGGCTTAGCCACGCCGACGGCAGTGTTAGTGGCGACGAGTTTAGCGGCTAGGCGGGGTATTTTATTGCGAGGTGGCGACGTTTTAGAGCAAATGGCAAAAGTGGATTGCGTCGTGTTTGATAAGACCGGGACGCTGACGGCAGGGAAGCCGAAAGTGACTGAAATGAAAGTATTTATTGATGACAAAGAAGACAACGAAGAAGAGAGAAGGTTGGACGCTTTACGCATCGCTACGGCTGTCGAATCTGAAAGTTCTCACCCGCTCGCGAAAGCCATTGTGGCGTTTTGCAGCGATGAAAGCAGCAAACTCGACGGATCTTCTTCTTCTTCTTCGAATTATAAGAAGCGTTCGGAGGAAAAGACATCGCCTGGTTTTGGCGTCTCCGCTTTGCTTGACGGTGAGAGGTGTTTCGTAGGTACGCCGAGCTGGGTTCGATCCGAATTAAACTTGTCAGAAGAGAAAGAAGAAGAAATGGAGAGTAGAAGCGATGCTTCGTTTGTCGCCGTGGGCACTTCATCAAAAGGTGTACTCGCGCTTTTCCAATTAAAAGATGAAATGCGACCGGACGCCATCGAAACGATTCAACGGTTTAAGAACAATTTAAACTGCGAAGTGCACGTGTTATCCGGCGATCGTCAATCTGCAGTCGATGCTGTGGTTCGACAAATGAGCGCCAGTCCGCTCTTCGCATCCGCTCGCGGCAATCTCTCGCCGAGCGATAAAGCCGCCATCGTCGAGAAATTAAAAAGCTCCGGGAAGACGGTAGCTATGATTGGTGACGGAATTAACGACGCTCCAGGATTGGTCACCGCAGACGTCGGTATTGCTGCCTCTGGTGGTCTCGAAGCCGCTGCAGCTGCCTCTGGTGTCGTTTTAGTTTCCGAGAACGAAATAGCCGCTTCGGCGGACGCTGTAGAGCTCGGGCGCGCCGCACTGGCAAAAATCAGACAAAATTTAGGGTGGGCATTAGCGTATAACGCCATCGGCATTCCCTTAGCTGCTGGTGCCTTCCTTCCAGAATACGGCGTCAGTCTCAATCCGAGTTTTTCGGGTGCCATGATGGCACTTTCCAGCGTCGCGGTGGTGACAAACAGCGTCCTTTTGAAAGGGCCGATGGGCAGACTCGGCGATGTAACCGGTTGGGGACTCAATAGCAAGAGCGAAACGAAAGATGACGGTCGTTTGTAGTAGTAGTAGTAATAGTAGCAACAATTATAGCACAAGCACAATGTTGTCAGTAGTCAAAAGAAGTCGATTATTTCCTCGAAGGAAAAAAAAAATAGGGGGAACTGAAGTCTCCATAAAAAAAAGAAAATGGTCCCTACTACCTCCGACGTTTGGCAAAACTGGATGCGTTGGAGTACCGCCGCTAACGCGTCTCCTTCGTCGTCTACTGACGAGCATTCATCGTCGTCGTATCACGCGCTTTTAGCTTCAGTAAAATTAATGGGCGAAACGGACACGAAGAAGAAAAGTACACTAAAGCAAATTGAATTAGATTTGGCTCGAACATTCCCTAACGACTCCGATTTCGAGAGAGATGGACGAATGATTGCTCCTTTGAGAAATATTTTGCAAGCGCTGAGTGTTTCCATGAAAGGATACACTCAAGGGATGAATTTTATTGTCGGATTTCTGTTGAAAATGATGCCCACATTGGAAAAAGAAGCGGAATGTTATTACTTGAGCAAAATCATCATTGAGGAAGTTTTGAGCGGATATTATTTTAGAGACGAAAAGTTCCCAGAATGGTTGGCGTTGAAGAGAGATTTGAAAGCCTTGGACAAGAAAACGAAACATCTGTTTCCTAGATTACACAAAACTTTGTCCGCGAACGGCTTCTCGGTGATATTCTTTTGTCCGCGGTGGTTTCTGTGCGCGTTTATCGGCGTATTGCCGGATGAGGTAGTGAAGAAGGTGTGGGATACGCTGTTGTTTCATTTGTCGACACAGCAGCGGCAACAACAGCGACATGCAACGACTTTGTTTTCTTCAGGTTGCTGCTCGGAAATGCTCATTGCGTTTAGTTTAACCACGTTGAGTTTTGTTCAAGACGAACTCGACGCGAGAAGAAAGACAGGGGCCTCCTGCGGGGACAGTGTTGACTGCGAAGCGATAGTTATAGCTATTAGAGACGCGGCGAAAAGTATCAAAGGTGAGATTTTTATGAAGCGGTTCGCCGAAATATCGTTGTCATCGCGGTCGTCGTCGTTGTCTTCGGTAGAGAAGACAAAGGAAGAGGAGGTAAGAAAGATAACGAAAACGAGGAAGCGTACACGTTACGATGAGGATGACGAAGAAAATGCAGAAGAGGAAAGAATGAAAACGCCAAAGACGTTGCTGATGAGCAGTAAGAAATACAGTCATTTGCAGTCGACACCAGCAGTACCACCAATTGGAAGTGCAGTGAAACGCGTTTTGACACCAATTGCGAATTACTTCTTTTCAACCAACGTGAACGGAACTGCGCAACTGGATCAGAAATCTCCAGCGATGAAAACGACAACAACGATTGCAAAAACGCCACAAAGCTCACGCTTGAAAGCTACCTACGCGATATCGACGAATAAGAAACGACGAATGGAAACAGTTAGAAATTTTGAAACGCCGATTGATGATCCGGCTGGATATGAACGAGATTTACTCGAGTTATTAAGAGCGGAAGAACATCAAGCTATGACTCCAGTTAGAAAAATTACAATAGCACCTGAAGGTGATGAAAATTGCTGCGACACGATACCGACCATGGCGGTTGGATTCTTCAGTCCGAGAGCCGCTAAGGAATTAGGACCGGGAACAAGGCGATTAGAGAATAACCGCTCGCCACTATCACCCCTGATGAGCTTTCGCTAACCATGATAGAAATATCAATCTTAAATACTCACATTCATTATTTAATTTCCACCGCCGCCCAATGAAATGTGCTGGAGCATGCGAAGCAACTCGTGACTGCTAATCACGCTCCCGCCGCCTCCTAGATTCGTTTCTAAAAATTGCGAACGAGTCGGTTTTGGACCGCACAATCCGCCCACTTGCTCCTCGTTCAAACGATCCAAACTCCCGCCATCTTTATTCGCTTCCAACCATTTCGGGTTGTTATTCAAATGCTTTCGCATCTCACTCCTCTCTTCATCCGTAGCTTCCCCGAACTCTCTCAAAGCGTTCGCCAAAACTACCGCAGATCCAACGTTTCCCTTCCTCTCGCTCACGCGTTTGCACAGCAAAGCTTCATTCATAGTCTCCGCTACCTTCGTCGGCAATGAATTCTTATACACATCCCCCATGCCTTCATCTCTCGCGCAAACTACCAACGGCATCCAAAGCTTCTCGTGAGGACTCGATAACGCGGCTAAAATAGCTCTCGATGCCGCCGCGTGAAATGCGGACGACCACGGGTATTCGAACAACATAATCGCCAGCGTTTCTAAAGTCATCGGTTTACTCTCATCGTTCGTTTCTTCCAATTTCAAATGTGCCATCTTCTCATCAATTTCCAAACATCCCAACTGTAACATCATGGCGATAATTTCTGCAGCCCCAACGCGATGACTCCCAATCGCTCGCATCGTCGTTTCCCCCGGAATAACCTCGCGTGTTTTAGAACTCCCTGGCCTATACGCCATCCCCGGATCAATCGTCAGCGCCTTCGCAAACACCGATAGCTCCTTCGCTGCTAATTGGACGCAGTTCGGTAAATCTTGCAAATTCAACCCGCCGTCTTTACTCACGTTCGCCTCGTCTTCCTCTTCTTCCTCGTTTACGATGGAAAAAATTGACCTCTCGCCGTTGTCCGACGACGACGCGCCGACTCCTTGCTGACCCTCAATCTCCTCTCTGTTCGCAAGTTGCTCTAAAGCGTCGTTGCTCAACTGCCACAGCGTGGATCCTAACTTTTCGTACTTTTCGAGCGGATTCTCGTCGTCCACCGCGACTTTGACGTACCGCAAGAGTTCGGAAAAGTCCTCTTCTCGCACGCGTTCGTCGTCTTCCTCCGATTCGTTTTTTTCTTCTTCTTCTTCTTCCTTACCACCACCACCACTCGTATTCTTGCTCTCGCGCGCGTTATTTCCGTTCGTCTCCTCCTCCGGCGTCGTCGATGCGTCCTCGAAAACGTCCTCCTCCTCCTCCTCCTCGTCGCTCTGGTTTTCGTCCGAATCAATCTCGTTCGCATTCATCCTCGTCGTCGTCGTCGTCGTCGTCGTCGTTGCCGCCGCCTCGCCGCCGCCGTTCGACCCGTCGTCGTCGTCGTCGTTGTTCGCGGAGGAGCTCTCCTCCCCACCGTAAGCGGCGGCGGAGGAGACAGAGGAGGAGGACAGGCGCATCGATTCCAGCGCGCGCTCCATGATGATGTAGAGGTGTGTGCGTGCTTGCGTGTGCGTGTAAAGTGTGTTGTTTTTCCTCCAAAGTCCTCTTTTCTTTTTCTTTTTTTTTTTTGAAAGAAGACGCGATGTGAAATAATAATAATGAAGTCCTTTCCGAGAAGAGAGAGAGTTGTGTTTAAATAATTTGCATTCTTTTTTTATCGTTTTTATCATTTTCATCGTCATCTTATTTTTTTATCAATTTTTTTTATCCATTTTTATCGTTCCTTTTTCATCGTCACATCTCACTTTCAATAATCGTATCATCACTTTCTCTTTTTTTTACTTGGAAATGACGACTTTGACGACGACTTTGACGACGACACCTCTGTTTTCGGACACCCACCACCACCACCACCACCGCAAACAACAACAACAACAACAACAACAACAACAACAACAACGTCGACTGTCTCGCCGCCGCCTTTTGCGTGCGGCGCTCTCTTCGGGGGGGTCAAAAAAGTCGTCGAAGGACAACGAATCATCATCATCATCATCATCATCGAGGAAAGGCGGTGTTCGGTACGAAGGAGTTGCAATTCCAACGTTGCTCAACAACATTCCGCACGCGAGAGACATCAGGAGGTTCTTTTACGATGACGCGACGGAGAGCGTGGTGAGAGCGATGAAGGATGGGGAGAAGAAAACGAGAGTGAAAGTGTTCTCGGAGTTTCCTGAGTTGAACGTGGAAGGCGACGTGTTCCGCGCGGGGACGCTGTTGGAGATGGTGAGAACGATGGCGACGGCGTTGGCGAGAATGGAACGACGAGGCGGGGGCGGGAAGCAAAGGGTGAAACTCTGCGTCCAAGGGAGCATGGGCACCGGCGTGTTTCAAGGCTTACCGCTCTCGCTGAGCGGCATCTCTCGCCTGATCGATTTGATGGATTGGGAGGAAGACGTGGTGGAGAGAATCAGCAACGGAGCGATAGGAAAAGACCACGCGAAAGACGACGAGGACGTGTTCATTCTCATCTGCCCGCAAAATATCGTTGGGTATAGCATACTACCATACATGGAAGAGATGATGGAAGTCGCCGGGGACCGACCGATGATATTGTTCAATCCAAAGCTCGGCGACATTCAAAGCGCCGGGAACGTCATGTCCATTCGAGGCAGGCAAGGACGAATGGATTTCGCCAACAGCTGGGAAGAGATCTATCACTTTCGCTTGCTGTACCGAAAACCATACTTTTTTCCGATATACGGCGCGTTGAGGAAAAGTTACAGCGCTTCTCCCGATGCCGAGAAGTGGGAACTGTATAAAAGGTTCGGCAAAATGGACGACGAGTATTATCAGTTGATGGAGGTGTACGAAAAACAGCCGAACCCGGACCAAATGACGAAAGTTATCTGGGGGAAGCCGTAACGCTTTGTTGTTGTTGTTGTTGTTGTTGTTGTACTTTGCGCGTTGACATAGCTACCCTGTACTAGGTGCTACATAATTTTGTTGATTTTGATTTGTTTCGTTACACGCTTTGGTGTTGTACTTTGCGCGTTGACATACATACATACCTGGTATTAGGTATGTAGTAATTTTTTGTTGATTTTGATTTGTTTCGTTATACTAAAGCACGCATCGCTCGTTGCTCTACCGCACATCGCATTCGCGTAATCATGACATCCTCTCCGCGACAAAATGAAGAGCTTCCATCTTCTCTGGAAACCGCAGTCCTCGCCGAATCGGTTAAAATGCCCGAGGACGCGCCATTCATTCGCGGGTACGACTTTGGACCGGCGTCCACTTCTTCATCTGACGGCGCAAAAAATGGAAGCACCCCCCCCATCTGTTACGAAACCATGCTCGACTCTCTCTTAACGACTGGATTTCAAGCCACATCTCTGGGAATGTGCATCGACGAAGTCAACAGAATGCTCAGGTGGAGATTATCGGATGAAGAGAGAACAAACGAGAACACCAGCGATGACTTGTTGACGGATGAAGAGAGGAGTCAAATTAGGACGAAAATTTTTTGCGGGTTCACGTCCAACTTGACGAGTTCGGGTGTGAGAGAAACCTTGTGTTACTTGGCGAAGAACAAAATGATCGACGTGTTCTGCACGACAGCAGGTGGAATCGAAGAAGATTTCATCAAGTGTCTCGCGAAGACATACATCGGCGAATTCGCGTTGAAAGGCGCGGATTTACGAAAAAAAGGCTTGAACCGCATCGGGAACTTGTTGGTGCCGAACGACAACTATTGCAAGTTTGAAGATTGGTTGATGCCCTTGTTAGACGTGATGTTGAAAGAGCAAAGGGAAAATGGCGTGCACTGGACACCATCGTCGTTTATTAAACGGTTGGGTTTGGAAATTAACGACGAAACGTCGGTGTTTTATTGGTGCGCAAAGAACGACATTCCCGTCTATTGTCCGGCATTAACCGACGGTTCCATCGGAGACATGCTCTATTTTCACTCGTTTAAAAATCCAGGTTTAATCATCGATTTAGTTAAAGATATTAAAAATTGCAACGACGAAGCCTTTCTAGTCAAACGACCTCGTAAAACCGGATTAATCATATTAGGAGGCGGCGTCGCCAAACACCACATGGCGAACGCGAACCTGATGAGAAACGGCGCTGATTTCGCCATCTACATGTCTACGGCAACCGAACACGATGGGTCAGATAGTGGCGCGAGACCGGATGAAGCCGTTAGTTGGGGTAAGATTACGTTAGATGCGAAACCAGTCAAGTGTTACGTGGATTGTACCATCGGATTTCCACTTTTAGTGAGCAGGACGTTCGCGAAACCTAGAGGCGACTGGGTACCAAAGAATTAAAGAAAGATAGAGTTCGTTAGTCGTTCCTTCATTTAAAAGTCGCATCACCTACGTGGTATGGTACCATACCTGCAAGTGTAAACAAAAATGATAACCCTCGAAGACATTTCGTTTCCCACGCCGTCATCTTCCTTATCTCCCGAATCTATCAAAGCG
>MDSZ01019354.1_pt1 | contig 76581 bp, 85 predicted proteins | sample 811201 | NCBI WGS metagenome assembly MDSZ01 (sample SAMN05326647, study PRJNA326480) | marine metagenome | isolation source: seawater | place: Indian Ocean: North | collected 2010
AAAGTTGCAGTTGTTGCAGGTTACGGTGATGTTGGAAAAGGTTCAGCACAAGCCCTGAGAGCTTTATCAGCACAAGTATGGGTGACTGAAGTTGATCCTATTTGTGCGCTTCAAGCAGCAATGGAAGGTTATAGAGTGGTCACAATGGATTATGCATGTGAGCATGGGGATATTTTTGTTACCGCTACTGGAAACCTTAATGTTATAAATTACAAACATATGAGCAAAATGAAAAATGAAGCTATTGTTTGTAACATAGGACATTTCGATAATGAGATTGATGTAGCATCCTTATCAGAGTGTGTTTGGGATGAAATAAAACCTCAAGTTGATCATGTAACATTTCCAGACGGTAATAAAATTATATTGTTAGCAAAAGGAAGATTAGTAAACTTGGGATGTGCAACTGGTCACCCCAGTTATGTTATGAGTTCATCTTTTGCAAATCAGGTTATCGCTCAAATTGAATTGTTTAAAAACACTAATGATTATTCATTAGGGGTTTATACATTACCTAAACACTTGGATGAGAAAGTAGCGCTTCTTCAGTTGAAGACCTTAAATGCTGACCTTACTCAACTTACAAATGAGCAAGCAGATTATATAGGTGTTGATGTGGCAGGGCCATTTAAACCAGAGAAATATAGGTATTAATTTAATGCCCCAAATCCCACCATTAAGCTTTGAATTTTTTCCTCCAAGAACTGAGGAAGGCTCTCAAAATCTTTTGCAAACAGCTGAGAAGTTAAATAAATTTGATCCTGAATTTTTTTCAGTGACATTTGGTGCAGGTGGATCTACAAAAGAAAAAACAATTGAAACTGTTATGGATATTATGGGCACTGGAGCTACAGCAGTGCCTCATGTTTCTTGCATTTCCTCTACTAAAGAGGAAATTAAAGGTCTTCTAAAAGATTATCAATCAAAAGATATTAAAAGGATAGTTGCATTACGAGGCGATAACCCGTCTGGTGTTGTAAGTTATGGTGATTTTAAATATGCGAATGAACTAGTAGAATTTATTCGTAAAGAGACAGGTGATTTTTTCCAAATTGAAGTTGCAGCTTATCCTGAATTTCATCCTGAATCATTATCGGTAAAAAATGATATTGATAGCTTACAAAGAAAAATAAATGCAGGGGCTAACGGCGCAATAACTCAATTTTTTTTTAATGTGGATGCTTATTTTAAGTTTGTCGAGGATTGTCAAAAGAAATCTATAAATGTACCTATAGTTCCAGGAGTTATGCCTATATATAATATCAAACAACTATCAAGGTTTGCTGGTAACTGTGGCACCGAAATTCCTCGATGGCTTAGGATGAGATTAGACGGTTATAATGATGACATCGAATCTTTGAGAAGTTATGGAATTGATATAATCAGTGAATTATGTGAAACATTAATTCAGTACAAGGTTCCAGGTATTCATTTTTACACACTAAATAAGTCAGCAATTATTTCAAAAATTATTAATAACTTGCAAAATTAGTGAATCACTAATCTATCCTTTGTGTATAAAGCATCTTCAACAAATAAATAGTCATTCTCTTTTCCATTATTCCATAGAGCCATCATTACCACCCATCTGATTTCATCGATTGTAATAATATTTTGATTCAAGGCCATAGCGCGATCAATTATGATTTCTCGTTCTGAGGGAGTTAAAACCTTTGCTTGTTCAAGGAAAAGGACAAAACCAAGCCCATCTGCTGATATTTTTTTATATTCTTTCTCAGTGAAAATTCTAAGATTTTCATTCTGAAATGATCTTTTTTCAGATGGATTTTTATCGGACATTGCTTTTAATTGAGAGAACCAATCAAAAGCATCCTCTATATCTTCATTATCAAATCCAGCAGCTTTTAACTCTAACGAAATATTGTTGTAATCAACGTAATTCTTAGAGCTGAGATAATTTTCAAACATATATATTAATAATTCAAACATAAGACTCCTTGTCATATATTGATAAATAAAAATTTGATAAAAGAAGCAAGGTAAATAACGAGAAATGATGCCTTGAGGCAGTATAATTAGAAAGTGTGATGAATTGTTCTTTTATAATCAATATAAAATTAATTTATCAGCTTACTAACAATTAATCAACATTAAATAATGACCATTTTAAAAATAATTACATACCCTGATCCAAGACTTTATAAAATTGCTAGACCAGTTGATGAAATAAAAAAAAGGCATCAAGATTTAATTAAAAGTATGGCTCATACAATGTACGAGTCCAATGGTATAGGATTAGCTGCTACTCAAGTAGATTTTCACGAAAGAATTATAGTGATTGATATTTCAGAGGAAAAAAATAATCTGCTTGTATTGATTAATCCAGATATTCTTGAAAGAACAGGGAGCCAAGAATATCAAGAGGGCTGCTTATCTGTTCCTAAAGTATTTGAAAAAGTTGAAAGATTTGAAAAGATAAGAGTTAAGGCATTGGATCAAAATGGAAAATATTTTGAGTTTAAAGCAGATGGATTGTTGTCAGTTTGTATTCAACATGAAATAGACCATTTAGATGGAAAAGTTTTTGTTGATTATTTATCTTCCCTTAAAAGGAATAGAATTAAAACTAAATTAATCAAAGCAAAAAAAAGAAATTAATAAATAATGAATAAAAAACTTAAAATTGTATTCGCTGGAACTCCGCAATTTGCGGTACCAACTCTTGAGAGAATAAGGAGTGCATCATTTGAAATTATTTGTGTTTTAACGCAGCCAGATAGAAAGGCTGGAAGAGGCATGAAGACAATGTCTAGCCCAGTTAAAAATACTGCTAATAAATTAGGTTTACTAATTATGCAACCACAATCATTAAAAAGTCCTGAAGTATTTAATGCCCTAAAGGATATGAAAGCAGATATCTTAGTGGTAGTAGCGTATGGACTGATTATTCCAGAAGAAATATTAAATTTGTTTCATAAAGGTTGTTTTAACGTCCATGCTTCTTTGCTCCCAAGATGGAGAGGTGCAGCACCAATTCATAGAGCCATTGAAAGTGGGGATAATAAAATTGGAGTAACCATTATGAAGGTTGTGGAAAAGCTCGACGCTGGTCCTATCATAAGAAAAATTAGTATGAATCTATTAAAAAAAAATACTACAGGTGAAATGACTGATCTTATTGCATTAAAAGGTGCAGAATTAATGACGGCGATTTTAGAAGATATTTCTAAAGGTAATAAGATAAAATTTACTATTCAAGATGAGTCAAAAGTAACTTATGCAAATAAGATAGATAAAAATGAAGCAAAACTAAATCTTGATGATAGCCCTGATAAATTGGTTCGAAAGATAAAGGCATTTAATCCATACCCAGGGATTAAATATTTATTTAAAAATAAAATATTAAAAATATGGGATGCTGCTCCAATAGATATATCTTATATTAAGAAATTTACTCCAGGAAATTTGATATCAACTGATAAAAAGTTAATTCTTATTTTAAAACATGGCGCTATAGAGTTGATTGAAGTTCAACTTGAAGGAGCTAAAAAAATTAATGCTAAAAATTTTATTAAAAGATACAGTTTAGATAATGGAGATGTTTAAAATTGATGCATGAATCACAAAGATATGCAGCTATTATTATTGATAAGATATTAGGCGGGACTAATTTTGATAGTGCTTTCGAAAATGTTTTTAGGAACAATAAAGACCTTGAATATAAATCTCAAACTAAAGCTATAACATATGGAGCCCTAAGATATATGGGGCAATCAAAATATTTAATTAAAAGTTTAGTTAGAAATAAAATTGAGAACAGATTAGTAGAGTCGTTGATTCACGTAGCTTTATTTCAACTATCTCATGAATCACATAGTTATTTTACTATTGTAGATCAAGCTGTAAAAGCAACAAAAAAAATTGATTTAAGAAAAAGTAATTTTGTTAATGCTGTCCTTAGAAATTTTTTAAGAAATAAAGATACTTTAATAAAAGGATTTATTGGGCAGGAAGAAAGTCAATTTAATTATCCAATTTGGTGGATAAAAAAGGTAAAAAAACAATATAACAGTGATTGGGAGAATATTTTAAATATTGGAAATGATCATCCACCAATGACGATTAGGGTAAATAAACGAAAAATTAGTATCGATGCTTATAAAGAGCTACTTACAAAAGAAGGTATTGAATACAGTTTTATTGCTAATGAAGGATTAATCTTAAAGGATGCTAATAACGTCAAAGCAATACCAGGATTCAATGATGGATTATTTTCTGTTCAAGATTTTGGTGCGCAATTAGCATCAGTTTTATTAGATTTAAAAAATGATTATTTAGTATTAGATGCTTGTGCGGCTCCTGGTGGAAAAACAACAAGTATTCTTGAAAATTCAAATGTTAATTTAATTGCTCTTGAAAAAAGTGTTTACCGATCAAAGAGAATAAAAGAAAACTTAAAAAGATTAAAATTAGAAGCTTCAGTTATTGAGAAGCCTCTTGATCATCAAAATAGATGGTGGGATAAAAAGCAATTTGATCGTATTCTGCTTGATGTACCTTGTTCAGCATCAGGTATTGTTAGAAGACATATTGATATAAAGTGGTTAAGAAGACATAGCGATTTAGAAAAATTTGCAAATATGCAATTAGATATGCTAAACAATGCTTGGCCATTATTAAAACCTCAAGGTAAACTCTTGTATGTTACTTGTTCTATTTTTAAAGAAGAAAATGAGGAAGTTATATCAAAGTTCTGTGATAAAAGGCAGGATTTAAAAAAGGGAGAATTAAAATTTCCAAAAAATATCCATCACATAAGAAATCAACTAGTTCCTTCAAAAGATCATGACGGACTATACTATGAAATTCTTGAAAAAAAATAACATTATAATTATTTTTTTTATAGGCATTTTCTTTTATTCTTTGTCCTCAATTGCATCAGTAAAAAAAATTATAGTGAATGATTTATCCATAATCCAGGATGACAAAGATATTTTTGTAGGCTTTGATCAGGAGCTGTTTTTTTCACCAAAAATGATAAATGGTTTAAAAAATGGAATCACACTGGTGTTTGATATTAATTTTAAACTTACCAAAGATATACCATATTGGTTTGATGACATAATTTTATTAAAAAAAAGTCGTTATAAAATTAAATATAGAAATTTGCTTGAAAAATATGAAGTTATTGATGTAAATGGAGAAAAAGCATTTTTTTTAGATCTTTCGGATGCATTGAAATACCTAAAAATTATTAAACAGTGGCATGTTGGAACTTTAAATGAAAAAGAAAATAATTTATTGGCAAGTTTAAAGATACAATTAAATAAAAAGTATCTACCAAAACCATTGCAAATAAATATTAAAGATAAAATATGGGACTTTCAATCAGAAGAAATAATAAAGTATATTAAGGTGAGTAATTGAGATATCTTATCCCAATAATATCGTTAATAGGAGTAACGCTCCTTATATTACTCGCAAAATCACTAGGTAACCCTGAGTTATTATCAACTGAAACATTTAGATTGCTATTTATATTTAATATTCTTTTTATAGCCGCATTAGTTTTATTAATTGCAATTCAGATTTTTAGATTATTAAATAGTATAAAAAAGGAAATTATTGGAAGTAAGTTGACACTTAGATTAGTCATTTCCTTTGCTTTGATGGTCATAATTCCAGTATCTATTGTTTATTTGGTTTCAGTTAATTTTTTAACAAAATCTATTAATTCATGGTTTGATGTTAAGGTCGAATCTGCTTTGGAAGGAGGTCTAAGCCTAGGACAAAAAACATTAAATATATTAATGAGGGATATTGAATTAAAAGGAAGAAGTATTGCTTATACGATAGGTAATACTTCAGCTGATGAGCAAGGGATGGTGTTGAGAGATATGCGCGAGAAATTTAATATTGAAGAAGTTGTAATTTATGATAATCAATTAAATATTCTTGCCTTATCAAGCGCAAATGATTCACAAATTCCTGTCATACCAAAATATGAGGATATTGAAAGATCAACGAACGATTTTTATGGTGTTATTGAAGAAATAAACGATAGAATTTTATTGAGAGCATATATGCCTTTAATCTTAAAAAAAGAGATTGAATTAAGAAATGCTTTTTTGGAGATAAAACAACCAATTCCAAGTGAGATAACTAACCTAGCACTATCTGTGGAGTCTGTATATGAGGATTATAAAAGACTAGCTTACAGTAGAAAATCACTGAATATTATTTATACATTGACATTAACTTTGGTTTTACTTTTAGCTATATTGTCAGCAGTAGCCATTTCTTTTGTTATAAGTCGAAGATTTTCCGAACCTTTATCACAATTAGCTGCTGCCACAAGAGAAATATCTAAGGGTAATTTCAAAAAAACAATTCCAGAGCATGGAAAAAAAGATGAGCTTGGTCTTTTAGTAACATCTTTTAATAGCATGACAAAGCAATTAGATTCCGCCACACAAAATGCTGAAAATAACCAACATAGACTAGAGCTATCTAGAATGTTTCTAGATACAATTCTGACGAATCTAAAATCGGGAGTTATCGTAATTGATCAAGATATGAAAATTAAACTCCATAATCCTGCAGGACTTAAAACTCTTCAATTAGGCAGAGGTAAAGTTAAAAATAAAATCCTAGCGGATGTATTGGAAAAAAATAATAAGATTTATAAACCAATAATTGATTATATTTATTCTTATGTAAAGGAGCAGACTATAAGAAAGGGGTTAAGCCAAGAATTTAAAATCAAAACAAATGAAAAAGAAAAAATAATAAGAGTACAAATAAATTCTATAAAACAAGATGGAGATTTAAATTTTATATTATTATTTGACGATATCACTGAAGTTACAGAAGGTCAAAGACATCAAGCATGGTCTGAAGTTGCGAGAAGGCTTGCTCATGAAATAAAAAATCCTTTGACTCCTATTCAATTATCAGCTGAAAGAGTTGAGCACAAGCTTAAAAATAAATTAAACGAAGTTGATAAGAATATTTTATCAAAAGCAACCCATACAATAATAAATCAAGTTAACGCATTAAAGATCATGGTAAACGAATTTTCAGATTATGCACGACCAGCAAAAATAGAAAAAACCCTTATAAATATAGGCTTATTAATAAATGATGTTAAAGATTTATATGAAGCTGTTGATATCGAAATAAATTATGACCAAGGCCCCAAAAAATTATTTGTTCATGGAGACGAAAATAAGTTAAGACAAGTAATTGTAAATTTAATAGATAATGCTAAAGATGCCATGATTAATATTAAGAAGCCAATTATTAATTTAACAATTGAAGAACATAAAAACGAATTATTTTTAATAGTGAAAGATAATGGCACGGGTGTTCCTAAAGATATTATTTCCAATATTTTTGAGCCATATGTAACATCCAAATCTCATGGTACAGGCCTTGGTTTAGCTATTGTATTAAAAATCATTGATGAACATAATGGTAATATTTCTATTAAAAATAATAAAGATACGGGCACAACAGTTCTGATAAAATTACCATTGGTTGAAAATGAAAAAAGCTAAGATATTAATTGTTGATGATGAGGCTGATATAAGAGAGTCTTTAAATGAAATATTAGTTGATGAAGGCTACAAAGTTTATATTGCAAAAAACTCAGAAGAAGCAAGAAAAATTCAAAAAAATCAAAGTTTAGACTTGGTGCTATTAGATATTTGGATGCCAGATTGTGATGGTATTTCATTACTAAAAGATTGGAAAAAATCAAATAATTTAAAGTGCCCAGTGGTAATGATGTCAGGTCATGGCACTATAGACACTGCAATTGAAGCGACTAAAATTGGAGCTCTTGATTTTCTTGAAAAACCCATAGCACTTCAAAAATTATTAAAAACTGTAAGTAATAGTTTCAATTCTTCGATAAATATTTCTAAATTAAATAGAGACTTTATTGAATCAAGTGAGCAATCTTGTGTAAAAACTTTACGAGGGCAGCTAAAGTTAATAAAACAAGAAAATTTAATTTGTATCGAAGGTTCTCAGGGAAATTTTCTAAATATTGTTTTGGAATATCTTTTTGAAAATGATTTATTTAAATTAGAAGCAGATACTAATTTAGATATTTCTTTAATAAAAAAAATACAAGCAAAAGGAAAGAACAACTTACTCATTAATAATTATGTAAAGTTATCTAATTTTAGTAAAGATGAATTAATAAATATTATTAATGTATTTAATGAACATAATATAAAAGTAATAATTATCGACAAACGATTAAATATTTTTAAATCTTTGCTAATAGAAGCAAAACCTTTTGAAAAACATTTTATTTCATTACCAATTTCCAAAAATACTGATCTAATTCCAGAGTATGCAAAAGCCTTTTTAGATTTTTACATATCTCAGAATACAAATATGGGCTACAAGTATTTTGATACATCAGCACTGAATTTGCTAAGGCTTAATTCCTATTTCTTAAATATTGATTTTTTAGACAAGTGCATATCAGTTCTTCTTAGGCAAACTACTGGAGAACTTATTAGTGCTGAGGATATTAATCAATTCTTAAGTTCCAATGAAAATAAAAAACAAGAAAATGTTAAAAATTTAAATAGTAATGACCTCTATAAAAAAACTTTAAGAGAGGCTAGAGAAGAATTTGAAAGGGAATATTTTAATTTCTATATAAATAAAGGTACATCAACATCTGAGATTGCAAAAATTTCTGGAATCGAGAGAACTCATTTATATAGAAAATTCAAACAGCTTGGGTTGAAGAAAAAATAATTATTTAAATTCAGTTATGACAGGGGTATGATCAGATGGCCGCTCTAGCTTTCTTGGCCCCTCATCAATGTAAGATTTAAATAAATTATTCCTTAGAGACTCACTTGAAAGTATATGATCAATTCTCATTCCCAAATTTCTTCTATAGCCTGCCATTCTATAATCCCACCATGAATATAATTGATCATTTGGATTAAAGTATCTAAAACTGTCAATAAAACCACTTTTTAGTATTTTGTTAAAATAATTTCTTTCTTTAGGCGATACTAAAATTTTACCAATCCATTGATCAGGGTCATGACAGTCTTTATCATTGGGTGCAATATTAAAATCTCCAGTTAAGATTACGTGTTTATTATTACTTAGTAAACTTTTTGACCATTTACAAAAAGAATCTAACCATTTAATTTTATACAGATACTTATCTGAATCAATTGATTGACCATTAGGAACATAAGCACTGACCACTTGGATTAAACCTAGTTTTTTGCAAGGATATTGGCCAGTTATAACTCTTTTTTGAGGATCATCAAAATTAGGTAGGTCATTACTGACATTTTGCAAAGGAATATTGCTAATAATAGCTACACCATTGTAAGTTTTCTGACCATTATGATAAGACTTGTAGCCAATGGATGAAAATATATCATGAGAAAATTTTTCATTAGTTTGTTTTGTTTCTTGAATACAAAGGACATCTGGTTTATTTAATTTAATCCAATCTAAAACTTGATCTAATCTAACATTAAGAGAATTTACATTCCAAGTAACAATCTTCATTAAGACTTCAAGCCGGAGTGATTTAAAAGAGCATCAATTTTTGGCTTTCTACCTCTAAATGCTATAAAAGATTCTAGAGCTGTTCTAGAGCCACCTCTAGATAAAACTTCTTTACGAAATTTATTCCCAATCGCTCTAGAAAAGACACCCTTTTCTTCAAATAAGCTGTATACATCTGCTGATAATACTTCCGCCCACTTATAACTATAGTATCCTGCAGCATAACCACCGGCAAAAATGTGAGAAAAGCTATGAGGAAATCTATTCCATTTTGGAGGTATTACTACTGCAATATCATTTCTAACTTTTTCAAGTAGATCCAAAAATTTCTTACTTTTAGGATCATACGAGCTGTGCAGCAATATATCAAATAATGCAAATTCGACTTGCCTTAAAGTTTGCATACCTGATTGAAAGTTCTTTGCTGCGATCATTTTATTAAAAAGATTTTTTGGCATAGTTTTTTTTGTATCAACATGCTCGGTCATATCTTTTATTACCGTCCATTCCCAGCAAAAATTTTCCATAAATTGGCTAGGAAGTTCTACTGCGTCCCATTCAACGTTTTTAATTCCAGAAACACTATAATTGTCTATTTCAGTTAAAAGGTGATGGAGACCATGACCAAACTCATGAAATAAAGTAATGACCTCATCGTGCGTAAAGTAGGCTGGCTTTCCTCTTGAAGGCCCAGAAAAATTACAAGTAAGAAAGGCTATTGGGGTTGATTGAATATCATCAAACCTAAACCGAGCCCTAGCATCATCCATCCAGGCACCACCCCTTTTATTTTTACGTGCATATAAATCAAGATAGAAATGGCCGATAGTTTGATTGTTATTATAAATTTCGTAAAACTCTACATCCTTATGCCATACATCCATCCTTTTTTTTCGAATATTGACCCCGTAGATTTTATTTACTAACTTAAATAATCCAGTTAATACTTTAGGTTTAGGAAAGTAGTTTTTGATTTCGAGATCAGAAAAATTAAATTTTTCTTCTTTAATTATTTCAGAAAGATATGAGATATCCCAAGCTTCGATAATATCAATATCATGTTTCTTCGCCATATCGGTAAGTTCCTTCATATCTTTCTTAGCATAAGGCTTTGCTTTTTTTGCTAATTTAATTAAGAATCTAATTACCTCATCGCTTGAATTAGCCATTTTTGAAACAAGTGACATTTCTGCAAAATTTTCATATGACAATAAGGAGGCTAATTTCTTTTTTAACAATAAAATTTCGTTAATACAGGGACCATTATCCAATTTTTTATTGGATAAGTCTGATGCCTTTGTGGCATATGCTCGGTACATATCCTTTCTAAGCTTTCGATTTTTTGCATATTGCATTAATGGAATATAACTTGGGAAATCAAGAGTAAAAAGCCATCCTTTTTTGTTATTTTCTTTTGCAAGTTTATGAGCCTTATGCAATACATCCTTTGGTATTCCCTCAATATCTTTTGTTGATTCAGTATGAAGAGAAAAATTATTAATTGAATCTAGAATATTTTCTTCGAATTGAGTGCTTAATTTGGATAACTTAGATTTTACTAACTTAAATGAATCACGTTTATTTTTTGGTAAACCTACTCCACCCAATTCAAAACCTTTTAATTCATCATTAACTATTTTTTTTTGAATTAAATTTAATTTTTTATAATGCTCCCTTCTTTTAAGATATTGAAAGCCTTTAAATATTTTTACATTCTGAGCTAATTCAGAATAATAATTAGTAATTTTAGTTATGTTCTTGTTATATTCTTTTCTTAGAGGTTCGGAATTCATCACTGAGTTAAGATGCGAAATCTGTGACCAAATTCTATGAAGCTTTTCATCTATTTTTTCAAGAGGCTCTACAAAGTTTTCCCAATTTGCTTTTGTGCTATTTTTTTCAATATCTTTAATAATTAAATTATTTGACATGATGATTGTATCAATAGCTTTGCTTATGTGTTTGGCGTCTATTTTAGAAAATTTAGGGAATTCACTATTATTTAGTAAGGGATTATTAATTTTGCGTCTCCAATTTTATAATTGTTATTGATTAATTTCGTTAATTAAAGTTTCTATTTTTTCTGAATCATTTTGTTTTAAAACTCTTTTTGATAATAACTTTAGCTTGGTTGCATCTGACTCTAAAATTTGTTTCTTTACAGTTAATATGCTGGACGGATGCATGGAGAAATTTGTTAAGCCCATACCAATAAATAATTTAGTAAGTTTTGGATCCCCAGCCATTTCTCCACATACAGAAACATCCTTTTTAAATTTTTTGGCAGCATCAATTGTATTTGAAATTAACTTTAAGATTGCTGGATGAATTGAATTATATAAATGCGACACACTATCATCTGTCCTGTCGATTGCGAGCGTATATTGTATTAGATCATTTGTACCTATTGCTAAAAAATCTAATTCAGCTGCAAATGCTTCAGCATTAATCGCTACTGCAGGGATCTCAATCATCCCGCCAATGAGAATTTCGTTATCAAATTTGACTTTTTCTGCTACTAATGATTCTTTTGCTCTTTTAATTAACAACTTAACTTGTTTAAGCTCCCCTAAAGATGAAAGCATAGGTATTAATATTTTAATTTTTCCATATGCTGATGCTTTTAAAATAGCTCTTAATTGAGTAATAAATAAATGAGGTTGAGAAAGGCATAATCTAATTGCTCTTAATCCTAATGCAGGATTTGTTGCCTGAGTTTTGTCAGCAGCTGTAGTTTTATCTGCTCCTGAGTCAAGTGTCCTGATAACAACTGATTTTCCTTTCATGGATTTAGCTATCGATTTATAAGTTTCATATTGTTCTTGTTCATCAGGTAAATTTTTACGATTCATAAAGAGAAATTCTGTTCTAAATAGGCCAATACCAGAGGCTTTACAATCAAGAACAGACTTAACATCACTTAGATCTTCAATATTAGCCATTAAGGAAATTTCTTGTTTATCTAGAGTCTTACTTGGAATATTTTTTATTTTTTTTAATTTCTTATTCTCAATTTCCCATTGATTTTTTTTATATTCGTACTCTCTTAAAATTTGTTTATTGGGATTTATAATAGCTATACCACTATCCCCATCAACAATAACTATGTCATTGTTTCTGATTAATTTCCTGGCATTTTTAACCGCTACTATAGAAGGAATATTTAAGCCTCGTGCAAGAATTGCGGTATGAGAATTTGTACCTCCATGTTCGGTTATAAAAGCTGCATAACTATTTTTTTTGAATTGCAAAGCATCTGCTGGAGATATATCATGAGCTATTAAAATATTTGATGAATTTTGAGTTTTAGATATTTGCCTTTGGTGACCAAGAAGAGCTTTGATAATTCTTTCAGCTACTTGAGCAGCATCAAGTTTTCTTTCTTGAATATATGCATCGTCAATATCATCAAACTTCAATAGAAGATTGTCAAGTTGACTTTTTATAGCCCATTCTGCATTGCATTGCTCATTTTCGATTATTTGTTGTGGATTTAATGAAAAATTACTATCCTCAAGCATCATTAAATGAATATCAATGAAAGATTCAAAGTTATTAGATGATTTTTTTTGTAACTCTTTCTTGATATTTACTAAATCACTTTTAACAGTATTAATTGCTTGAGATAGTCTCTTAATCTCATTTTTTATTGAATCTTTTTTTATTTTATAATGTTCAACTTCCACCAACGCATTTGTCACTAAACTAGCTTTACCAATTGCTATACCTGATGACACCGAAATTCCATGAACGTTAAAAGTACTCACTCTTCTTCCCCAAAACGGCTCATAATTAATTTTTTTATCTGATTTGTTGCTTCTTTTTCATCATCTCCTTCAGCCATAATGGTAATCTTAGATTTATAAGCCAAAGCGAGTATTAAAATATCCATCATATTTTTTGCACTAATTTTTTTATCATCTTTTAAGATCCATATATCTGATGAATATTGTCCACAAAGCTCAGCGAGTTTACTTGAAGGTCTAGCATGTAAACCAAGCTTATTAATTATTTGTATTTGTGTTTTTATCATCATTGCTAACATCAAAAATATTTTCTTTTCCATACCTTAAACATATTTTGATTAGATCTTCTAAGGATAAGGCTCTACTTGTTAATGCTTGCATTAGCATTGGAAGATTAATTCCGGTAATTACCTCATATTTTTTGGAAGAAATAAGTTTTTTTAAAATATTTGTCGGAGTTGCTCCGTACATATCTGACATAACAAGAACCCCCTTTCCACTATCAAGATTTTTTAATTTATCTTGGATGATTCTTTCATAAGAATTTATATCATTGTTTGAATTAATTGATATATAGTCAATATTGCTAGGCTCTTTGCCTAAAATTTGGATTGCACTATTGTAAAGTGCAAGACCAATTTCTCCGTGAGTTACTAATAATATTCCAACCATTTAAGATAAATCCTCTTTTTTATTTTTTCGAGACTCACGTTGGTGATGATCGAAAGCCTTTTCCTTAAATTTTATAACTTGTTTATCAAGTTTACTAATTAGCATTTCAATTGCACGGTACATATCATTATTGCTTGCTTCAGCATGAATATCATACTTTGGTAAATGGATTGTTGATTCAGCAATATGTAATTTTTTTTCGACAGTCAAAGTAAATTTGACATCAATTACGTTATTAAAATGGTTAGTAATTTTGTTAAATTTATTGCGAATATGTTCTTCGATCGATGGTGTAATATCGATATGATGACATGTAATTTTTAGATTCATTAAATTTATCCTTAAAAATTAAATCTTTCTTTGGCTTGAAGGAAGTATCTTTAAAATACCCCTATATTTTGAAATAGTCCTCCTAGCAATATTAATACCTTGTTCACTAAGAATCAAAACAATTTTTTCATCTGAGTATGGCTTTTTATGGTCTTCATTATCAATAATATACTTTATCTTGGTAAGTAATGCTTTTGATGACATTGAATTGTCTTCATTTTTATTTATCTTCCCACTAAAAAAATATTTAAGCTCATATAGGCCATGAGGGGTTCTGATAAATTTATTGCTAGTAACTCGTGAGATAGTAGATTCGTGAAGTTCTAATTCTAAGGCAATATCTTTAAGTGCTAATGGTGTAATAAAAGACTCCCCATTTTCTAAAAAATTTATTTGTTGCTTCATGATCTCTCTCGAAACCCTAAGAAGAGTTATTGATCGTTGATTAAGATTTTTAATTAGCCATTTGGCCTCTTGGAATTTTTCTTTAAGGTGGGCATAATTTTTATCATTTTTATCAGTTATTAGTTCATCATAATTTTCTATTAATTTGACTTTACTAAATTCATCTTCATTAAGATAAACTTCCCACTTATTATTATGAAGGTCTATGCTTACATCATTTTTTATATACTCATTTGGTAATATTTTTTTAAATATTTGTCCTGGTTTTGGATTTAGTTTTTTTATTAATCTAATAGCTTCATGTAAATCTTCTTCAGAACAATTCATTATTTTTTTTAATTCTCGATAATTTTTATTTCCTAAAAGATTTAAATATTCCTTCGCTATTTTTTTAGAAATAGCTAAATATTTTGAATTTTTAATAATGTTTAACTGGAGCAATAAACATTCAGATAAATCCCTAGCCCCAATGCCAGGTAATGATAACTGTTGTATAAGTTTTAATAATTTTTCTAATTCATACTTTTGTGCTGGTGGGGAGGACGGTATATTTTCAGCAATAACTTCAATAGGTTCAGATAAGTAACCATCATCGTTGATACAATCTATTAAAAAAGAAAAGATAAGTTGATCACGATTGGAAAAGGAAAAAATTCCTATATTTTCTACTAAATAATCTCTTAGACTTTGATTTTGTGATTGATTTTCGAAAATATCATAATAGTCCTCTGTGTAGTCTTGAGCTACTTCATATGGTTTTTTAGCATCATAAGAATTTTCTTTCTCTAAAAAAATATTATCTTTTATATACTCTTCGATTAATTGATCAAGTTCAGCCTGCGAAGCTTGAAGAAATTTTAATGATTGCTGGAGCAGAGGCGTCAGCTTTAAAGACTGAGAAAGTTTTAAGTTATAACTTAATTTCATTTATAGAATAAAATTTTTGCCAAGATAAATATCTTTTACATTTTGGTTGGAGGCAATTTCATTTGGAGCTCCAGAAGCAAATATTTTTCCTTGGTTGACAATATATGCTCTATCACATATTCCTAAGGTTTCTCTTACATTATGATCAGTTATAAGAATGCCAATTCCTAAAGATGCAAGATGAGTAATAATTTTTTGTATATCAAGAACTGCTATCGGATCTATTCCAGCGAAGGGCTCATCTAATAAAATAAATTTTGGGTCAGTAGCTAAGCATCTAGCAATTTCAACTCGTCTTCTTTCCCCACCCGAAAGACTTACTGCTTGATTATTTTTTATATGTTCAATATTTAACTCATTTAGTAATGATTCTAATTTTTTTTTTCGACTTTCTTCTGGAATATTTCTCAATTCTAGTATCGATAAAATATTTTCACTAACAGATAATTTTCTAAAAATAGATGGCTCTTGGGGTAGATATGAAATACCTAGTTTTGACCTGCCGTGAATTGGCATTTTTGATAGGTTTTTGTTATCAATTGATATTGAGCCATGATCCGCGGATACAAGTCCTACTATCATATAAAATGAAGTAGTTTTTCCTGCGCCATTTGGCCCAAGCAGGCCAATAACCTCGCCACTTTTTACACTAAGCGAGATATCTTTAACAACAATATTTTTATTGTATTGTTTTCTTATGTTTTGAATAGTTAACTCAGGCATATGATTTAATTACTTTTCTTTGGGTTAATTATTGCTTTTGTTCGCCTTTTTTTAGCTGAGCCGTCATCATTTTTACTTTTTGAGCTATCTGACATTGCTTGTGCAATTTCTGCATTAGCATCATAAACAATATAATCTCCCATCACGATGTCATTTCCTCTTTTTACAGTAGCATTTTTATAAATATGTACTTTATCCATATGACCATCATAATCAATTCTCTGACCTATACCCTCAATATACTCATCCAATCCATCTCTTTTTTGTTTAAATGTTGTTGGGTTTCCGAGGGAGGTACTATGTTGAAATCCTTGATTGTCCTCTCTTACAACTAATGTGTCTGCTCTAATAATAAGAGTTCCCTGTGTGAGTATGACATCTCCTTGATAAGTACTTGTATTTTTTGTGTCATCAACAGTCATTGTGTCAGATTCAATTTCAATTGGTTTTTCTCTGTCGGCTTTTTCTGCAAAAGAAATTTTAGCAAAGAATAGAAAAAATAATAAAATATAAAAATATCTTGAAGGTTTTACTATATGAGCATTAATTTTGTGTATTTTCATAATGAACCTTAACATTACTTAATAATTTTATTGTATTTTCTTTTCTGTCATATTTCATGCCAATTCCATCAATTTCAATATTGGGCTCTTGAATTATTTTTACTGCTTTTTTTGAGAAAACTATATCTTCCGTGGGAATAATATTTAATTGATAAGTATATAATGACATTAATTTTTTAGAGTTATTTGGTAGCCGATTAAGAATAACATTCTCTTTCATTACTATTTCATCCCCCTGATTTATTATTTCCCCAGTTTCACCAGATATATTTGAGATAGGTTTATTATTTTCATACTTTACAAATTTTGGTTTAAGCAGCAAAGTTTTTTCAGAGTATTTGTAATTTTTCATTTCTTTACCAGTGATAATATATTTTATAGTTCCACCTTCGTTCATATGTTTGGATGTAAAATTATTTAAATAAAAATCTGCAGCATTATTAAGATTTTTTTCATCTTCTAGAAGTTCTTTTTTAACTTCCTGATTTAGCCAAAAGGATATTAAGGCAATAAAAAGTATGAATATTAATGCAAAAATTGATGACAATTTATTATCCATATTAAATAATTTTTTGTTTTAAAAGTATATGAAGATTTACTATTCCGGTAATATTTTTTTTGTCATTGATTACTATAAAACCACTAATTTTTGACTTTTCCATTATATTTACTGCATCAATAGCAAGTTGGTTCTCATTAAGTGTAATTGGTTTTTTAGTCATGCATTTTGAAATTGGAGAGTTTATATTCTTTTGCTTTAATAAGGCTCTTCTCAGATCACCATCGGTAAAAATTCCTAACACAGTATTTTTTTCATCAACGATGGCAGTAAAACCAACCTTTTTTTCTGATATTTCAATAATTGCATCTCCTAGAGAGGATTTGTCATTAATTTTTGGAACAGCGCCATTTTTAAGCATGATATCTCTTATTCTCACTAAATTATTTTTTCCTAAGTTCCCTCCTGGGTGAGAATTTTTAAAGTCTTGCTCTGAGAAGCCCTTTTCCTCTAAAACACAAATTGCGAGAGCATCGCCAAGAGCGAGCGCTACTGTAGAGCTTGCTGTTGGTGCCAATCCAAGTGGGCATGCTTCTTTTTTCACAATTATATTAATATTGATATCACTTTGATGTGCTAAATCTGAACTTTTATCATTTGTCACAGAAATAATTTTGGCACCAATCCTTTTGATGCTAGGAATAATAGTGATAAGCTCTTCACTTTTACCTGAGTTAGAAAAAAATATTACGACATCCTCTTTCATAATCATACCGAGATCACCATGACTAGCCTCACCTGGGTGCATAAAGAAAGCAGGAGTTCCAGTACTTGACATTGTAGATGATATTTTTCTTGCGATATGGCCAGATTTACCCATACCACTAACAACTATTCTTCCCTTACATTGTGTTATAACTTTAACTGCTAAAGCAAAATTATCATCGATGTTATTTAATGTATTATAAATTTCATCGGCTTCTATTTTTAATACTTTTTTAGCATTATCAATGATATTTTTTTGATTATTTGTCATGATTTAATTTTATATTAAAAAGATAGTATAAAAGGGTTTAATAGTAGAATAAAGTTATTACTTTTATTCTAAATCAAAAGATATGCTCGAATCTATCGAATTAATAATTATTTTGCTGTTAGTTTGCTCCGTTGTTTTTTTGACAGTGTTCAAATATTTTAAGTTATCTGCCACTATTGCTTATTTTGCAGTTGGTATTCTTTTAGGACCCAGCGGAGCTGGAATTTTATATGATAGTGATTCAATAAGACATTTCGTAGAATTTGGTATTGTATTTCTTATGTTCTCAATTGGACTTGAATTTAGCCTTCCAAAATTAAATTCAATGAGAGGAATATTATTTGGGTTAGGTGGAGCTCAAGTTCTTATAACATTAGCTACAACTTTTTTTGTATCAAGATTATTTGGGTTGGATCTTGCAATGGCATTTGTAATTGGTAGTGCATTAACAATGTCATCAACAGCAATTGTTTCAAAAATTTTAATAGAGCGTATAGATTTAAATAGTCGTCACGGAAGACTTTCGATAGGTATTTTATTATTTCAGGATATTGCAGTCATACCTATTCTAATTTTATTACCTGCATTAAGTACATCAGCAATAGATATCAATACTTTATTTATTCCTATTATTTTAAAAATAGCTGTTTTGTTAAGTATTTTATTCTGGTTGGGTAAACCGATTATAAATTTTTGGTTTGGTTTAGTGGCACAACAAAAATCAAGAGAGCTATTTGTTTTAAATGTATTGATGGTTACTATGTTTTTTGCCTACCTTACTCATCTTGCAGGATTATCTTATGCATTAGGAGCTTTTTTAGCTGGTATGTTAATTTCCGAGACACGATACAGATATCAAGTTGAGTCAGATATTGCATCATTTAGAGATATTCTTTTAGGTCTGTTTTTTATTAGTGTTGGTATGATGCTTAATTTAAAAATCTTTATAGAATATTTATGGATTATTATCACAATTTTTATTGGTTACAGTTTATTTAAGGCTACTTTAATTGCATTACTAACAAAAGCATTTAAATATGAATTTGGGGTTGGAATAAGAACAGGAATTATCTTAGGGCAAGCTGGAGAGTTTAGTTTTGTTATTTTAGCTCTCGCTAAAGAACAAAATATTATTGGGGGTGATATTCTCCAAATTATTTTGTCAGTTTGTTTACTATCGATGATATGTGCGCCTTTCCTTATACCTTACAATGGTCGCATTGCTCGATTTTTATCAAAAAGTTATATTAAAAATAGCCAAAAAAATGTAGATAAGATAAATGATGTTGGTCACAGTTTAAAAGAACACGTCATCTTATGTGGATATGGACGAAGTGGTCAGTTCTTGGGAAGATTTCTGAAGGAGGAGCACATCCCTTTTATAGCGATAGATATGGATTTAAATAGAGTCAATGATGCATCCAATGCTGGCGAACTTGTTATGTATGGAGATGCAAGCAGGAGAGTAGTTCTTAATGCTGCTGGCATAAAAAATTGTAAGGCGGTAATAATAACTTACGCTGATGACCGTGCTTCTTCAAAAGTTTTGACAGTAATTCGTGAGACTTATACAGAATTACCAGTCATTGTTAGAACTGCTGATGAGTCATCTATTGCTCTATTGCAAAAGGAGGGAGCTACTGAGGTTGTTCCAGAGGTTTTAGAAGGTAGCCTTATGTTGGGGTCCCATGCACTTATGGTTTTAGGCATACCTTTGGGAAGAATTGTAAAAAAGATAAGGTCATTTAGATCTGAACGTTACTCAATGTTTAGAGGTTACTTTAAGGGCTCATCAGATATTTCAGATGATTTTAGTGGGCAAGAGCAGTTAGAATTACATTCAATTGAGGTTAAGCGCAATCCACTGTTAATGGGAAATAAATTAGATAATATTCGTTTTGAGGATTTTAATATTCAAATACAGTATTTAAGACGACCAAATATGCTTGAAAATATAGATCCAAGACCAGATATTGTTCTTGATGACGGTGACATCTTAGTTATTCTTGGGCTGCAACAAAATATTAATCATTTTGAAAAGTATGTCGCGTCTGGAAAAATAATTTCATGAGAAAAAGAAAAGTTGCAGTTGTTGGAGGTGGGATTATTGGTTGTATATCTGCAATTGAAATTAAAAAAAAGGGATTTGATGTAACAGTTTTTGACCAATCTTCCATTGGGCATGGATCATCATGGGCTGCAGGTGGAATTTTGTTCCCGTTAATGCCATGGGATTATTTAAAAAAAGTGTATGATTTATGTAAAAGCTCAGTTCAGTATTATGAGCAATTGTCCAGAGATTTAATTGATAAAACAGGAATAGATCCTCAATTTCAAGAGTCAGATCTAACTATTATTGACCCACTCAATATTGATGAAATAAAAAAATGGTGTAAACAAAATAATATAGAAACTTCTATTAATAAAAGTTCATGCAAAAGAAAAATTATCCTAAAAAAAATTTTTCAAATAAGACCTCCTAGACTGATGAAAGCCCTAAGAAAATATATGGAAACCATAGATTTAAATATTGTTGAAAATAAAAAAATTATCAGTTTTGATGTAAACGAAGGTGAGATAAAGAGTTGTACTACCTCGGAGGGAAAAGTTTTTATGGCAGATATCTTTCTTTTAAGTTCGGGGGCTTGGTCCTCAAGTATTTTAAAAGAATATAAAGATAATGTATTTCCAATTAAAGGACAAATGATTCAGTATCCTAATACTGGTTTAAGGCTTGAAAATATAATATATGAGGATGGATTTTACGTAATACCTAGGAAGGATGGAGTCCTAATAGCAGGTAGTACTTTAGAAAAAGTTGGTTTTAACTCGCAAGATAACATTAAAAATATAAAGAATTTAAAGAAAAAGGCTGAAAAAATTATACCCGAATTAAAGTCAATAGAGATTGCAAAATCATGGCATGGATTTAGGCCTGGAACTATAGACAATATACCAATTACAGAAAAGCACAAAGGTTATAATAATTTATTTTTAAACTTTGGACATCACAGGTATGGAATAGCTATGGCACCCCAATCAGCGAGAATCATAGCAGATCTAATTAATGACGACACATGAAATCAACAAAGATAAATATTTGGTTAATTTTAGATGGCAAACGTGGGCACGAAAAACAGTCTGAGTCCTTAGCACAAGCTTTACAAAGTCTTGTAGATGTTGAGGTTACTAAAATAAAAGGTGTGTTTTTAAAGCCACTCTTATCAAAATTTTTAAGGCTGTTTAATTTTGATTCAATTAAAAAACCTGATTTAATAATTGGTGCTGGTCATGCAACTCACCTGCATATGATTTTTTCTAGAATTTTAAATGGTGGTAAGAGTATCGTAATAATGAACCCGAGCCTTCCTCACTCATGGTTTGATTTATGCCTTATCCCAAAGCATGATGGTGTGCCTGAGAAGCCAGGAATTTTTCTTACTAATGGTGCAATAAATAATATTGAAAATGAAAAGAAGCATAATAAAAGCAGAGGGTTAATAGCTCTTGGAGGAAAATCAAAGCATTTTATCTGGGATAACCAGACTGTAATGCTGCAGATTAAAAACATCGTAAAACAGCACCCAAAAATTAAATTTAAGATAGCAACCTCAAGAAGAACGCCAAAAGATTTTATTGATTATTTAGATGATAATTTTAAAAAACATATTCCTGTTTTTGAATATGAAAAAGTGCAAAAAAATTGGCTAATGGAGGAGGCGAAATTATCTAAAAATGTATGGGTAACAGAAGACTCAATGTCTATGATTTATGAATTAATAGCCTCAGGGTCAAATGTAAATCCGATTAGACTTGAAAAGAAATATGATTCAAAAATATCTATGGAGATTTCAAGAATGATAGATGCTGGTCTTATAAGCACATATGAAGGTAAAAGAAAAAAAATTAATAACTTATCAATTAACAATGAAGCTAATAGATGTGCTAATTTCATTTTAAATAAATGGTTTAAGAGTTGAAATGAAAAGAAAATTAACAATTGTTCAAATACTTCCTAATTTGATATCAGGTGGGGTAGAGAGAGGAGTTTTAGAAGTTGCCGAATACATTTCTCTTAAAGGTCATGAGTCAATTGTTATTTCTGGCGGTGGCAGGATGGTCGATGAATTAGAATGTGCTGGAAGTAAACATATTCAATGGGATATTGGAAGAAAATCACTAACTACCTTTTTTTATATCTTTAAGCTTGTTAGATTCATAAATAATAAAAAAATTGATATTATCCATGCGCGTTCAAGACTCCCTGCCTGGATTGTATTTTTAGCATTAAAATTTATAAGTAAAAATAAAAGACCACATTTTATAACTACGGTTCATGGTTTTAATTCTATCTCTTTTTATAGCTCTATTATGACAAAAGGGGAGCGAGTGTTTGTTGTATCCAAATCTGTTCAAAAATTTATTACAAAAAATTACAAATTTAATCCATTAAACGTCGTTTTAAATTATCGAGGAGTTGATCCTAAGGAGTTTAATTTAGATTCTTTGTTAAATAAGGAGTGGGTAAAATCATGGAAAAAAGAATTTCCTTTTTTAAATAGTAAAATTATCCTAAGTTTCCCATCTCGAATTACAAGTAGAAAGGGTCATGAGGATTTTATATATCTAATATCAAAGCTTAAGCAGGACAATATTAATATTCATGGCCTAATTATTGGAGATCCAAAATCATCATCAAATAAATATTTTCAGTCTTTAAAAAACCAAATTAATGATAGAAATTTAAAAGAAAACATTACCTTCACAGGATATAGGAGTGATGTAAAAAACATCATTGCTTTATCAGATATTGTTTATTCATTATCCCGTGAACCTGAGTCATTTGGAAGAACTGTTATTGAATCTATTAAACTGAAAACTCCATTTATTGGCTATGATCATGGGGGAGTTGGAGAACAATTAAGGATGGTCTTTCCAGAAGGTCTTGTTGAACTTAACAATAAAGAAGCTATTTATAAAAAAACAAAAAAAATATTGAAAGAAAAACCAATAATTAGAGATACAGATTTATTTGCACTTGATGATATGTTAAACAAAACATTAAAAACTTATCAAGAAATATCATCTTAAGGTGAGAAATGTAATATTTTTTTAAGTTGCTCTAAAACAGTTTTTTCGGAAAAATAATTATTGTAAATAATTTTTGCTTGATCATTACTGCTTTTTAAAAAATTTATATCTTTGGTAATTTTTAAAATAGCTTTGTAAAGTTCTTTTGGATCGTTTGGCTTAATAAAAATAATACCATTATTTTGGTCTAATAATTCTTTTGGGTATGCCATTGACTTCCTTGTTATTATTGTCTTTCCGCAAGACAATGCCTGAAAAACTTTATTAGGAATAACATTTCCAGCTTTATTTGATTTTCCAAATATACCTAGAAGTAAGTCTGCTTTTTTTATCCTTAAAGCAAGCTTTGTATATTCTATTTTTTCTTCGAAAAATATATTTGGACAATTTTTTGCTAATACTTTACATTTTTGCAGATCTGGTCCGTCACCAAGCATTGTCCATTTAATATTATTATTTGTTACAAAAAGTTTTGCTGTTTTTATAATTACTTCTGAACCATGCAAAGGTAAAAAGCTACCATAAAAAAGAATTTCAAATTTCTTATTCGCATTATTTTGTATAGGAATATCATTAAATAAATTTTCTTCGGCCCCAACGTATACTGTATGAATTTTATTTTTATCTACACATAATTCCTTTTGAAATAAATTTGCATGTAAATTTGTATCAGCAATAATAATATCTGCTTTATTAAATAAAATTGACTCTTTCTTCTTAAGCTTATTCAATTTTTCCTTATTTAATAATTTCTCTTTTTCATAAGCTTGTTTATCCCAGGCACTGATAAGTGGATCAATAATTAATTTTATATTTTTCTTTAAACACCATTTACTGGCACTCAAAATATCTCGTTGACGAAAACAAGGCACCCAAACATAGTCCACTCTTTTAATATTTTTAAACAGTGCCTCTATGTAACCAAATCTACTTATTAAAGGGCGGAAATCTAATATTTCATAATTTAATTTATTTAATTGTTGTCGTATTATTCTATTCCTTGAATACTCAGGATTATATCTTCCCCACCATAGAATAGTTTTTTTTGTCATAGTGTTTCTTTTATTATCTTAAAAATATAAGTTGCTGAGACATTATCCATAGAAGAAAGACCTGCTTTAACTGCTATTATATTTTTACTTAATGGTTTGCTTTTTTTTGGATCTGTAGGCCCAAATATTTCAATCATTGGTGTTTTTGTTATTGCTACAAGATGAGATGTTCCAGTGTCATTCCCTATAATGAACTTAGCATTTTTGAAAATTTTTGGTAAAATTTTTAATTCTGTTTTATTACATAAATTAATAATTTTTTTATCCATAGATGTAATTAGTTCACATTCACTGATATCGTCAGGCCCTCCAATAAGAATAATTTTTAAATCCAAGAAGCTTCTTATTAATTTTGATAATTTTACAAAATTTTGCGCACCCCATCTTTTTGATTTTCCATTACGGTTACTGCCACATATAAAAACAACATATTTTTTTTTATACAATTTATTTTTTTTTAAAATATCTAAGGCAAATTTATTCTCCTCCTCAGTAATGTACAATTTTGGAATGATAGTTTTTGATTCTATACCTATTGTATTGATTGTTCTTTGAAGTAAATTAAAAGGATGTTCTATTTTTTTTATTCGTTTAGGAAATATAGAATAGGGAAAGACTGGGTGGTTACCAACGAGATATTTCGGGCATTGGTTTATTATTTTTAAAATTGTTAGATAAATTCTTGTCCTATCATTTGTTTGTAGATCAATAATAAGATCGTAATTTTCAGATTTTATTTTTTTAATCCAGTGATACAAATGTTTAAAAAAACCAACCTCCTGAGATTTTTTGGTGCCCCAAATTTTTTCAAATCTTTGATCTCTAGTAAATAAACTTTTCCATTGAGGAAGTGTATTCAAGTGTATTTTACTTTTAGGGAAACCCATGTATATATCTTCCATTATACTTGTTGCCAGAATAATATCTCCCATCCCTCCCCATTTTATAATAAGAATTTTTTTTATTTCCGTCTTATTGGTAAGGTCAATTAATTCTAGGGCTTTAGAATTAATACTATTAAGATCAAATTGTTCTTTTTCTGCCATTATTTTATTTAAGTTTCGTATAATTTTTTTTGCTTACAGCTAAAACTAAACCTACTATTAGCCAATTTGTAGCATTCATCCAATTGTGTTGGAAACTATAATGAGTCATAAACGGAAAAAAACATATGTAAAGTAAATTTATTATTATGAAAAGATTAAGAAGATTTTTATGAAATGATAAGCTATTAAGAACTTTTTTACATAAGCTTAAAATAATAATATAAAAAAGAGTTAAGCCTACAATACCTGTTTCAGCTAGCAACGATAATGGATAATTATGAGCATGATTTATGGTTGTATCTTTCCAGATTTCTATATTATAAAGTGGGTATAAATTTTTAAATTGATGAAGTCCCCCACCAAGAATTGGATTTTCTTGCCATGTTTTGATTGCAGTCTGATAAACCATACCATAATCTGATTCACTGAAATTTATTAGTTTATATAATGAGCTATCAATAGCCCTAGAAAATACATTTGGGTAAGAGATTTGAAAAAAATAAATTATAGTTAATATAGAAAAGGTTATCAAAAAAGAATAAAGCCATCCTTTTTTATTTTGGAAGCAAACAATAAGCAATAGAAATATTAAAGAGGAAGTAAATAAGATCAAAGACATTCTCTCCCCTGTTATAAAGATTGTTGCGAAACCTATTAGAGCTAGAGATGATATAAAAAGTAATTTTTTTGAATCTTTTCTCAGATTTTTAAATACTAATATTGATAATAAATAAATAAATAAGTACTTCACCATAAATATTCCAATTACTGGATTATTTCTGAGAGGCCCAGTTAATCTATCATATCCATATTTACTGTAACCAAAAATATCCTCACCTGTTAGGAATTGAAGCCAAATATCAAAAATAAGAAAAAGGAGCAAAAATGAAAGTGCAAATAAGAATTTTTTAAGGGCATGAGCTTCCTTAAAAATCCAAAAATAAATGGCTGAAGCAAAAATTGGCCACCTGAGAAATGTTATTGCATAAAATAGAGAATCTTGAGGGTTTATGCTGACAATTACATTTATTGTTGATAAATAGATAACAAAAATTATAGAAAATTTAAACCAAGTTTCTCGTATCCAAATCCAATTTCTTTCTTTATATGACTTAAATAAGAATAATAAACCTACTAATAAAACAGTTAAATCTGCAAGGCCTCTGAAAAAAATAAGCAAGAAAGGGAGTGCGTAAGGAATATTTCTCTCAAAAATTTTTAATGAATGCATATAAAGAAGTTACTGTGTTTTTGTTAGCATATAATAAACCATTACGTTTAAAAGAATCTATTATTTTGATACAAAAAAAATTGTTTCATTTTTTTATAAGCCTATTGTCTAAACTAAGATTAAGATACGTGCATGCTATTGGAAAGTATATAGGTAGATTCTATTTTTTTTGCAGTAAAAAAAATTATAAGTTATTAAAAGATAATTTTAAGAATTCTGGTATTTTAAAAAAATCTCATTTAGATAAGGAAATAAAAAATAGTATTGATGAGCATGGAAAAAATATCATAGAGACATTCTTTATATGGGGATCATCTCAAAATTTTTTACTATCTCTTGTAAAAAATATCAAAGGAAATAATTGTTTAAAAAAAGCTGAAAAAAGAGGTAAAGGCATCATTTTTTTAACACCACATTTAGGTTGTTTTGAAATAACCTCTATTTTCTATGGAGCACTTAAACCAATTACTGTAATTTATAGAGAAGCAAGAAAGTCATGGATGAGTGAGATTATGATTTCTGGTAGAAAAAAGGGTTACGTAGATTTAGCTCCAACTAACATTAAGGGACTTAAGAAAGTCTTAAGTGCTTTAAAAAAGGGAGAGGCTGTAGGAATTCTTCCCGATCAGGTTGCAGATAAGGGCCAAGGTGAGCTTGCAGATTTTTTTGGTAAACCAGCATATACAATGGTTTTAGTAAATAAATTAATTAATAAAACTGATGCAAGCATCATCATGGCTTATGGAGAAAGACTTTCTAATGGTGAGGGTTTTAATATTCATATTGAGGAAATCGAAAAGAAAAATATTTCAAGTCCTTCTGACCTTAATAAGCAAATTGAGAAGGTGATTAAAAAAAATCCAACGCAATATTTTTGGAGTTATGATCGATATAAAAAAGTTAAAAAAGGATGAATAAGAAAAAGAATAATAAAAGAATTTTATTTATTACATTGTCGAATATTGGTGATGTTATTTTAACAACTCCAGTTCTTGTTAGACTTAATCAGTTATATAAAAATGCAAAATTTGATATTGTGGGTGATATTAAATCAGAAATTTTATTTAAAAATTGCCTTAACGTGCATCAGTTTTTTAGAAAAGATAAAACAAAAGGATTTGCCGGTACTTTAAATCTGATTTTGAAACTAAGAAAAGTTAATTATGATATTGCCGTTGATTTAAGATCAGATGGACTGTTATATTTTTTAAAAGCTAAAAAAAAATATCATAAAATAAATAATAATTCTATTCATAGTGTAGAAAAACATTTTCTATCTATTGGTAAAGAATCAAATGTTATGCCCCATCCAAGAGTTTGGCTTTCGACTGATGATAGAAAAAAAGCTAAAAAAATACTTCCCAAAACATACAAAACTTTTTTAGTTTTGGGATTAGGTGCAAATTCAGAACATAAAATTTGGCCCATAAAAGAATATATACAGCTTGCATGTATGCTCAAAGGTAAATTTGATTTTATTGTCCTTGTTGGAAATGAGAAGGATAATCAATTGGCAAAGGTATTTAAGAAATCCTATAAAGATTCATTATTGAATTTTTGTGGCCAATTAGATTTATTAACAACTGCTGCAGTCTTAGAAAAGGCAGAACTATTTATTGGTAATGACTCAGGATTGGGCCATATTGCAAGCGCGGTCAAAACAAAAACATTTACTATTTTCGGTCCTGGCGAACCACATAGATATAAGCCGTGGGGTAATAAAGCAGGTTGGATGCAAGAAAAAAATGAAAGAATAAAAAATATTAAACCTAAAGATATTTATGAGAAAATTTTTAAATAAATTTTTCTTTAGTTTTTCATGTCCTTTAAAAAATCCTCAACTATATACTTCTAACCCATTTACCAGACTTACCCCCTGTTTTTTTCATTAGAGATATATTGTTTATTTTCATATCTTTATCTATTCCTTTACACATATCATAAATAGTTAAAAGTGAGATTGATAAAGCAGTTAATGCTTCCATTTCTACTCCAGTTGTGCCATTACATTTTGCTATTACATAACACTCAATTTCAAATTTTTTCTCTATTATTTTGAAATCTATTTTAATTGAATTTAATAAAATACTATGACATAAAGGAATAAGTTCAGATGTTTTCTTGCCGGCTTGGATACCTGCAATTTTTGCAACTGTGAGCACATCCCCTTTTTTGTTTAAGTCTTTTAAAATACTTTGCATTATTTTTGGGGTCAATTGAATAGAACCTTTAGCTTCTGCTGTTCGTTGAGTATCTTTTTTTGAAGAAATATCAACCATTTTTGCATTACCTTTTTTGTCAACATGTGTCAGCATAATAGAAAAAACCTTATAATTTGAATTCTTGTTCTATATTAAGCCATTATAAAAATTATGAAAAAGATTTTATTTATTTTAATTATCTTTTACGCTAATTCTTTTGCAGATCAACTTCCTGATTTAGGAAGTACATCAGATAATATTATCAATAAAGTTCAAGAAAAAAAAATTCGTTATGAGATCTTATCGCAAGCTTATTCAAGCCCCTTATTGATAAAAGATTCAGAAGTGATCCATTATATAAACAGTCTTGGGGACAGGCTTCTAAAAGGTGTACCAGAACTTAACAATAGCAACACTTCATTCTTTGTAATTGAAGACCCCACGATAAATGCTTTTGCCATGTTGGGAGGAATCATAGGTGTTCATACAGGGTTATTATATGCAGCAAACACTGAATCTGAGTTAGCAAGTGTTCTGGCACATGAAATAGCCCATATTTCTCAGAAACATCTACCTAGAATAATTGAGGCTCAAAGTAAAGATACTTTTAAAACATCATTAGCCATGGCTTTTGCCATATTAATGGCAAGATCAAATGCACAGTTAGCTAATGCAACAATGCAAACAGCAGTAGCATCTGCGGTTCAAAATACTTTAGACTTTACAAGAGAGCATGAAAAAGAAGCTGATAGAGAGGGATTATTAATACTTAATAAGGCTGGCTTTGATGAGCGGGGTGCTATAAGTTTTTTTAAAACTATGGATAAGGCAAATCAATTTTCTGTTGGAGCTGCTCCATCATTCCTTAGAACGCACCCTATAACACTTGATCGCATCAGTGATATTGAAAATAGATTAGAGGATTTTCCATATAGGCAAGTATCGGATAGCCCCAACTTTATTTTTGTAAAGGCAAAGTTGAAGGCATTTTCGGGCAATCCATTAGATATGATAAGTATTTTTAGAGAAAATCTTTTAAATAAATCTTTTGTTGATGAAAATGCTGAAAATTTTTCTTTAGCGTATGCATATTTAAGAAATAATCAAATTGTTAAAGCAAGAGAAAGTTTTAATAAAATTATTAATCTAAAAAAACCAAGCCCAATGATTTCTGAGTTAGAAGCAAATATTTTAAAAAGAGAGGGAAAATTTAAAAGTGCTCAAAGTTTGTATGAAAAAGCTCTTTTTAAAAATCCATATTACCAAGCGTATATATATGGATTAGCTGATATTTATATTTATATGAAAGATTTTGATAAGGCTATAAAACTTATTGAGGAATCATTGATAGTTTATCCTAACGATTTTAATTTGTATAAGTTATTAGCAAAAGTGTATGCAGGGCAAAAGGCTTTTTACCTTGAACATAAAAATTTAGGTGAATATTTCTACTTTAGTTTTGATTTGAAAGAATCAATAAATCAAATGAGCCTTGCAATCAATGCATCAGATGCCAATTTTTATGACAAAAGTAAAGCTGAGCAGAGATTAAAAGAAATAAAAGCAGAACAATCTTTATACGAGAGTATTAAATAAGTAAAACTTATCATATATATTTTAATAATAAATTATACATATTAAAATTTCTTTCATATAATTCATTTTTCTAATACTTAAGGAATTATTATGTCTTCATTAATTAACACTGAAGTGAAGCCTTTTTCGGCAACTGCTTTTCATAATGGAAAAGAAATTTCTGTTACTGAAGCAGATTTAAAAGGTAAATGGTCTGCAATAGTATTTTACCCTGCTGACTTTACATTCGTTTGCCCTACAGAGCTTGGGGATATTGCTGATCACTACGACGAGTTACAAAAAATGGGTGTTGAAGTATACACAGTTTCAACTGATACTCATTTTACCCATAAGGCTTGGCATGACGCATCCGATACAATTAAAAAAATTAAATTCCCTATGATTGGCGATCCTACAGGAACAATGACAAGAAATTTTGACGTGATGATTGAGGAAGAGGGGCTTGCATTGAGAGGAACTTTTATTATAAATCCTGAAGGAATAATTAAAACTGCTGAAGTAAACGATTTAGGTATTGGTCGTTCAGCGACTGATCTTGTTAGAAAAATACAAGCAGCACAACACATAGCTGCAAATCCTAACCAAGCATGCCCTGCATCTTGGAAGCCAGGAGAAGAGGCACTTACGCCTTCACTTGATCTTGTTGGTAAAATTTAAATAATTAAAATTTCTAAGGGCCATTAAATGGCTCTTAGTAATTAAAAATTATAAAAATTTTAATGGCACTTGATCAAAAAATAAAAGAGCAACTTGTTCAATATTTGAATAAGCTGGAGAATGATGTTGCTATTGATGCTTATATTAATAACGAAGATTCATCCAATTTGATGATGGATCTTTTAATTGAGATAGCAGCAATAACTGATAAAATTGACCTTAAAACTCACAAAGATTCTAACGAAAGAATACCTTCTTTTAAAATAAATAAACCACTCGAAGAAACAGGAATCCAATTTGCTGGTATTCCCCTAGGTCATGAATTCACGTCTTTAGTTTTAGCCCTACTGCAAGTAGGAGGTTATCCTATTAAGCTTAGTTCTGAACAAATTGATCAAATTCGCAATATAGAGGGAAATTTTAACTTTGAGACATTCATTTCTTTAACATGTCACAACTGCCCGGATGTGGTTCAAGCTCTTAACGTAATGGCATTGATTAATCCAAATATTAATCATTGCATGATTGATGGAGCTTTATTTCAGGATGAGGTTAGTGAAAGAAAAATTATGTCTGTGCCTACTATTTTCTTAAATGGCGAGGAATTTGGACAAGGACGAGTTGAGCTTGAAGAAATTATTAACAAAATAGATAGTAAAGCTAAGGATAAAGCCGCAGAGAAGATATCAAAAAAGGATCCATTCGATATGCTTATAGTTGGCGGCGGTCCTGCAGGCGCATCAGCTGCAGTATATGCTGCTAGAAAGGGAATTAGGACGGGAATAGTTGCAGAGCGATTTGGTGGTCAAGTGATGGATACCTTAGGCATTGAAAATTTTATTTCAATAAAAGCAACCGAGGGACCTAAACTTGTTGCTGCTTTAGAGGAGCATGTTAAAGAGTATGACGTTGATATCATTAATTTACAGAAAGCAAAAAAACTATCAAAAAATGGAAGTAACTTTTATGAGCTAGAGCTTGAAGGAGGAGGAAAACTAGAAAGTAAATCTATCGTTATTGCTACTGGTGCCAGATGGAGAGAGTTAGGCATCAAGGGTGAACTTGAGTTTAAAAATAAAGGAGTAGCTTATTGCCCACATTGTGATGGCCCACTTTTTAAAGGAAAAAGGGTTGCGGTTGTTGGGGGTGGTAACTCCGGGGTTGAAGCTGCAATTGATTTAGCTGGAATTGTTGGACACGTTACAATTCTTGAATTTGAAGCTGAATTGAAAGCTGATCAAGTTTTGGTCGATCGATTAAAAAGCTTAAATAATGTTGATATTTTGTTGAATGTTCAGACCAGCGAAATTGTGGGAACAGAAAAAGTAACGCACATGCAATTTATTGAAAGAGATACTAAAGATGAAAAAAAATTAGATGTTGAAGGAGTATTTATTCAAATAGGTTTGGTCCCTAACACGGATTGGGTAAAAGGTAGTGTTGCCCTCAGTAAATATGGTGAAATTGAAGTAAATAATTATGGAGAAACATCTATGCCAGGTGTTTTTGCTGCAGGAGATGTAACAACTGTGCCTTACAAGCAAATTATTATTGCAATGGGAGAGGGTTCGAAAGCAGCCCTAGGAGCTTTTGATTTTTTAATAAGGAATTAAACAAGTAATTGTTTAAGTAAGGGAATAGTAATAGGCCTTTTAGTTTTTAACGACCACTCATCTAAAGCATCAATTGTTGCTATCAAATAATGTAAATCTCGATTTAAGTTTGCCATACAATAGTCAATAATTTTTTTATCAAGAGTTATCCCCTTACTTTCAGCATGCTTTGTTATTGCAATTTTTTTTTCATTATCCGTTAATGTCTTTAATTGATATACAAGCTGCCAATTTAAACGGCTTGAAACATCCTTCCTTAGATTTAAATTATTTGGAGCATCTGACCCAGTAATAACAAGCTTAGTGTTTGTTTTCTTTGACTCATTATAAAGATTAAATAACTCAATTTGCTCACTATCTGAGAGTATTTCAACATCTTCAATAACGTTTATTTTTTTATTTTTTAAAGCAGTAGCTAGATGGGATTTACCACTACCATCCTCACCCCAAATATAAATAAAAAAAAGTTCACTTGAAGTTAAAAGTTTTTTTATAGAACTTAAACATTCTGCATTTTTACCAATAACAAAATTTTCTAACGTTTTTTTTGGGTTTGGGTGAATATTAAGTAATAGTTGATCCATAATGACGGTAGAAAGTATAAATTCAGTAGTAATATCAGTTAAAATTATACTATAAGCATAGTCATCAATTTAATAAGAGGAAATAATACTTGCCCAAAGATTCAAAAAACAAAACGATTTCCTACAAAGACGCAGGCGTTGACATTGAAGCTGGTGATAAATTAATCGATAGGATCAAACCATTTGCTAACAAAACAAAACGAAAAGAGTCCATCGGTGGTCTAGGTGGGTTTGGTTCTTTGTTTGAAATTCCTGAAAAATTTAGAAAACCAGTTCTAGTATCTGGTACCGATGGTGTTGGTACAAAGCTCAAGCTTGCATTTGAATTAAATAAACATGAGACCATTGGCCAAGATTTAGTTGCTATGTGTGTAAATGATATTCTAGTCCAAGGAGCTGAACCACTTTTCTTTTTAGATTATTATGCTTGCGGTAAGTTGGATGTTGATACCGCAACATTAATTATTAAGGGAATTGCAGATGGATGTTTACTGGCGAATTGTTCTTTAGTTGGTGGGGAAACAGCAGAGATGCCAGGAATGTATGATGACGGAGAATATGATTTAGCAGGTTTTTGTGTTGGAGCAGTTGAAAAAAATAAAATTATTAATGGATCAAAAGTAAAAGAAGGTAATCTAGTTCTTGGCTTAACCTCTTCAGGTGCACACTCAAATGGATATTCATTAATTAGAAAAATTATTTCCAATAATAAAGTTGATTTAAATACAGATTTTTATGGTGAAAAATTTTCTGACGTAATAATGAAGCCTACAAAAATTTACGTAAAATCTGTATTATCTTTGATCGAGAAAGTTAACGTCAATGCAATGGCACATATCACTGGAGGCGGAATAATTGAAAATTTACCAAGAATATTACCAAATCATCTTTCCGCAAAAATCAATAAGAATTCATGGAAGTTGCCTCATTTGTTTCAATGGCTCAAAAATGAGGCAAATCTAGAAGATACTGAACTTTATAAGACATTCAATTGTGGTATTGGAATGGCAATCATTGTTGATGAACGAGATTCTCAAGAAGCAATTAATTTATTGAAAGAATTTGGTGAAGAGGTTTATATTATTGGAATAATTAAGCAATTGGACAAAAAAGGACAACAAGTTGAAATTATTTAAACCATTTGTAATAAGTTTTTTGATACTAAGCTTTAATTTGGTAGCTAAAGATTTCCCAGAGCAATTTACAATAGCTTATGACTTATTTCAAAGCTCTGCGAAGATTGGGAAAATTAATGCTAATTATAATCAATCGGAAAAAAATTATAACTTTCATGTTCTGATAAAAGGCCGAGGTATTTTTAAGCGAATGGGTAATCGACATTTAATAAGTGAAGGAAAAATAAAGAATCAAAAATTTTACCCAATAAAATTTGAGAATAGAAATAGTAAGAGTCCAAAAAAGAATATATCCTCTGAATTTTTTTATGAACAAAAAAAAATAAAATCAAATTATAAGGGGAGAAAAATTGAAAAGGAACTCTTGGATGGAACATTAGATTTAGCTATATTTTTAATGCAATTTAATTTAGTAAAAAAAAATAATAATTCCTATAGCTTTAAGGTTTTTCAAGGAAAGAAGACAAGAACATATTCTTATAAAAAAGTAAAAGATGAATCTCTAGAGATCAATAAAAAAATTATAGAAGCCGAATTATATGAGGGAGTTATTATTGGGAAGGAAAAATCTGTTCATCACGTTTGGATTTCAAAAAATAATTATCGTGTACCTGTCAAATTAACAATCCCCACTGATTTGGGTCTTATTGTAAATCAAGAACTTGTAAGTACTAACTTACCTATATAAATTTAAGTTATTATTTTCATAAAGATAATCAATGAATAAGTTATTAATAAAGGCTTCTATAGAAATTTTGGAGGAAAGTTTTACAAAAAATATTCCTGCAGATATTCAGTTAAGTTATTTTTTTAAAAAAAATCGTTATTTAGGAAGTCATGATAGGTCAGACATTGCTGAGTTATATTACGGCATAATAAGAAATAGAAAATTACTTGAGGAAATTGTAGGCAGTAAGAATCTTAACAAAGCGATCTTAATTTATTTTTTGATTGTTCAAGGTCGAAGTATAAAAGATTTAAGTTTGTTTGCAGAAGAGCATGAAATTGAATGGCTCTTAGAAAAGAAAAAAAATAAAAAGCAAATTGATTCTTGGCCAACAAAACTTAGTCTCCCTGAATGGATTTGGGATAAATTAATTTCTACTTATGGAGAAGAGGAATCTATAAAGTTAGGTTCTGCCCTATTAAATCCAGCACCATTAAATATTAGAGTAAATTCTTTAAAAAATATTTCTGTAAAAGAGGTTGTTAAAGAACTTAAAAAAACTTTCAATTCTTCTAAAGAAAAAATTTCTGAAACTAAATTATCAAAGCTTGGGGTATCCTTGCCTAGAGGATCTGCAATACAAAAACATAAGTTATTTCTTAATGGATCTATAGAAGTTCAGGAAGAGGGAAGTCAGTTGCTTACATATTTGCTTGATGTAAAAAGAGGAAATATGGTAGCTGATTTTTGTGCGGGAGCTGGGGGTAAAACTCTTGGCCTATCAGCAATGATGAAAAACACAGGAAGAATATACGCTTTTGATATTTCTGATAAAAGATTAGCAAATTTAAAGCAGAGACTTAAAAGATCGGGAGCATCTAATATTTGGATGCAAAGGATTCATAATGAAAATGACTTAAAGATTAAAAGATTAAGAAATAAATTTGATCGAGTACTAGTAGATGCACCATGTACAGGATTAGGTACTTTAAGAAGAAACCCAGATTTAAAATGGAGACAAACAAAAAATTCCTTAAATGAAATGGTTATAAAACAGTCATCAATTTTGCAGGCAGCATCAAAATTATGTAAAAAAGGTGCTTATTTAGTTTATGCAACATGTAGCATATTAGAAGATGAAAATGAGAAAGTTGTAGCTTCTTTTCTAAATAGTAATAAAAATTTTAAAATAATACCTCAGCATAATATTATGAAAAAATATGGCATAGATTTGGGGAGTGATGACTTTTTAAAATTAACAACACACCAGCATAAAACAGATAGTTTTTTTGGTGCTCTTATGGAGAGAGTGGATTAATGAATAATATTAATAGAAATATTTTAATTGGTGCATTAATGGGCGTAGCACTAGGTTTTATTTTAAAAATTTATCCAAATTGGATGCTCTATGAACCTTTATTGGAATTATGCAGTTTACTTGGCCAATTATTCATCAAGGCATTAAAAATGATATTAGTCCCCCTTGTATTTTTTTCCATTATTGTTGGTGTATCTAATTTAGGAAGTAGTAAGAAGTCAAGTAATGTATGGAAATTTACTCTAATTTATTTCTTTAGCACTATGGCAATAGCAATTTTTGTAGCACTTGTGGTTATGAATTTAGTGAATCCAGGAGTTGGTATAGTTATTGAGTCATGGCCATCTACTCCTGAAGTGATTAGTAATACTATGTCTGTTAAAGATTTTTTGAGCCAATTTATTTTAGGATTATTTGCAAATCCCTTTCAATCACTTTCATCTGGAAACATCTTGCCACTTATAATATTTTCAATTTTAATAGGCGTAAGCCTAAATAGCTTGGGCCAAAAAGGTTTGGCTGCCAAAAAAGTATTTGATAGCCTTTACGAAATAATGCTTAAAATTGTACATTGGATAATGGTCTTTGCCCCTGTTGGAATTTTTGCCTTATTATCAACAATGATCGAAAGTCAATCTGCTGAACTATTTTCACAATTAAGTATTTTTGTTTTTACCGTTGTAGGCATTATATTTATTCATGGCATTATTATCATACCAAGCTTACTTTATTTTTTTACAAAAATTACTCCCTTACAATTATGGAAAAATGGTAAACCTGCTTTTATTAGTGCATTTGCAACCAGTTCAAGTGCTGCAACACTTCCACTGACTTTAAGCGTTGCTAATGATAATTTTAAGGTTCCTAAAAGTGTTGCGAACTTTGTTTTGCCATTGGGGGCAACAATCAATATGGATGGAACAGCACTTTATGAGGCAGCTGCAGCACTTTTTATTGCTAATTTAGTGGGTATCGATCTAGCACTTTCACAACAGTTGATTTTATTCTTCATTGCCATGGTTGCTTCAATTGGGGCACCAGGAATTCCAAGTGCTGGAATGGTTACTATGGCTATGGTTTTACAAGTCTTAGGGCTTCCTTTAGAGGCACTTGCATTATTGTTACCAATGGATAGATTATTAGACACCTTTAGAACAACCATAAATGTGGAGGGAGATTTGACAGGCGCACTTATTGTGCAAAAAATATCTAAGCTATGATTTTATTTCTTTTCAATAAAATGAACTGATAAAGAAAATGCTGCGGGTATGACTATAAGTGTAAGTAATGTGGAAGATATCATCCCTCCAATGACTGCGATAGCAAGCGGACCATTTTGTTCTGAACCTGCACCAAGACCAAGTGCAGCAGGAAGTAATGCTAAAATTAACGTTAATGACGTCATTAAAACTGGCCTCAATCTAATTGGACAAGCCTCAAGTAAAGCATCATTAGTTTTCTTTCCTTTTGCTCGAAGCTGATTGGTTAAATCAATTAGTAAAATTGAGTTTTTGGCAACTAATCCAATAAGTAAAACCATTCCAATCATTGAATAAATGTTTAAACTTTCTCCTGTAATCCACAATAGAGTTATCCCACCAATGATAGCTAAAGGTTGCGCTAGCATTACAATTATTGGCTGAAAAAAAGAATTAAATAAACTAGCTAAAACCATATAAAGTAGGAGCGTTGCTAGCATAAAAACAAATAAAACATTTTTAGTTGTTTTAGCAAATTCTTTTGCCTGCCCATCAAGTTGAATCCTATAATCACTCGGGAGAATTGGGTCACTTACGCTGTTTACAAAATCAATAGCTTCTCCAAGAGGCATTGTGGGATCAGTATAAAAATTTGCTGAGTATTGGAGGCTTTCTCGACCAATGACTGCTGGACCAAGAACTTCTCTAAAGGAAGCAATGGTGTCAAGCCTTACTAACCCAGCACCCTTTCCTCTTAGGTATATTTTATTTAAGCTGTCAGTGTCTTGAAAAGTACCCTCCTTAGCTTTAAGTCTAATTTCATATCGTTGCCCATCACCCGGGAAGTCATTAAATCTCGCAACATCTAACCCATTACTAAGCACTGATATTGACTCCGCAATATCCTTAGCAGATATTCCAAGACTTGTTGCCTTCTCCCGATCTATTTCAAGAATAAGTTGAGGAAGATTAAGTTGAAGATCTAAATCAATTTTTCCTATCTCAGGGTTTTTAGCGAGTTTTTCTTGGAGTTCTTTGCTTAATTCTGCGACAGTTTCAATACCTGGACCAATTAGAGAAAATTTTAACTTTTCAGATCGTTGTCCACCAGCAATTGTAACTCCAGCTGGAAAAGCTTTTACTCCGGAAAGCATGCTAAATTCCTTACTTAAATTTTTCATTATTTCAGATTGACTTATATTTCTCAATTCTTTATCAATTAATCTAACACTAATAAAACCTCTATTTACCTGCCCTCTACTTCCAAGACCAATAGATGAAAAAACACTTGCTATATTATTTTTTTCGGTATAAATCTTATCTTCAATTTCAAGTAATTTTTTATAGGTATATTCCATGTTAGAGCCTAAGGGTGTTTTAAATCGAACTGTAAAGCGGCTCTCATCAGTTTCTGGAACTAATTCTTTATTAATTGCAGAGAAAAAATAACTACTTGAGAGGACAACTAGTAAACTTAAAAAAAGAACTTTCCATCTATTATTCAAAGTCTTTTCTAAAAGTTTTCGATACTGATTTTCCAAAGAGACAAAAAGTTTACGTAACCATTTAATTATTTTATTTTCTTGTGATTTATTTTTTGATAAATTTTTTATCGTTGCTTCTCGGACTAAAAATTTTGAACATAACATTGGGGTAAGTGTTAAAGACACTATAAGAGAAACTAATACCCCGGTAGTTACGACAACAGCGAACGATTCAAAAAATCTTCCAATAATCCCATCCATATACATTACTGGTGCAAAAATACAAACCAGGGATAATGTAGAGGCTAAAATTGCAAAAACAACTTCTTTACTCCCATTAATAGCCGAATCAAATGCAGAAGTTTTATATTGTTGGTTATGCCTAAAAATATTTTCTAAAACTACAATTGCATCATCTACTACTACCCCAATAAGTAATATAAGGGCAAGCAATGTCATACTATTAAAAGTAAAGCCAAAAAAATACATAGCAGCTATAGCTCCTAAAAGTGAGATTGGTATTGCTATCGCAATAATAAATGTCGATCTTATTGACATAAGAAATAAAAGAACTACAAATGCTGCCAATAAAGTACCTTCTACTATATGACCTTGTAAAGATTTGACCATAGACTTAATAAATATAGAATCGTCAGTTGATATTTTTACTGTTACACCAGGAGGAAGATTAGGCCTTATATCATTATTCAACTTGGCCTTAATTTTATTAATAATATCTACAGTATTTGAATTTGCGACTTTAACAATGCCAAGTCCAACACTTGGATTACTATTAAATCTTGCAGTTTCTCTGTAATCCTCAAGCCCATCCTCTACTTGAGCAATATCTCTAATCTTCACAGGACCATCATTTCTATAAGCAACTACCAATTCATTTAATTCTTGAACTTTGTGATATTCAAGATCTAACTTAAACATTTTTTCCGATTGTTCTTTAACTAAAAAACCACCAGGTAGCTGCAGGTGCTCTCTATTGAAAGCAGATACAATATCATTTGCAGTTATATTAAGAGAGGACATTTTATCAACCATTAAATTTATTCGAATGGTTCGATCTCTTCTACCTCCTAATCTAACTTCACCCACTCCATCAATTGTTTCTAGTTGTTTTTTTAATGTATTTCTTGCATATAGATTTAACTGCTGTATCGTCCTATCACCTGTGAAACCAAGCCACATAATGGGGCTTGCATTTGTTTCAACTTTTCTTACCACAGGAGGGACGATATCATCCGGTAATCTTCGGGCAACTTGACCGACCTTAGATTGAATTTCATTAAATGCTACTTCAATATCCTTTTCTAAATTAAATGTAATTGTTACAACGGATACACCCGGGGATGATGATGATTTTATAGATTCTATTCCAGTAGTTGCATTTACTGCACCTTCAATAATATTAGTAATACTGGCATCAATAATTTCTGGATTAGCACCTTCAAGTGTTGTAGTGACCGATAAAATTGGAAACTCAATCATTGGAAACCTATCCAGTCCAATTTTTTGTATGCTGATGATACCAAATAGGACAAAAATACCGGATATCATCCATGCTAATACATGTCTTCGAATAGATATTTCAGGTAATGTCATATTAGGACGGGTTACTTATTGATACAGAAAGATCATCAGTTAAAAAGGCTGCACCATCTACAGCTACAGTATCATTTTCTTTAATTCCAGATAAAATTTCAACATAGCCATTTTGCGTAATACCAGTTTCAACAATATTTGCCTTCACTTTTTTATTTGTGACTACGTAAACTACTTTTCCTACAGGTCGTTGGACAATACTTTGCTCAGGTACTCCAATATTTTTTTTAGATCTAAAAATAATTGTCCCGTTAACTGTCGAACCTGGTTGCCAATTTGGTAAATTAGAAATATCAGCAATAACATCGATTGATCTACTTTCTTGGTTAATACTTGGTTTGAGTTCAGCAATTTTCGAAGTAATTGTGGATTGTGAGATTGCACTAGACAATTGAATATCCATTCCAGGTTTAATTTTATTTGCAAGTTGTTCGGGATAAGGTATGTGGGCTCTTACTTTTTTATTATTGATAATTTGGTAGACCCCGTCACCTATTTTGAGAAAGTCGCCAATCGATGGGAGTTGTTTTTGTATTTTTCCATTAATAGGTGCATAAATTTTTGTTTTTTGTAAATTTGATTTGGCAATATCACGGTTTGTTTTTGCAATCTCAAGCATTTCAAAAATCTCATTTTTTTCTGAGGATATATTATCTAATGCGTTGGGTGAAATAAAATTTTGTTCTACAAGGGTTTTGTTTCTCTCTAAAACTTTATTTTGATTTTCTAGTTTGACAGTTAATCTTCTAATTTCCGCTTCAGCTAAATTTAATTGAAATCGGTAGTCTTTACTTTCAAGCTCTGCTAATAACTCTCCTTTTTTTACTGTTGCACCTGTTCGTACATAAACCTTAGTGACTTTACCGCTAATTTCTGCAGCAACAGTAGGGTCTATTAATCCTTTAATAACTCCCATTGAAGATTCTTTTTCTTTGAAATCTATAAGCTTTGCTTGAGTGGTTGATATAAAAATATCACGCGCCTTCTTTTCAGAAGCAACCTCTTTTTCTCCACAAGCTATAAGGCTTATTGCAAAAGATGTTAATAGTAGAAATCTAAACCTAAGTAGTAATTCTTTAAAATTCAATTTTTTTCCATTTAAATGAGGTTCCCGGATCTGTTTTTCTCCCAGGAGCAATATCACTATGACCAACAACATTTTCTATATCATAATATGATTTGAGACAGCGTATAAGCTGATTTAGTTTCTCATATTGAGATTTGGTATATTCTATATGATCAGAACCCTCAAGCTCTATTCCTATGGAGAAATCATTACAATTTTTTTTACCATTCCACTCAGACACGCCAGCATGCCATGCTCTTTTCTTACAACTGACATATTGTGTTAGATTTCCCTCTCTATATATAACGAAATGCGAGGATACTTTCATTTTTTTGATTTCTTGAAAATAGGGGTCAATAGAAGGATTTAATCGATTTGTAAAAAAATGCTCAATATAATCGCCTCCATATTGATTAGGTGGGAGACTTATATTATGAATTACTAATAAATTAATCGAAATATTTTCAGGCCTAGCATCACAATTTGGGGAAAGTACATGTTTAATATCTTGTACAAAGCCTTCACCGTTAATAATCATTTCTTTCGAGTTAGTTATCATTATAAATGGATTATAATTTATTATTTTTAATTACGAATTAATTTTAATCTTTTTTTAAGCTTAATAATATTTCATATTTTCTGGAGATGCAGATGTTTTTTGACTATGTTGTATTTGGTATTGTAGATAATGGGGTAATGTTAATAAGTGCTTTCTTTGGCCTCGGTTTAGAAAAGTATTTACCCAAGCGATTTCAGGTAGGTTTAGGGGCAGTTATTGGCGCGGGCCTTGGAAATGCATTTAGTGATTTTATGGGTGGAGCTGTTAGCTTAAATTGGCCATTAGCATCTGGAACGGGCCTTGGGTGCCTTATTGCGTTGTTAGCAATACCTATTCTTCATAAAATTCAAAAGAAAATATCTTAATTTTAACTTCGATATATCAAACGACACATGAATCTAAAATGGATTGTAAGGCTTTATGGTTGCTTCTTTTATGAGGCAATTATTCAAGTTGCTTTATGGTTCCTTATAACTTTTATTATTTTAGTGAGTCTAGGGGATAGCTATACAATTAATTCAAGTTTGTTAGGATTTATTTTATGGCTATCATCAGGAACTTATTTTATTTATTCTTGGGTGAATGGAGGTCAAACTCTTGCAATGAGAGCATGGAAATTAAAATTATTACCCCCAAAAGAATTCAAAATAACCTTTTATATATATAGGTATGTATTAGCAAGCATTGGCCTTATTTTATTTTTTTCTTTTTATTTGGTTATTATTTTTGGCGGAAAAAAATATATTCATGATTTGATTTTAAAATCCGAGATTATTTGTATTCGAACTTATTAATTAAAAATATCCCTAGAGAGAGAAATATAAGAGTTGGAACAAGTGAGCTGATAAATGGTTGCCAATCATTTAAAAGACTTAAATGCCTAATCATAGTATTTAAAATTTGGTAGATTATTCCAATAATAATACCTATGAACATTTTAAAGAATCTTCCACCAGAACGTTCTTGTAAAAAACCAAATGGTATAGCAAAAATAATCATGACTAAGGGCATTAATGGGTGTATTAATTTTTCCCATAGAGCGACCTCATATTTTGTTGATTTTTGGTTATTCTTTTTTAAATAATTTATAAATTTTAATAAATTAATGGAAGACATTTTTTGTGGAGAAATTATTAGGGCATTCATCATTTCAGGCCTCATTAAAGATTTCCAGCTTCCAGCGGTTATTGTTTTTGTCTCTACTGAGTCATTATTAAGAATAGTTTGCTTGATATCTTTTAGTTTCCATTCTCCTCTTTCAAAAGAACCTTTTGTTGCATTTATAATGGTTCTAAGATTAAATTTTTCATCAAATTCATAAATATGAATTTGTTCTAATGAGGAATCTGGTAAAACATTTTCGATATTAACAAAATTATTTCCATCTTTAATCCAAAATCCTGAACTAAATTCTTGACTGACACTTGAGTTTGTTGATCCAATTTTAATTTGTTGCGCATTTTTTTCTGAATGGGGAGCAATCAAATCTCCTATTAACATTGTAAAAAAAGAAAATATTACTCCAACATACATTAATGATATTGCAATTTTTTTTATCGAATAACCACTTCCCCTAATAACATTCAGTTCAGAGTGATAAGAAAGTTGACCAATTGTATACATTGATCCAATTAGAACTGCCAAAGGAACAACTTCATAAATGTGACCCGGAATACTTAATATTACATATGTAATAGCTTGCAATATTCCATATGATCCTTTTCCTAGATCTCCTATTTCTTGAATAAAGTCAAAAAAAGCAAACAAGCTTATTAAACCAAGCATGATCATTGAGATACCAATGAAAAATTCTCTATTAAGATATCTGATTAAAATCATTTTTTAAGCCTTGCTGGAAATAATGGTAAATTTAATGATCTTCTATGGAGTAAATATATTCCTGTAAGAGCAAAAATCATATGAATGGGGAAAAATCCTAGCCATAATGAAATTTTCCCAACAGAGATAAGGCTTTGAAAAATTCCAAGAAAATTGTTATAAATAACAAAAATAAAGACTGCAATCATAATATTAAAAGATCTTCCAGTTCTTGGATTTATGAAGCTCAATGGTATAGCTAGGAAAATAAGCAATAAAGTTGAAAGGGGTAAAGATATTCGCCACATTAACTCAGCCAAATATTGTTTTTGGTTATTTTTCTGTTGATTGAATAATAATGCTAGTGTTGGCGTTGCTTCAATAATTCCTGCGCTAGCGCCAACATTGATCATCTTAGGCACATCCTTTTCAATTAAAATACCATACTCATCGAAAGTAGTTCTTGAAAACTCTTTCGTATTTCTCATGCCCTCGTAACGTTTACCATTTTTTAATACAATGTAATCATTTCCTTTTGAGTCTATAATTCTTTTTCCTTCAGTTGAAACAATTACCCCTAATTTTCCATTTTGCTCTGATTGAATAAAAATATTTTTTACTGAGTTACTAATCGAATTAAATCCCTCTACATAAAATAATTTGTTACTTGATTTTGATTCTTTGAAGGTTCCAGGGGTAATTGTTGCAATTTCATCTCTATTTTTTAACCCACTTTTATATTCCTCAGCTTTTTGAACAGCCCATGGACTTATGAAAAGTGAAAGTGATGCAATTAAAATAATAAATGGAATACAAAAGGTTACTATTGGTCTTACAAGGTTATAAAGACCAAGTCCAGAACTGAACCATATAATCATTTCACTGTCTTTATACCAGCGACTCAATGTCATTAATATAGTAATAAAAACCGTTAATGACAATAAAAGTGGCATGTGTTTTAAAAGATTAAAAACTAGTACTGTGTCAATTGCATCATTTGGTATACTTCCTTTTGCGGCAAAACGAAAAATGATAACGGCTCTTTGTGCAACAACAATTCCAGATAAAATTAGAATTGTTGAAAGTGATGTGTAAAATAACTCTCTTGTTAAAGACTTCTTAAATAGCATTTGAAAATAAAAGAGATTCTAAAAAAGGATAATAAATGAAATTTAACATTAAAACCGACTCAATCATGGATATATCAGCTGATATTATCATAATAGCTGTAAACGATAAAAATCAAATCATTAATAAGTCAAAACTACAGCCCTCATGTGCTACCTACCTATCGAATATTATTTCATCTAACGATTTACCAGAGAATGTTGGAGCTACTTTATTAATTCATGGAAATAAAGATTTTAAGCGTATTATTCTTGCAAGAACAGGAGATATGAATGCTTTTAGTTATAAAAAATTAATAAAAATTATTCAAAATGTAGTAAAAACTTTAAAGAGTTTAAAAAGTAAAAAAATTATTTTACCTATAGAGCAATTTATTAATAATCAAATTAGCATTCAAAATGCATCAGAATTTATTGTAAGAGAAGTTATAAATTCTAATTATGTAATTAATTCATTAAAAACAAAAAAGGAAGCCACCCATAATTTAAATTTCTTCTTACAATGTGAAAGTGCAAATTCGAAATATGTGAGGCTGGGCCGCAAGTATGGAGAGGCCGTTGCATTGGGAGCCAATCTTACAAAAGACCTTGGTAATCTCCCACCAAATATTTGTACACCAACCTATCTTGCAAACACCGCAAAGAAAATTGCTAAACAATTTAAAATGCAAGCAAAAATATTGGATCAAAAACAAATTGAAAAGCTTAAAATGGGATCTTTTTTATCTGTAGCAAAAGGTAGTAGAGAAGCTCCTAAATTTATTATTCTCGAGCATAGAAAAGGAAGTAAAAATCAAAAACCAATAGTATTAGTTGGCAAAGGAATTACATTTGATGCAGGAGGTATTTCTTTAAAACCAGGTTTGAATATGGATGAGATGAAGTACGATATGTGCGGAGCAGCCTCAGTTTTAGGGGTCATGCAAACAGTAGGTTTATTAAATCTTCCTCTAAATGTAGTTTGTTTAATCCCATCATGTGAGAATTTACCTGACGGTATGGCAGTCAAACCTGCTGATATTGTAACTAGTATGTCAGGACAAACTATTGAAATTTTAAATACCGATGCTGAAGGTCGATTAATTTTGTGTGATGCACTAACCTATGCAGAGAGATATAAACCTGAGATTGTAATAGATGTCGCAACCCTTACAGGCGCCTGTGTCATTGCATTAGGTAATTTTGCTACAGGTCTTTTTAGTAATGATATATCTCTATCAAACGAATTAGAGGAATCAGGTAAAAAGTCCTTAGATAAAGCTTGGCCTTTACCGTTATGGGATGAGTATCAAAGTTTGCTTGACAGTAATTTTGCTGATATGGCAAATATAGGTGGTCGCGCAGGTGGCAGCATTACAGCAGCATGCTTCTTATCTCGATTTGCCAAAAAATATAGTTGGGCGCATTTGGATATTGCAGGAACAGCCAATACCTCAGGGAAGAGCAAAGGTGCAACAGGAAGACCTGTTCCTATGCTTAGTCAGTTTCTAATTGATCGCGCAATTTAATAAATAGTAAGTTGACAAATATACAATTCCTTTTCAATATTACTGACATAGAATCGATAATATATAAGATTGTGACTAACCAATTTAACAAAAATAGGTCATGCCTCATATATCTAGAAGATGACTCAGCTATAAGTAATATTTCCCAAATGCTGTGGATCAAAGATATCCACTCATTTTATCCCCATCAAATTAAAAAAACGGAAAATATGAATCGAATTTGTTTAAGCAGTGATACTCAATTGATGGATGATATTTTAATAAATGGTACAAATCAAATTATTGAATATTTTAGTAGATATCAAAAATTTTATGAATTGGTTGGAACAAGCGAAGAAGATAAAGTTGATGCAAGAAAGCGTTTTTTATTTTACAAAGATTGTGGATACAAATTGGAAGCGGTTGATAGTTCTAAATTTAATCTTTAATTAAAGCCTGATATTCTTCATGACTCAAAAGATTTGTTATTTCATTGCTAGATGTAGTAATTTTACATAACCAAGTTCCATAAGGTTTTTCATTGACCTTTTCAATTGAATTTTTTAGCGATGGGTTTATTTCAATCACTTCTGCATCAGCAGGACTTATAATGTCAGAGGATGTTTTAACTGACTCAATAAAACCCAAAGCATTTCCAGATACTGTCTTTTTATTTATTTTGATGTCAATAAAAACAATATCTCCTAAGAGATCTTGTGCAAAGTCAGTTATGCCTAGGTAGTATTCATTTGACTGAATCTTTTTTATCCATATATGCTCTTTGGAAAACTGTAATTCTTCAATTTGAAACATTTTTTAAACCTTATTTAAAATATATCAAGTGACAAGTTTTGCATGATTGTATATCATCTTGTAAAACAATCAAATAAGGTAGGATGTGCTTAAATCTTCTATTCAATTTCTGCTTATAACATTTTTCCTATTACCAACTTCTAGTCTTGTGTTTGCAAAGAACAAAAAATTACCTGATGTAAGGTCTGCTATGGCGATGGTAGTGCATCAAGATTCTGATAAAATTATTTATCAAAAAAAAGCCTATACTAAAACTCCGATAGCCTCATTGACTAAATTAATGACAGCGATGGTTATAATCGATTCAGGTATTAACCTCCAAGATAAAGTAAAGATCTCAAAATTAGATATTGATAAATTAAAGTGGACGGGATCAAGAATACCAATCGGGACTAAACTTTCTCGATTTCAATTACTTTCTATATCTTTGATGTCATCGGATAATCGAGCTGCATCTGCTCTAAGTCGATCATATCCTGGAGGGAAGAGAGCTTTTATTAGAGCAATGAATGTAAAAGCACTGAAGTTAGGTATGCATAATAGTAGATTTGAGGACCCAACTGGTCTCGATAAAAGAAATATTTCCACTGCAAGGGACTTGGTAAGAATGGCAAGGGCTGCATATCAATATCCTCTCATAAGGGAACTTAGCACCAATCCAAAAGGAAATGTAAAAATAGGAAAAAATAGGCGATTACTTGGATTTTCAAATACTAACAGCTTGGTTAGAAAAGGGCAGTGGGATATAGGGTTGTCAAAAACAGGCTTTATCAGAGAGGCTGGGAGATGTCTTCTTATGCAAACAATAATTAATAAAGAACCTGTAATTATTGTATTACTTGATTCATTCGGAAAGTATACTCGTATTGCGGATGCTAAAAGAATAAGAAAGTGGATGGAAAAAAATATAAATCAATCTCATGCTTCAACACAATTAAATAATATATTTATGCAACCTTCTTAGTTTTTTTTGGTTTTTTAGTTTTCTTTTCTGCTTCCTTCTTTTTGGAATCTTCTAATGCTTTTTTACTAAGCATTTTTAACGCTTTGTCTATAGAAATTGAATCTAGGTCAGTATCTTTTGAGAGATTTACTTTGGTAGCGTTCATTTGCATGTAAAACCCAAATCGGCTTTTATAAATTTCAATAGAACTTTTTGTTTCAGGGTCAATCCCTATTTTTTTGAGTGGTTTTAGTAACTCAACAGCAAATTCATGTGATATATCGAAAATATTCTCTGTTTTAGGTATAGACTTAAATTTACCGTTATGATTTACATAAGGCCCAAAGCGGCCAATATTGGCAATAATTGGTTTACCTGTTTCCGGATGTTCGCCTAAATCTCTTGGTAAAGAAATAAGTTTCTTTGCAGTTGATTCATCCAAATCAGCCGGAGCTATCTCTGGTGGAATGGTAGTTCTTTTTGGCTTTATTTTACTTCCCTCTGCCGGCATTCCCAATTGAAGATATGGTCCATATGGGCCTACAAGGAGATATATTGGCTCTTTGGATGATTCATCATGAGTAATAATTTTAGGTTCTTGAGGAAGATCACCATTGGAGCTTCTTGTAAAATCACAATCAGGATAACCTGAACAAGCAACAAAATTTCCTCTTTTACCTAATTTTGAAAGAAGAGGTTTACCGCATTTTGGGCAATCTTCGCCAATTTCTTTTTGCGTAATCTTTGTTCTGTCAAGATCACTCTTCTCCCTTACTTCTTTAATAAATTGGTCCCAAAAACTTCGAATAACTTTCAACCAATCTTTTTTATCAGCTGCTATGTCATCCAGCTGAGTTTCAAGATTAGCAGTAAAATCATAATCAACATAATTTGTAAAATGTTCAGTAAGGAAGTTATTTACAACTTTGCCAACATCGGTTGGAGTAAATCTTTTTTTATCAAGTAAGACATACTCTCTATCTTGAAGTGTAGATATAATACTGGCATATGTAGACGGTCTTCCTATGCCATACTCCTCTAGGGTCTTAACTAGACTTGCTTCTGAGAATCGAGGAGGTGGTTCTGTAAAATGTTGTACCCCCATAATTTTGTCCACTAATAATGTTTCTCCCACTTCTAATTCAGGAAATATTGAAATTTCAGAATCATTCTTTTGTGATTCATCTTCCTCTTCTAAGTATACTGACATAAACCCAGCAAACTTAAGGGTTTGTCCAGTTGCCCTAAAAATACTCTCTCCTTGACCAACCTCTAAATCAATACTGACTGCATCAAAAATCGCTGGAGACATCTGGCAAGCCAATGTTCTTTTCCATATGATTTCATATAATTTAAATTGTTGTTCTGAAAGGTAAGGTTTTAAGCTTTGTGGTGTTCTTTCAATGTTTGTTGGCCTTATAGCCTCATGAGCCTCTTGTGCATTTTTGGCTTTTGTTTTGTATCCAATTGCTTTTTGAGGAAAAAATTCTTTAGCATAATTTGTTTCAAGATATTTTCTTATTTGCGAGGTGGAATCATTAGATAAGCTCATGGAATCAGTGCGCATATAAGTTATTAGACCTACAGAACCTTCTCCAATATTTATACCCTCATATAATTGTTGCGCTGTCATCATAGTTCCTCTGGTGGTGAATCCCAGCTTACGAACAGATTCTTGCTGTAAGGTTGATGTTGTAAAAGGTGCTGCAGGGTTCCTGGTCCTCTGTTTTTTATCAACACGAGAGACGCTTACTTTTCCTGAGCTTTTAAGTAATAATTCTCCAACAATTTTTTTCTCTTGATCAGCAGAGGTAATAGTGAATTGTTCCAGCTTTTCATTATTCAGTATGTTCAGTTTAGATGGTATCTTTATTTTATCTTTTGTCGCATCAAGATGAATACTCCAATACTCTTTGCTCTTAAATGCATTAATTTCCTCTTCTCTCTCTACAATTAATCTTAGTGCAGGACTTTGAACTCGTCCAGCAGAGAGCCCGTAACGTATTTTTGACCATAACAATGGGGAAAGGTTAAAACCAATTAAGTAATCAAGAGCCTGCCTGGCTTGTTGTGCTTGCACAAGAGCTTGCGCTACTTCTCTTGGACTTGATAGTGCATTAACGATTGCAGACTTGGTAATCTCACCAAAAATAATACGGCTTATTTTTTTACCATTAATTATTTTTTTTGCATTAAGTACCTCTAGTATATGCCATGCAATTGCTTCTCCCTCTCTATCCGGATCGGTTGCTAATAATATTTCATCAGAATTTTTAGCTGCTTTTGAGATGGCATCAATATACTTCTTACTTCTCGATCCAATTTCATATTTCATTGCAAAGTCTGAGGTATCAACTCCTTGAGATTTTGGAAGGAGATTTCTTATATGACCATATGAAGCAAGTACTTGATACTCCTTACCTAAGTAATTACCAATAGTTTTTGCTTTTGAAGGAGATTCAACAATTAATAGTTTAGTCATTTAATTTTTTTTTGTTCATTTAAGACTAGGCATCATAAGGAGAAATGAAAAACAATTCAAGAAAATATGAAAGAAAGTTATTTAACTAAGCTAAATTTGAATTTTTTTAATTAAATAGCTTTATTTCTAAGAAAGCTTTCTTCCTCCATCAATGCTAAGAGTTTGGCCAGTAACATAAGGAGCATGCAATAAGAGAAATTCTATAGCTTTACTTATATCATCTGGGCCACCAGTTCTTTTTAAGAGCGTTTGTGAAATTACTTTATTCCTGTAATTTTCATCAAACTCTAGGTTTGATTCAGGCCATAAAATTGCTCCAGGAGCAATAGCATTTACCCTAATTTCAGGAGCAAGCTCTTTAGCAAGTGATTTAGTAAGAGTTGCAAGCCCTGATTTAGCCATGGAATATATAATGTAATTTTTTTTAGGGTTGTGAATTTGTGCATCGGTTATGTTAATAATAGATCCCTTTGTTTTCTTTAAATGCTTCACCGCATGATGACTTAACAATAGAGGGGCTTTAAGATTAGTTCCAATGAGATCATCCCAGTTTGATTCATTTACTGAATCGATAGGAGTAGCAAAATAAGTTGAAGCATTATTAATTAAGAAATCTAATTGACCAAAAATATTTATTACCTCTTTAATTATGTAGTTAAAAGATTTTTGATCTAATAGATCAGCCTGAATGGCAGCTGCAGAGCCAGTTCTTAAATTATTAAGTTCGGCTACAAGATTTTTAGCATCCATTGTAGATTTATTATAGTGAATCATAATATCAACTCCACAATGATGAAGATGACGTGCAATTGAGGCACCAATTCTTTTAGCTCCCCCAGTTATTAATGCAATACGTTTTATTTTATTCATATGGATTTTTTATTATTTTAGTTATTATAATCCAAGCAGAAGTCAAAATTTACTAAACGTATAATAAATATTGAAAGGAAAATTAATGGATTTAGGTTCTTTAGAGGCAACAAATATAATTTTAATGATAGGAATTATTATGATAGTTGTTATTTTGCAAAGAGGTTTTGATATCCTCTCTAAACAGCAGGAAACTGTAATTTACAATCTTAACTGTTTGAGATTAGATAATCGCGCTATGAAAGATGCCCTAGATTCCGAAGGGGGAAAACCAAATAAATAAGAATGGAAAATATTAAAAATAAAATCAAGCCAATACGAAGTTATGTGCTTCGTCAGGGAAGGTTGACTAGGCATCAGTCAAAAGCTATTCAAAATTTTGGTGATGAATTGATCATACCTTTAACAAATAAATTAATTAGCTGGGACTCATTATTTCCATTACAAAAAAATGAGGTAATTCTAGAAATTGGCTTTGGAATGGGTGATTCAACAGCAGATATTGCTTTTAATACACCACAAAAAAATTTTATAGGAATTGAAGTACATTCACCAGGTGTAGGAAATCTTATAAATAGAATCAAAGAACATGACATATCAAACCTAAAAATAATTCAACATGATGCAGTAGAAGTCATTGAAAAAATGATTGCTAACAAAAGCTTAGATGGAATACATATCTTTTTTCCAGATCCTTGGCATAAAAAAAGACATAATAAAAGGCGACTTATAAAAGCAGATTTTCTAAATAAATTAGCTTTAAAATTAAAAGAAAAAGCATATATTCACATAGCTACAGATTGGGAGGACTATGCTGATTGGATTCTAGATGAGAGCATGCAATGTAAGAATCTAACTCTAAAAGGAAATAATTTTCATAACAAACCTGATTACAGGCCTTATACAAAGTATGAAAGAAGAGGGGTGAATTTAGGGCATAAAGTTTGGGATATTATTTTTTTAAAGTGTTAACCAATGTTGGATCACTTTATCTACTTCCTCAACACCAGTTTTTTTTAAGCTTGAAAATAATTGAATTGAACAAGGCGTTTGATAAAAATCAGCCCATTTTTCTTTAACAATCTTTTCTGTCTTAAACAATGCTTGATGAGATTTATCTCGAGAGAGTTTATCACTTTTTGTAAGTAAAATATGAATGGGTTTTTGCCGTGGAGCAAACCAATCGAGCATCCTAGTATCAAGCTCAGTCAAAGGTCGTCTAATATCCATAACAATTATAAGTCCGACTAAAGACTGACGTTCTTGGAGATATGCTGGAAGGATTTTTTGCCAATGCTTACGCATTGAAGAAGGGACTTTTGCGTAACCATACCCAGGGAGGTCGACCAAAGCCTTACCCTCTCCAATAGTAAAATAATTAATAAGTTGAGTTCGCCCTGGTTGTTTACTCACATAAGCCAATCTATTTTGCTTGCTTATGGTATTAATTGAGCTTGATTTTCCTGCATTTGAACGCCCAGCAAATGCAATCTCACGACCAGTGTCATCAGGTAACTCATTAAAATTATTTACTGATATAGTAAATTTAGCATTTTGTAAAAAAGACATCTTTTTTCCTAATTACTTAAGCGTTAATGCTATCACGTTGAACTTAAATTAGTTAAAATGTCACAGTTAATAATAGGATGAGAAATGTATGAAATTAGGGTTAACTTTATTTGGTGTATCTATGATGTTTTTTGCGCATTTCTTGGGTGCTGAACCTCTTTCAACCAAAGATTTAAAATCTACAAAAAAAATAATTAATAATTTATGTATTGCGTGCCATGGTTCTGACGGCAATAGCTCTATCTCAGTTAATCCAAAATTAGCAGATCAGCATGCAGCATATATTACAAAACAACTCATGAATTTTAAGAGCGGTAAAAGAGATAATGCAGTTATGTCAGGCATGGTTTCTACTTTATCGGAGCAAGACATGATTAATTTAGGAATATACTTTTCGAATCAGAAAATTACTTTATCCACAGCTAAAGAAAATGGAAAAGATTCTCTTGGGGAAAAAATATTTCGCTCTGGATTATCCAAAAAGGGTATTCCAGCCTGCGCGAGTTGTCATGGTCCAGCTGGGCATGGTATACCAGATACCTATCCGAGACTCAATGCACAACATAGTGAATATACTGTTTCCCAGCTAAATCTTTTTCGTGTTGGCAAAAGAGCGAATGATTCTTCGAAGGTAATGAGAACGATTGCACAAAAATTAACCGAAGAAGAAATGCAAGCTGTTGCTGATTATATACAGGGGTTAAGATAATTTTTTATCTTATAATTATTTGCAACTTCACAATCTATTTTTAGTCATAATTTGCCTTTTATTTAAGACTCAAATTTAATTAAACATTTGAATAACTCAACAAAAAAAATAATGACATTCTCGCAGCTTATGAGCTCAATGAGATTTGCTATATCTATGCTATCTATAGTAGGTATAGCTTCTATCATTGGAACTGTTTTAAAACAGAATCAGTCATATGAATCTTATATTATTAAGTTTGGACAATTTTGGTTTGAATTTTTTGAAATATTAAATTTATATAATGTATATCAAGCATCATGGTTTCTTCTTATTCTCTTATTCCTAGTCTCCTCGACTAGCTTATGTGTATATAGAAACTCTCCGAGAATTTTAAAGGAATTTAGACTTTTCCAAGATAATGTTAAAGAAAAATCTTTGAGATCATTTAAATATTCTTTTGAAATTCCATTTAGTGATTTTAAGAAAAAAGACCTAGTCAAACTTCTAAATCAGCATCAATTTAAGACTAAGGAAAAGTCAATAGATAATGGTGATGAATTAATAATTGCAAAGAAAGGGGATTACCAAAAAATGGGTTATATTTTTACCCATTTAGCGATAATAATAATAAGTATTGGAGGTTTGATGGATGGTAATTTGGTCTTCAAGTTTCAAGAGTCTATTGGTTCAAAGCAAATTGAATTCCTAGATAAACCTATTTCAGAAATATCAAAAAAAAGCTGGTTGAATACCTCAAATTTCTCTTTTAGAGCGAATATGCTTTTAGTTGAAGGAGAAAGTCAAGGGGTCGGAGTTATCCCTGTAAAAGATGGCTATATGATTCAAGACCTACCTTTTACGGTTTCACTTAAAGATTTTAATATTGAGCATTATTCGTCCGGACAACCAAAATCCTTTGAGAGTGATTTAATAATTAAAAGTAAGAACAATGGTGAGGTTATACAACAAAAAATAAGTGTAAATAAACCTTTGTATTATGATGGGGTAACTATATATCAGTCAGATTTTCAAGACGGTGGTTCCAAACTCAACCTAGCACTGTATGACATGTACGGCAATTCAAAACCTATACCAATGAAAGCAGAAATTTTTAAGCATAATGAATTAATTGTTGATAATCAAAAAATGAATTTTGAGTTTGAAGATTTTAGATTGTTTAATATTTTAGATGTACAAGAAAACGGTAACATGAAACCAAAAAATGTTGGACCTAATTACAGATATAAAATCAGAAACGATTCAGGGCAGGCACGTGAATATGAAACTTATCAATATCCTTTGTTGCTTGATGAAAGATACTTTTTTATGAGTGGTATGCGCAATACCCCTCAGGAGGAGTTTAAATTTTTAAGGATTCCAGCTGATGCTGACCGAACAATTGATGGTTTTATGATTTTTAAAGATCTATTGTTTAATTCGAAACAGGTCAATTTAGCTATCAAAGATATATCAGAGGAAAGTACTGCAAAGATTAGTCAAAATAAAAATGAAGTTTCAAAAGGTTTTCTTGCCATTTGGAAAATTTTTCTAACCGGAGGTTATAACGAAATTGCTTCTAACATTGATCAGAATGTTCCTTTAAAGAATCAAGAACAGGTAGCCAATACCTACTTAAAAATAATACATTTAATCGGTGATAAACTTATTTCAAATTATAGAAACAATAATCCAGATTCCTCAATATTTAATTTTGATAATGGAGGAGTTTTTACTCAAGATGCTCTAAATGCATTTAGTGATAGTTTTTTTTACGGAAGTAATTTTTGGGTTGAATTAAAAGACTTTGAACAAGTCCAAGCAAGTGGATTACAACTTACAAAATCCCCAGGTCAATTTTGGGTCTATCTTGGTTCAATTATGCTCGTTTTAGGAATATTTTGTATGCTGTATATTCAAGAAATAAGGTTATGGATCATGAAAAAAAGTGATTCCAAAAATTTAATTTTGGCCTTTGCAAGTAATAGGGATCAAATAGATTTTGAAAAATTTGTTCATAAAACAACAGATGAAATTAAAGACTTTTACTCTAAATAAGGTACTTTCATGAAAGTAAATTTTTATAATTATATATTTACAGCAATTCTTTCCTTACTAGGCATAGTTGCGTTAACCAATTTTCATAATTTTATGGATAATTATGAAGTTGGTATTTTGATTGGTGCTGTAATGGGTTTTTCTTATTTGGGAATTAAATGGAATAGATTTAAACATTTCTTTCTGGCTTCTTTTGGATTAGCTTTTTTAAGCATTTATTTGTATCAAGGCGATATTAGCCAAGCTGACACAAACTTTATTCTTAAGTATTTTTTATCAAGTCAATCCTCAATAATGTGGATGAGTGCACTTTTTCCTTTGGGACTTCTAATGTATTGGTTTTATATGTTTGTAAAGCAGGAATTTTATGGAAATTTCGCCTCTTTTTTGATATGGACTGCATCAACATTTGCCACCTCAGGTTTACTGGTGAGATGGTTTGAATCATATTTAATAAGCATAGATATCGGACATATTCCAATAAGTAATCTTTATGAAGTATTTGTTTTATTTTGTTTGATTTCCACCTTGGTATATTTATATTATGAAGAAAAATTAAATACCAAAAAACTTGGTTCTTTTGCGATGATAATTATTAATGTCGCTGTAGCTTTCTTATTATGGTATACATTTTCTAGAGGTGCAGATGAAATTCAACCACTTGTTCCAGCACTTCAGTCTTATTGGATGAAAATACATGTCCCTGCTAATTTTATTGGTTATGGTGCTTTTGCTATTGCTGCAATGGTCTCTGTTGCATATCTCTTATCTGATAGTAAATTCTGGCAAAAATATATCCCCGCAAAGGAAATATTAGATGATATGACTTATAAACTGATTGCAATCGGTTTCATTTTTTTCACTATTGCCACCATTTTGGGAGCAGTATGGGCAGCTGAGGCTTGGGGAGGATATTGGTCATGGGATCCAAAGGAAACTTGGGCACTAATTGTATGGTTAAATTATGCAGCATGGCTTCATTTAAGATTAATCAAAGGCTTCAGGGGAAATATTCTTGCCTGGTGGTCTATTGCAGGTCTTTTAATTACAACATTTTGCTTTTTAGGAGTTAATCTATTTTTATCAGGTTTGCATTCGTACGGAGAGCTTTGATTATTTAAATTATCAGTTAAAATAGTCCATAAATACAACAGTCTAAAAGAGCATAATGGATGAATTAATAACTATAGATAATTTGAGCTTTGGTTATGGAAGCACTTCCTTGCATGAAAATATTAGTATGAAGTTTAGCCGTGGAAAAGTATCTGCGATAATGGGCGGAAGTGGATGTGGCAAAACAACAATATTAAAATTGATTGCTGGCCAATTAAATCCAAAATCTGGAAAAGTAACTGTTGATGGGCAGATTGTGCATGACCAAGATAGAGAGGGTATCTATAATGTTCGAAGAAAAATGGGGATGTTATTTCAGCACGGAGCATTATTTACCGATCTTTCTGTATACGAAAATGTTGCATTTCCTATGAGAGAGCATACAAATCTTCCTGAAAATATTATTAAGGATTTAGTGCTATTGAAATTAAACGCTGTTGGTTTGAGGGGCGCACAAAAAAAGATGCCCTCTGAACTTTCAGGAGGAATGGCCCGCAGAGTTGCTCTGGCAAGAGCTATTGCCCTTGATCCGGATATCATAATGTATGACGAACCTTTTGCTGGATTAGATCCAATTTCTATGGCAGTTATTTGTGATCTTATTAGGTCACTCAACGACGCATTGGGAGCAACATCAATTATTGTGACACATGATGTAGCAGAAACTTTTTCATTTGCGGATTATATTTATTTCCTTGCCGATGGAAAAATTGCTGCAGAGGGAAATCCAAAACAATTACTTGCATCAAAACTACCATTCGTAAGACAATTCATTCATTCCGAAAAGGATGGCCCAGTTCCATTTCATGTTGAAGCGCCTTCATATGAGGTCGATCTTCAATTATGAATAAGATCTTAAATTTTATAGAAAGCATTGGCTCAACATTCAGAAGAAAAATGACAAGATTGGGAGCAGGAACCCGTTTATTTTTTTTGGTGCTTATTTATTCTGGGGATAGCTTTAAAAGAATTCATCTCACAATTCGAGAAATATATTTTACGGGCGTATTATCCCTAATAATTATTGTGGTATCTGCATTTTTTGTTGGCATGGTATTGGGCTTGCAAGGATACTATACATTAGAAAAATATGGTTCATCAGAAGCCATCGGTGTACTTGTAGCATTAGCTTTGGTAAGAGAGTTGGGGCCTGTTGTAACGGCTTTATTATTTGCAGGACGAGCTGGAACCGCTATTACTGCTGAGATTGGCTTAATGAAGGCCACAGAACAATTATCTGCAATGGAGGTTATGGCTGTGAGCCCGGTTGCTAGGATTATTGCCCCGAGGTTCTGGGCAGGAATGATAAGTATGCCCATATTAGCAACTATTTTTTCTATGGTTGGTATATTAGGAGGATATTTTATTGCGGTTTTAGTCATTGGAGTAGATGAAGGATCCTTTTGGTCACAAATGCAGGCTAACGTTGATTTCAGTAATGACATAGTTGATGGTGCAATCAAGAGTATAGTTTTTGGATTTGCTTGTACAATAATAGCTTTATTTGAGGGGTTTGATGCACCCCCAACGGCAGAAGGAGTGAGTCGAGCTACGACGCGAACAGTTGTGATTTCTTCTCTTGCTGTTCTTGGATTAGACTTTATTTTAACTTCTTTTATGTTTGTTTAATATATGATGGAAATAGGAAAGATTAATTATGGAAAGAGCTAAGTTAGATATTTGGGTAGGAATTTTTGTAATTATGGGGATTGCAGCAATGTTTGGATTGGCAACAAAGGTTGGTAATTTAACCTCAAATTCTATTAAAGAAACCTACCAAGTTTTCGCAAACTTTGAAAACATTGGAGGCTTAAAACCTCGTGCAGCAGTTAAAGCTGCAGGAGTAGTTGTAGGCCGAGTAGACTCTATTGTGTTTGATACAGAGGCCTATCATGCAGTTGTTAAAATAAAATTAGATACAAGATATATCTTTCCTAAGGATACTTTCGCTAATATTTATACAGCAGGTTTGTTGGGAGAACAATATATTGGTCTTGAAGCTGGGGGAGATTTAGAAAATCTCGAGGATGGAGATTTAATTACACAAACTCAAGATGCAGTAGTTCTAGAAAAATTAATCAGTCAATTTTTATATAAAGAGGCTTCAGAGGAAGATTAAGTATGTATAAAAAATTACTATATTTTATTGTAATTATGTTTTTTTCTTTAAATATCTTTGCAAATACAGGCCCAGATGAAATTGTTAGAAAAACTGCAGATGATGTAATTAAAATAATACAGCAGGATAAAGATATTCAAGCAGGCGATAGGAATAAGATATATAAGCTAGCAGAAGAAAAAATACTTCCAAACTTTGATTTTGAGAGAATAGCAAGGCTTGTTCTTGGGAAGGCTTGGAGAAAAGCCACGAAAGAGCAAAGAGCGCAATTTAAGTACGAGTTTAAAAATTTATTACTTCGAACCTATGCTGTTGCTTTATCAAAATATAAAAATCAAAAGATTGAATATAAACCGATGCGTATGAAATCTACTGACAAAATTGTGACTGTTAAAACTGAGATTGTACAAAGTGGTGCACAGCCAATTTCTGTAAATTATGCATTGGCTAAACAAGAGAAAGGTTGGTTAGTTATTGATATTATTATTGAGGGAGTTAGTTTAGTTACTAATTATCGAAGTCAATTTGCAAGTGAAATAAGAAGAAATGGTATGGACTCGTTGATAAAAGCGTTGGCAAAAAAAAATGAGGCAAATGAAAAATAATGGCTACAATTGAATTGAACCATAAAAAATGGTTTTTAAAAGGAAATATTACTTTTAAAGAAATTTTATCAATTCTAGATCAAGTGAACCAATATGATTGGAAAGAATCTATCACTTTGGATTTATCTGACGTAATTGAAATTGATACGACGCTAATAACTTTTATTCTTGAACAAAAACGTCAAGCGAAAAAATTCGGCAAAGAATTTAATATAAAAAATATTCCCGAAAGCTTAAAATCCCTCGCAACTCTTTATGGTATTGAAAAGCTTATTTAAGTATAAATAAATTATTTAAATCTCCTGTCTTACAAATATGAAAACTGCTATTTCGTACAAAAATGTTAAAAAGTTCTATGGCGAACTCAAGGCCGTTAACGGGATAACCCTTAATATAAAGGAAGGGGAATTTTTTGGACTTTTAGGCCCTAATGGAGCTGGAAAATCAACTTTGATAAATATGTTGGCTGGTTTAGCAAAGCCTACGACAGGAAAAATTTCAGTAATGGGATATGACGTTCAAAATAACTACCAGGAAGCGCGGCATTCAGTTGGCATAGTTCCTCAAGAGTTAGTGTTTGATCCCTTTTTCAATGTTAGAGAAATGTTACGTTTTCAGGCAGGATATTTTGGGAAAGGTAAAGAAAATGATGTTTGGGTTGATGAAGTAATTGAACGACTTGATTTAACTGATAAGGCATCTACAAACATGAGAAAGCTATCAGGTGGAATGAAAAGGAGAGCTTTAATTGCTCAAGCACTTGTTCACAAGCCTCCTGTAATTGTTTTAGATGAACCAACTGCTGGAGTAGATGTTGAATTAAGACAAAAGCTATGGGAATTTATTAAAGATCTTAATAATGATGGCCACACAATTGTATTAACAACACATTACCTTTAGGAGGCACAAGAGTTGTGTAACTCTGTCGCAATGCTAAGAGCAGGAAAGGTTGTTGCTATGGATACCACCAAAAATTTATTAAGAAAATTCGCTACTAAGAATTTAAAGTTAAAACTTAACTTTAAGGGTGAGGAGAAATTACCTTCGAAAATAGACCACATTCCCCATCAAATCTCAGAGGATGCTTTTATATTTCAGTTAAAAAGAATAACAGATATTTCTGAAATAACTGAGGCATTGAAGGAATCAAAGGTCGAGATTGTTGATATCCAAACTGTGGACTCTGATTTAGAAGATGTATTTTTAAAATTAACTAATTTAAATAAATAATGTGATGGTAACTACTAAAATACAACTTATTGGTACATGGACGTTAATAAAAAAAGAATTAATAAGGTTTTGGAGAGTGGCTTTTCAAACAGTTGCTGCTCCTGTAATAACAGGTATTTTATATCTAGTAATTTTTTCTCATGTCCTGCAAGATAGAATGGAGGTATATGATGGTGTTACTTATACATCTTTTTTGATACCTGGGTTAATTATGATGTCTTTATTGCAAAATGCTTTTGCTAATAGCTCATCAAGCTTAATTCAATCAAAAGTAATGGGAAATATTGTATTCATCCTCCTTTCTCCCTTAAGTTATTTACAATTATTTATAGCATTTATTGTGGGAGCAATTTTTAGGGGTTTATTTGTAGGTTTGGTAATATATTTACTAGCTCTTATATATGTTGATCTACCAATTGAACATCCATGGATGGTTTTTTTCTTTGCTATATTTGGAGGTGGCTTGTTGGGAGCATTTGGCATCATTGCAGGTATTTGGGCAGAAAGGTTTGATCAAATGGCAGCTTTTGGTAATTTTGTAATTATGCCATTATCTTTTTTATCAGGCGTTTTTTACTCGATTCATTCACTTCCTATAGCATGGCAAAAAGTATCGCAATTAAATCCATTCTTTTATATGATTGATGGTTTTAGATTTGGTTTTTTTGGGCAATCAGATGTTTCACCCTATATAAGTCTTGCTATTGTATTTTTATTTTTTATTGCATTGTCATACGCTGCAATACAAATGTTAAAATCGGGGTATAAATTAAGGAATTAAATGCTAAAGCCAATAGATATAAAAAATGTAATACAAAAAAATATGCAATGTGAGATAGTTGATGTAAAGGGTGATGATGGTGCTCACTTTGAAGCAATTATAGTTAGTAAAATTTTTGAAAATATGACATCAGTTAAACAACATCAAGAAGTTTATAAAGCATTAGATGGCATGATGAAGGAAGAGATACATGCATTATCAATTAAAACATTTACGACTTCTCAATGGAAAAAAATTAAAAATGGAGAAAAATAATGAGTACGGAAGATAAAATTAGCAATCTAATTGAAGAAAATAAAATTTTATTATTCATGAAAGGAAACCCTAAATTTCCTCAATGCGGTTTTTCTAGTCTTGCTTGTCAAATCTTGGATGCATCTGGGGCAAACTACGAAACAGTTGATGTATTGCAAGACCAAGATGTTAGGGAGGGTATTAAAACTTATTCTAACTGGCCAACAATTCCTCAACTTTATATTAATAAAGAGTTTATCGGTGGTGCAGATATTATGAAAGAAATGTATGAATCTGGAGAGCTAACGAAAGTAATTTCTGGTAGCTGAATTGGATAAACTCCTCATTAATGGTCAAAGAAAGTTAAGGGGCCAAGTAAGTATTTCTGGAGCTAAAAATGCGGCATTGCCAATTTTTATGGCTTCCTTACTATCGTCAGAAAAGTTGAAATTAATTAATGCACCTGATCTTCATGATATTAAAACAACTATAAAGCTCTTGAATGTTTTAGGTGTTGATATATCAAAAGAAAAAACATCAATTGATTTTAATGCATCCAAAGTAAATAATTTTGATGCTCCATATGAGTTGGTCAAAACAATGAGAGCATCAATTCTGGTGCTTGGACCGTTACTTGCTCGATTTGGTAAGGCACGTGTATCAATGCCGGGAGGATGTGCAATTGGATCGAGACCTGTAGACATTCATATTAAAGGTTTTGAGGCTATGGGAGCAAAAATAGCTATAAATCATGGATACATTGAAGCCTCGTCTTCACATTTGCCTAATGGACGACTTCAAGGAGCAAAAATTTTTATGGATCAAGTAACTGTCACTGGGACTGAAAATCTCCTTATGGCGGCAGTTTTGGCAGATGGTGTAACTGTATTAGATAATGCTGCAAGAGAACCTGAAGTGGTTGACCTAGGAGAGTGCCTTCAAAAAATGGGTGCAAATATTCAAGGCTTAGGATCAGACAAGATAATTATTGAGGGGGTAACAAGTCTCAAGGGTGCAAGTCACAAGATTATGTTTGATAGAATCGAAGCAGGAACATATATGGTGGCTGCAGCAATGACAGGTGGAGAAATTACATGTAAAAATGTTGATCCTTTAAAAATGGAATCGATTCTACAAAAATTATTAGAATCAGGGGCGGAAATTACAACAAAAAAAGATTCAATAATGGTTCGATCAAATAAAAAATTAAATGCTGTAAATATAACTACTGCACCCTACCCTGGTTTTCCAACAGATATGCAGGCTCAATTCATGGCTCTTAATGCATTTTCAAATGGTGTAGGAGAAATTACTGAGAATATTTTTGAGAATAGATTTATGCATGTTCAAGAACTAAGAAGAATGGGTGCGCTTATTGATATAAAACATAATACCGCTATCATTAGGGGAAAGAATTCATTAGAAGGTGCTAAAGTTATGGCTACTGACCTTAGAGCCTCTGCTGGTTTAGTTTTGGCTGCATTAGTTGCTAAAGGAGATACTCAAATAGATAGGATTTATCATCTTGATCGTGGATATGAGAAGTTGGAAGAAAAATTTAATCACCTTGGTGCAAATATAAAAAGGATAAATGAATGATCACAATAGCCTTATCAAAGGGAAGAATCTTTACAGAGACAATGCCAATATTACAATCGGCTGGAATAGAATGTTCTGAAAATCCAGAATCTTCTAGAAAACTTGTATTCAATACAAATAAAGAAAATATTCAGATAATAATTGTGAGAGCGTCAGATGTTCCAACTTATGTAGAATGTGGTGGTGCAGACATTGGTATTGCTGGAAAAGATGTACTTGATGAATATAAGGGAGTTGGTATTTATTACCCATTAGATTTAAATATAGGCAGATGCAAAATGATGGTTGCATGTAAAAAAGATTTTAATTATGCAGATGCAGTGCAGAATAAACAAAGGCTTAAAGTTGCTACAAAATATACAAATGCTGCCAGTGAATTTTTTGCAAAAAAAAGTATTCATATTGATTTGATAAAGCTTTATGGATCTATGGAGCTCGCACCAATTGTTGGTCTTGCAGATATTATTGTTGATTTGGTAAGTTCTGGAAAAACATTAGAAGCTAATAATTTAATTTCAGTTGAGGAAGTTTCTAATATCTCATCGCGATTGATAGTAAATAAAGCATCACTCAAATTAAATAATAAATTATTGAAATCAATGATTAAAAAGTTTTCACAAGCAGTGAGTTAAATTTAAATGCATATTAAATTATTAAAATTTTCTGATAAAGATTTCAAGGAGGATTTAAAAGAAAGCCTTGAATTTGACTCGTCAAATAATGAGCAAATTATGGAAGTTGCTAAAAATATTTTGGCGGAAATAAAAGAAAAGGGTGATAAAGCACTTATTGGTTTTACGAAGAAATTTGATTCATTAAATATTGATAATGCTATAAATTTAGAAATTCCTCAAAAGGATATCAATGCTGCATTTGATAATATAGGCCAAGAGCAAAAAAAAGCGCTAGAGGATGCAGCATCAAGAATTTTTAATTATCATAAAAAGCAAAAAGCTAAGTCATGGTCATATGAGGATGCTGAGGGTTCCTTATTTGGTCAAAAAGTAACTCCTTTGGATAGGGTGGGACTTTATGTTCCAGGTGGAAAAGCAGCCTATCCTTCATCTGTTCTCATGAATGCCATTCCTGCAAAGGTTGCAGGAGTGCAAGATCTTATCATGGTAGTACCTACACCAAATGGTGAGAGAAATGATTTGGTCTTAGCTGCGGCAAAAGTTGCAAAAGTTGACCGTATTTTTTCAATTGGTGGCGCACAAGCAATAGGAGCATTAGCTTACGGTACAGAAACTATTCCAAAGGTAGATAAAATAGTAGGCCCTGGAAATGCATATGTAGCAGAAGCTAAAAGAAGGGTATTTGGAACTGTTGGGATTGATATGATTGCTGGCCCATCAGAAATTCTGATCATATCAGATAAATATTCCAATCCTGATTGGATTGCGATGGATCTATTTTCCCAAGCTGAGCATGATGAGTTGGCGCAATCTATTTTAATTAGTGATGACGAAGAATTTTTTAATAAAGTAAATATAAGTATAGATACATTAATTCATGATATGCCTAGGAAAGAAATTATTGAAAAATCTCTTAAAAATAGAGGAATTTTTATTCTTGTGGAAAATCTGAGAGACGCAGCAAAAGTATCTAATTCTATAGCTCCAGAACATTTAGAACTTGCTGTGGATGAACCTAAAAAACTTCTTCAAGAAATTAAACATGCAGGGGCTATTTTTATTGGAAGATCAACATGTGAGGCTGTTGGTGATTATTGTGCAGGACCTAATCATGTTCTTCCCACATCGGGAACGGCAAGATTTTCTTCACCATTAGGAGTTTATGATTTCCAAAAAAAATCTAGCCTAATTGCTTTGTCAGAAACCTCCGCATCACACCTAGGAAAAATTGCATCGATCTTAGCTAAGGGAGAGGGCTTATATGCGCATGGATTATCTGCGGAGTATAGAATCAAAAAATGAATAAATTTTGGAGTAAATTGATTGAAGAACTCAATCCTTACATACCAGGAGAACAACCAAAAAATCAAGCTTTAATTAAATTAAATACAAATGAAAATCCTTATGGACCAAGCCCAAATGTATTGGGTGCAATTAAATCAGCAATTACCGATAAGCTAAAATTATATCCTGATCCTGAAAGTATTGAGTTAAGAAAGGCAATTGCTAAATTTTACGATATGAGCCCATCAAATATTTTTGTTGGGAATGGTTCTGACGAGATTTTGGCATTTATATTTCAAGGATTTTTAAAAAAAAATAAGCCCCTTCTTTTTCCTAATATTTCTTATAGTTTTTACCCAGTTTATTGCAAACTTTATGATATTACTTTTCAAAAGATACCACTTGATATGAATTTTGAGATTAATTTGGAGGATTATTTAATTCCAAATGGTGGCATCATTTTTCCTAATCCCAATGCTCCAACTGGTATACCAAAGAGAGTAAGTGATATTGAAAAACTTCTTAAAAATAATACTGATAGTGTGGTGGTAATTGATGAGGCCTATGTTGATTTTGGTACAGAGTCATCAGTATATTTAATAGATAAATATGAAAATTTAGTTGTCACTCAATCTCTCTCTAAATCAAGGTCATTGGCTGGTATGCGAATTGGATGTGCTTTTGCAAGCAAGAGTATTGTTGAAGGACTTAATAGAATAAAAAATAGCTTTAATTCTTATCCATTAGATAGACTTGCACAAATTGCCGGCTCTGAGGCATTCAAAGATGAAGAATATTTTAAACAAACTACTAATAAGGTTATCAAAGCAAGGCAATTTTTAGTTGAAGAAATGAGTCATCTTGGTTTTCAAAGTTTGCCATCAGGGGCAAATTTTATTTTCACGAAACATAATAATAAAAAGGCTGAGTTCATATTTAAAGAATTAAGAGATAATGATATTTTGATCCGATTCTTTGAATCACCAGTGGAGATAAATAATTATTTAAGAATTACAGTAGGTTCTATGGAACAAATGAAGCAATTAATTCATGTTATAAAAAAAATTATATAAAATTTTTACACTTAATTCTTTCAATACGCCAATTAAAACTCATGCTAAAATCTCACATATGAAAAGGTTAGCAAAAGTCTCCAGGAAAACAAAAGAAACTGATATCTCAGTAGAAATCAATATTGATGGACAAGGGACATCGTCCTTAGATTCCGGTATTGGTTTTTTAGATCACATGCTTGAGCAAATTTCCAGGCATGGTTTATTTGATCTTTCTATAAAAGCCACAGGCGACTTACATATTGATGCTCATCACACAGTCGAAGATATTGGGATAACTCTAGGCCAGGCTTTTGAAAAGGCTATTGGTAATAAATTGGGTATTAGAAGATATGGGCACGCATATGTCCCTCTTGATGAAGCTTTGTCCAGGGTTGTGTTAGATATTTCTGGTAGACCAGGCCTTGACTTAAATGTTGATTTTACGAGAGCAAGAATTGGCGAATTTGATGTAGACCTTATTCATGAATTTTTCCAAGGATTTATTAATCATGCAAATATTACATTACATATTGACAACTTAAAGGGTGAAAATGCTCATCATCAAGCAGAAACAATTTTTAAAGCTTTTGGCAGAGCGTTAAGAAACGCAGTAGAGATTGACGAAAAAATTAAGGGTGTGATGCCCTCCACTAAAGGCACATTGTAGCCAAAATTTAAATAAATTTATGATAGCAATTATTGATTATGGGGTTGGTAACTTAAGATCAGTCCATAATGCCGTTAATTTTATTACTCCCAAAAAAAAATCTATAGTAACCAATGATCCAGACCAGGTTATTAAGGCTGATAAAATAATCTTTCCTGGACAGGGTGCTATGCCAGGTTGCGTAAAAGAGCTTGAAAAAAGGGGGTTAAAAGAGGTTTTAATTGAATCTGCAAAACAAAAACCCTTTTTGGGAATTTGTTTAGGTTTACAAATGCTTTTTGATATCAGTGATGAGGGCAATCAAAAAGGTTTTGGTTTGTTGCCAGGAAAAGTAACAAAGTTTAAAAATGATTATAAGGATAGAATAAAAATCCCTCATATGGGATGGAATAGTGTGATGCAATCAAATGAACATCCAATGTGGAGAAATATTAAAAGTGGTAGTAAGTTTTATTTTGTTCATAGTTATTTTGCGCAGCCAACTGATAAAAAAATGGTGGTAGGTGAAACGGAACATGGTGAAAATTTTGTAAGCGCCGTAGCTAAAGATAATATTTTTGCTTGTCAATTTCATCCTGAAAAAAGTGCAGTGATTGGTTTAAAATTGTTAGAAAATTTTATTTCTTGGGAAAATTAGTAAGATTATGTTGATCATTCCAGCAATAGATTTAAAAGAAGGAAAATGTGTGCGTCTTAAGCAAGGCCAAATGGAGAAATCTACTGTTTTTTCAGAAAACCCTGCAGAGATGGCAAGAAAATGGGTTGATCTTGGAGCCAAAAGGCTGCACTTGGTTGATTTAGATGGGGCTTTTGCAGGAAAGCCAGTAAATGAAACAGCAATAAAAGCAATTGTAAGTGAAGTTGGTGCTGATATTCCAATTCAATTAGGAGGAGGTATAAGAAACTTAGATACGGTTGAAAAATTTATAAATAGTGGAGTAGATTCAGTAATTATTGGAACTGCAGCTGTAACACATCCTGGGTTTCTTCATGAGGCATGCTTTGCTTTTCCAGGCCAAATAGTTGTTGGTTTGGATGCAAAGGATGGAAATGTTGCAATTAATGGTTGGGCAAAATTAACGGGCCATAATGTAATTGATCTTGCTCAAAAATTTGAAGAATATGGTGTTGAGTCAATTATTTATACTGATATTGGAAGAGACGGTATGTTGTCGGGAGTCAATATAGAGGCAACTGTAAAATTATCAGAATCACTAAAAATTCCTGTTGTTGCAAGCGGAGGAGTTTCTAACATAGATGATATAAAAGCTTTATGCGATGTTTCAAATATTGGTATAAGGGGAGTAATTACAGGCACTGCAATTTATGAGGGCACATTGGATTTTAAAGTTGCACAGAAATTAGCAGAAGAGCTGACAGGATAGTATGAGTTTAGCTAAAAGAATAATACCTTGCCTTGATGTTACAAATGGACGTGTTGTGAAAGGTATTAATTTTGTGGAATTGCAGGATGCAGGAGATCCTGTGGAGGTTGCAAAAAAATATAATGAGCAAGGAGCTGATGAATTAACATTTCTTGACATCACTGCTAGCTCAGATAACAGAGGATTAATTTTTGATATCATTGAAAATGTTGCGAAACAAATTTTCATTCCAATGACAGTAGGAGGAGGTGTTAGGACTTGTGAGGATGTCCGAAATCTTTTAAATGCTGGAGCAGATAAAGTAGGTATAAATACAGCTGCCATTACAAACCCAGATTTGGTTGCAGAAGCAGCCAGTCGATTTGGTTCTCAGGCAATTGTAGTTGCCATTGATGCAAAAAAGGTTGATGATCATTGGGAGGTATTTACTCACGGGGGAAGAAATCCAACTGGAATAAATGCATTGGATTGGGCTAAAAAAATGGTTAAATTTGGCGCTGGGGAACTTCTTGTTACAAGTATGGATAAAGATGGCACAAAAACTGGTTTTGATAATATTTTAAATAAGTTGATATCTGATAGCGTTGAAGTTCCACTTATTGCCTCCGGTGGAGTGGGAAATTTGCAGCATCTTGTAGATGGAGTTAAAGACGGAGGTGCTGATGCAGTTTTGGCTGCAAGTATATTCCATTATAGAGAGTATTCTATACAAGAGGCTAAACTATATATGTCTAAAAACAATATACAAATGCGTCAAGATTGACTAGATAAATAAAATGCAAGGATTGAAGAGGAATTAAATAATGATTGATATTAAATTTGAAAAGAGAAAAACAATTGAACAAGTTGAAGAGTCCTCAGAATTAGCTCCAAAGTTTGATCAAGATGGCTTAATACCTGTAGTTACTACTGACTATAGTTCTGGAGAAGTCTTGATGCAAGGTTATATGAATGAAGAAGCATTTAAAAAAACGATTTTATTAGGTGAAGCGGTTTATTATTCTCGCAGTAGAAAAACACTTTGGCATAAAGGTAAGACAAGTGGGCTTGTGCAAACAATTAAAGAGATAAGAATTGATGATGACCAAGATTGTGTATGGTTACGTGTAGATGTACAGGGTGGGGCAAGCTGCCATGTGGGATATCGATCTTGTTTTTACAGGAGCATCCCATTTGGAAGTAAAAGTGATTCAACTATTTTGAATTTTGAAGAAAAAGAGAAAGTTTTTGATCCCAAAGAAGTTTATGGTGATGCGCCGAATCCTACTAAATTATAATATCATTGTTATTCAGATGAATCCGAATTTATTAGAGATTTGACAAAAGGTATTTAAAGATTCATAGGAAATTTATAAAAATGAAAGATAACTTTTTAGATAGCTTGCTTCAGACAATAAAATCAAAAAAGGAAGAGGATCCAAATCTTTCCTACACGGCATCATTGCATAAAAAGGGATTGAACGAAATCTTAAAGAAGATTGGAGAGGAAGCCTCTGAAACTATCATTGCTGCAAAATCTGATAATAAAGAAGAGTTGATTCACGAGATAGCTGACCTTTGGTTTCATTGCTTGGTTCTCCTGTCACAAAAAGACTTATCAGTTGATGATATAACTAATGAGTTAAAAAAAAGATCAGGAATATCTGGAATAGAAGAGAAAAAAAATAGAAAGTAAAATCTAAAATTTACGTGGGAAATAAAATGGAAGAATGCATATTTTGTAAAATTGTAAAGAAAGAAATTCCTGCTTCCATAGTTTATGAGGACGATGAGTTAATGGCATTTAAGGATATCAACCCAATCGATAAGGTGCATCTTCTAATTATTCCAAAACAGCATATTGAAAGTCTTTTAACTTCTAATCCTACTCATAAAGATATTTTAGCAAAAATGTTATTATTAGCGCCTAGGCTTGCCTTAGAGTATGGCCTTAAAGGATTCAGAACTATGATAAATTCGGGAAAGGAAGGTGGACAAGAAGTATTTCATATTCATTTTCACGTTTATGGTGGAAGTGAAAAATTAGTAAAAATTTAATAAGGGGAAAATAATGCCAGGCATATGGGAGTTGTTGATTGTTTTAGCTATTGTGTTGGTATTTTTTGGAACAGGAAAATTAAAAAATATCGGTAGTGACTTAGGAATTGCTTTGAAGAATTTCAAAGAGGGCGCCAAAGATGAATCTAAGAAATCCAAAAAACTGAAAACTTCAAAAAAGAAAAAATAATTTTTTATGCTTGATATCTCTTTAGCTGAATTATTTGTAGTTATGTGTGTAATTATAATTTTTGTTGCACCCAAAAATTTACCTACTTTAGGACGCTTCCTAGGAAAGATATTTAAAAAAATTAGAATCTTTATTGAAGAAATAAAAAATGAAATTGATACGGAAGAAAGGTTTGAAGAACTAAAAAAGATAGAAAAAGAAATTAATAAAAGAACTAAAAAGCTGTGAACTTAAAAAAAAATTTTTTTGAGCAGTTGTTTGTATTAAGAACATCGCTAGTAAAATCCCTTCTTATTTATTTAGCTGTATTCATAGTATTAATTCCATTTTCGGCTAATATTTATAACTTTTTTTCTGAACCGTTACTACGGGAATTATTAATATTTGATGGTTCCATGATAAGTACAAAATTATCAGCAACTTTTATCATTCCCCTCAAAATTACTGCTTTTATAGCTTTTATAATCGCATATCCAATGATTTTTTATAATATTTGGACATTTGTCTCTCCTGGGCTTTATAAACAAGAAAAAATATTTGCTTTGATTATATTCTTGCTATCTTTTTTATTATTTATTTTAGCGGCAAATTTTGTTTATTTTCTTGTATTTCCAGTAATCTTTCAATTCTTTATTGCTATGACACCAGAAAGTATTGGATTGATGATCGATATGACAAGCTATTTAGAGATGATCTTAGGGTTATTTATAGCTTTCGGAATCGCCTTTCAAATTCCATTATTATTAATTGCATCTGTAAAATTTGGATTGATAAAACGTGATACATTTAAAAGAAATCGATCCTATTTCTTTGTTTTTGCTTTCATTTTTGGAGCTATTTTTACACCTCCTGACATACTATCGCAACTTCTTTTAGCAGTACCTGTCTATCTTTTGTATGAATTAGGTATTTTAATATCGAAAAGATGGGCTACTGACTGATTTAGCACTATAAGTTTCATCGCCTTTTTTGTATAATGTGCAGCTAATATTAGTAAGTTTTTGATTTTCAATCACGTATCTTTTTATAGGATTTTTCATGGCAAAAGGCAGTAAAAAAATTGATCTTAATCGAAGAAAGTTTCTATTAACAGCAACATCCCTCACTGGTGCAATTGGTGTATCTGCCATGGGCGTTCCTTTTGTATCCAGTATGTTACCTAGTGAAAAAGCTAAGGCTGCTGGGGCAGCTGTGGAGTTTAAGGTAAATACTGTAAATCCTGGAGAAATTAAGACAACGGAGTGGCGTGGCCAGCCTGTATGGATATTAAATAGATCTAAAGACATGTTAAAAACGCTTGATAAAAATGATGCAAATCTTGCTGACCCAAAACTAAAAGTAACGTCGCAACAACCAAGTTATTGTCAAAATGCAACAAGATCTATTAAATCAAATATTTTAGTGGTCGTAGGTATTTGTACTCATTTAGGATGCTCACCGTCACCAAAATTATCCGCAAAAGGCGACATGGGTAGTGACTGGGAAGGTGGTTTTTTCTGCCCTTGTCATGGATCAAAATTTGATTTATCTGGAAGAGTATTTAAAGGGTCCCCTGCACCAACTAATTTAGTTGTTCCACCTCATAAGTATGTGGGTAATGACATTATTGTTATTGGTGAAGATCAAGAGGAAAAAGTTTAAATATGGCAAAAATTAAAAATACTAAATCAGATGGACTAGTTGGTTGGGTAGATGAGAGATTTCCACTTTCTTCGTTTATTAAAAATCACTTGACTGAATATTATGCACCTAAGAATTTCAATTTTTGGTATTTTTTTGGTGCATTGGCTTTATTTGTTTTTGTTATACAAATTTTGACTGGCATATTTCTTACTATGCATTACAAACCTGATGCTGAGGAGGCATTTGCATCTGTGGAATATATTATGCGTGATGTCTCTTTTGGCTGGCTTATTCGTTATATGCATTCTACAGGAGCATCTTTGTTCTTCGTAGTAATTTATCTTCATATGTTTCGAGGTCTAATGTATGGATCATATAAAAAACCTAGAGAATTACTATGGTTATTTGGAGTATTAATATTTTTATTACTTATGGCAGAAGCTTTTTTTGGCTACCTTTTACCTTGGGGGCAAATGTCATATTGGGGTGCTCAGGTCATTGTAAATTTATTTGCTACTATTCCCTTTATAGGGCCGGATCTTGCTGAATGGGTACGTGGAGATTACCTAGTATCTGATGCTACTCTAAATCGTTTTTTTGCTTTTCATGTTATTGCATTACCTCTGGCATTAGCTGGGCTTATTTTCGGGCATTTAATTGCATTACATGAAGTTGGCTCAAATAATCCCGATGGAGTAGAAATAAAACAATATAAAGATAAAAAAACAGGTATTCCACTTGATGGAATTCCATTTCATCCTTATTACACTGTTAAAGATTTAATTGGATTAACCGTTTTTCTAATTGTATTCGCATCAATCATTTTTTTTGCACCAGAAATGGGAGGTTACTTTTTAGAACATAATAATTTTGTTCCTGCGAATCCATTAGTCACACCAGATCACATCGCTCCCGTTTGGTATTTCACTCCCTTTTACTCGATTTTGAGGGCAGTTCCTCCAATTATGAATAGTCAATTTCCTGGTGTTGCTGCAATGGGATTATCTGTCATGATTTTTTTCCTAGTACCTTGGTTGGATAAAAGTCCGGTAAGATCAATTCGTTATAAAGGTAAGTTATTTAAAAGGTGGCTCACTGCCTTCGTGGTTAGTTTTCTTGTATTAGGTTATCTAGGAACAGAGCCATCTAATGTTTGGGGACAATTTTCTTCGGCATTGCCAATTATTGGTGGTGGTGATATTGCTACTTTTGCAGCTAGAATTTTTACGATTATTTATTTTCTGTTTTTTATTTTAATGCCTATTTACAGCAAAAAGGATGTGACTAAGAGGGTGCCAAGAAGGGTAACTATGCCATGAAAAACTTGATAATTAGTATAATTTCTCTATGTTTTTTCGCTTCTACCTATGCTGCAGATCAAGCTAATCTTTTAAGTGCTCCGGTTGATCTTGATGATAAAAGCTCCTTACAAAGAGGAGCAAGGAATTTTATAAATTATTGCCTTAATTGCCATAGTGCAAGTTATATGAGATACAACCAGCTAAAATTAATAGGCCTTAGTGAAGAAACAATAAAAAAAGATTTACTTTTTACGGCTGATAAAATAGGTGACCCCATGGATATTGCAATGCAAAATGAAAGCGCTAAAGTATGGTTTGGAGCTGCACCACCAAACTTATCAGTTACTGCAAGATCAAGAGGCGCTGATTGGATTTATAGCTATTTAAGAGGATTTTATAGAGACTCTACCCGAGAATTAGGTTGGAATAATACTGTCTATAAAAATTCTGCTATGCCTCACATATTATGGGAACTGCAAGGAGAGCAATTCTACGATTCAACATCAAATTCTTTAAAACTTCAAAAAAAAGGTTTATTAAATCCTGAAGAGTACGACCAATTTATTGGGGATATTACAAATTTTATGGTTTTTGTTTCGGAGCCTAATCAACAAAAGAGAAAGCAAATAGGTTATTATGTGCTCGCATTTTTATTTTTGCTTCTAATTTTAGTCATTAATCTTAAAAAGGAATATTGGAAAAATATTAAATAATTATATGATGAAACTTTATTCAAATTCTACTGATCCATTTAGCCACAGATGTCGAATTGTTCTTTTTGAGAAAGGTATGGACTTCGAGGTGGTTGATGTAGATCTCACAAATAAACCTGAGGACTTATCAACTTTGAGCCCTTATTCTGATTATCCAGTGTTGGTTGAAAGAGATTTAATTCTTACTGATGCAAATATTATTAATGAGTATATTGATGAAAGATTTCCCCACCCTCAATTAATGCCACCCGATCCTGTAATGAGAGCGCGTGCTCGGCTATTTTTAAAAGATTTTGAGAGCCAATTATTTGTTCATATGCCTGATTTGGAATCACAAGAAACAGATGTTGCGGAGTCTGCTAGAAAAAAAGTAACTGATATTTTAATGCAGATCAGCCCAATATTAGGTAAACAAGCTTATTTATTACATGAGGAATATTCTATGCTTGATGTCGCAATTGCTCCACTTTTATGGAGATTAGATCATTACAACATTAAACTCCCATCAAGTTGCGCCCCTCTTCTAAAGTATGCAGATAAGATTTTTCAAAGGCCATTATTTGAAGAGGCTATGTCCCCCTCAGAAAAGGCTATGCGAATATAATTCAATCATGAGATCAACAAAGCCATATTTAGTTAGGGCAATTTTTGATTGGTGTATTGAGGAAGGATTTACTCCACACATATTAGTTTATTTATCGGATAAAGTTATAGTTCCTAGAGGCTATGATAAGCACAATGAGATTGTTCTAAATATTTCACCCACTTCGGTCACGAAATTGGTGATAAGCGATTTAGTAACTTTCTCATCAAGGTTTGCTGGTATTCACGAAGATATTGTAATTCCAATTGATTCAATTAAATCAATATACGCTCAAGAAAATGGCGAAGGTATTCACTTTAATATTAAAAATAAAATTAAACATATATCAAAGGATAAAACCCAAATAAATTCCTCTAAAGAGAAAAAAAATAGTCATTTAAAATTAGTTAAATAAAAAAATTTATCTCCAAATATTAAAAATTTGATATAGTTACATTCTTTTTTTAGAGCCCTCTTAGCTCAGTTGGTAGAGCAACGCACTTGTAATGCGTAGGTCGTCAGTTCGAATCCGACAGAGGGCACCAATTCTTTTTAATTTAAGCTATTATTTTTATTGACAAAATCTGCCAAACATACCATAATTTTGGGTTCGGTTGGGAGGGGTGGCCGAGTGGTTAAAGGCGACGGACTGTAAATCCGTTCTCTCTGAGTACGAAGGTTCGAATCCTTCTCCCTCCACCATTAGGCTTTTACTGCTATAAGTGGGTTTAGTGTGGGTATGCGGGTGTAGCTCAGTTGGTAGAGCATTAGTTTTCCAAACTAAATGTCGCGAGTTCGAACCTCGTCGCCCGCTCCAGATTCGAGTTTTGAATCGGCCCATGTGGCTCAGTGGTAGAGCACTCCCTTGGTAAGGGAGAGGTCGCGGGTCCGATTCCCGCCATGGGCACCAGTATGAATGTTTTTATAATTTACAACTTGTAAAGTTTGTATAACAAAGGAAAAAGATTATGGCTAAAGGTAAATTTGAGCGTACCAAACCACATGTTAACGTAGGTACCATTGGTCACGTTGACC
>MDSZ01093606.1_pt1 | contig 76517 bp, 77 predicted proteins | sample 811201 | NCBI WGS metagenome assembly MDSZ01 (sample SAMN05326647, study PRJNA326480) | marine metagenome | isolation source: seawater | place: Indian Ocean: North | collected 2010
CAGATAATATTGATCACAAAGAAATAGGAACGCCTCGAACTCATAAAAAGTTCCTTGGGAGATTCGAAGGAAGTTACGGCCCAATTCCAAATCATAAACTATTAGGACTTTTACCAATGCCATTCAATACCACTAAAATTAAAAATCTTTACTGTGTAGGAGATTCCTGTTTCCCTGGGCAGGGATTAAATGCAGTAGCTTTTAGCGGATATGCCTGTGCACACAAGATAGGGGCGAAATTGAATATCAATGCCCCTAAATTACCTAGTTAAATTAATGATTAGTTCATCAAATACCAAAAAGTTCAAAACTCGATTCATTGTAAGAATATCTTTACTATCCCTATATTTAGCTCTTACATTCCCAATGCAATTTATAGTAATTAATGATTTACAAGCCCTATCTTGTGGGCTCATGTTTTTGGGTTTTTTTATTATTTTGGCAATCACTAGTGAAGAAATAGAAATAAGTGATCAAAGTATTTCCTATAAAACTAATTTCATATCTAATACTTTAGGAAAAAGAAATTGGAAAATTTTGTGGAAAGACATAAAAACCATCAAAAGTTTACCAACCAGTCAAGGTAGCTCAGTATATTACTTCATTACAAAAACAGAGCAAAGTTTTCTTATGCCTCAAAGAATAAATAATTTTGAAGAATTTAAACTTATTGTCTTTGAAAAAATAAATACAAATAATTTAGAGATTAACTACCTTTCCCCTCTTTGGACATATAAGTTGCTCACGTCATTATCCTGTTTAATGATTATCGGTGAAGTTTATGCTTTCATATATTAAAGGTTGTCTACACTGAATCTGTATCCTTGCTGTCTTACCGTTGTTATTCCCCCGCCTTCACCTAATCCAGCCTGCTCAAGTTTTCTGCGCAAAGTTAAAACTTGAGTGTCAACTGACCTTGGGCCCCCACTAAATGGTGGCCAAGCCATCCTTAATAGCTCTTGACGGCTCCTAACCATGCCAGGCGGCATAAGTAAAGCACACAACAAAGCAAACTCCCTAGGGCTTAATTCAACAGGTTTTTCACTCAATGTAACCTGTCTTAATAGCAAATGAACCTCAAGGGGACCTACTGAAACTTTTTCCTGGAGACCAATTCTCCCTCTTTTAAGAAGAGTTCTACACCTAGCTGCAAGTTCCTCTAAGCCGAAAGGTTTTCTTAGGACATCATCTGCACCCTCATCTAATAGATTAACAAGTGCTTCAACTCCAGTTCTTGCCGTCAAAACGATAACAGAAGAACCTAACTGCTGAGCTAATCTCATTGCAGTATTTTGTTCTAATATTTCCGCACTAACCAGCAAATCTGGGGATTGCTCTCTACATAGGTCTACCGCTTCCATAGCAGAGCCAACAGCTGCGGCAAGATGGCCATCCTGACGTAATCTTTGTACAAGGACAGTTCTTAATGTGGGGTGGGGTTCAACAACTAACACTCTCGAAGGTGTTTGAGAGGTGGCAGGCAATTGTGAATTACCGGGTGTTGACGCTAAGATTTGCTCAGTTGATTGCATTCTTGATTACTGATTGACCAGGCAATTTTTTATTATCCTTAATAAGGTATAACAAATGCTAAATAAAAATCGGAATTTATTAAGTTATGACATCATTTGAAAATCCGATCGCAATTCGTCACTTTCAGTCAATTTGTGACAATTGTCAGGATCTAAAAAATCAATTTCATAGCCAAACTGAGTTGAAATTATTCAGCGACGGTTATCTGCAAGCATTAAGGAATAGCAATAGCTTAGGGACAAAAGACCAAGGCAAATTAGAGAAATTAATTAATAGATGGATCTTAGATCCTTCTAGTTTTACGGATACGAATGGGGACCCTCAAAAACTGTTTTTTAGATAAAAATTTAGATTTCTAATATTAATATTTATTAACTTATAAAGTATTTATACTTACTTTTATCTTAAGACGCTAATTCAATTTCAATCTTTTCTTTTAATTCTCCAGAGTTGTATAACTCTATCAAGATATCAGAGCCACCTAAAAATTCTCCTTTCAAATAAACCTGAGGAATTGTAGGCCAATTTGAATATTCTTTAATGCCTTCTCTTATTTCAAAATCACTAAGCACATCAAAAGTGCTGAATTCAATTCCAAGGGCATTCAATATTTGCACAACATTGTTGGAAAAGCCACATTGAGGCATTAACTTTGTACCTTTCATAAAAACCATTACTGGGTTTGATTGAATAAGGTTTTGTATCTTATCTTGAATTTGCTTTTCCATGACTTAATTAGGGATTTGTGTTTTCAATGCTAAAGCATGAATTGCTTCAGATGCTAGCTCATCTTTCAGAGCAGAGTAAACAAGCTGGTGTTGTTTTACTAATGATAAACCAACAAATTCCGAGGAAATAACCTTGACTTCCAAATGATCATCGCCACTTAAGTTCTCAACAAATACTTCTGAATTTGGTATTTTATTTTTTATGAGGTTAACAACTTGTGATTTTGTAATCATGATAATTTCAGAAGCCTTTAAATTTAGTTTCAACAAAGCCCAACTCAACTAGTTCGTTATAAGCTGATTTCCCTTCAGGACTGGTAGGTGACATTAATCTAATTATTTCCACCAATAAAGGTACTGCGACTTCGTGTTGATTTTTTCTTTTATATAGTGCCGCTAATCTTGCATTGGAATCAGCCCAAATTTTTATAGATTGCCTACCTTTTTTGTCCATCTCTGCAGGGATCCTCGCATCCAATCCTCGAAAAGATCCATTTAAGTCTCTATAAAAGCTTGATAGTTGTTTAGCTAAATCTCTCCCTTTATCATATGAGTCTTTTGCTTTTTCAAATTTTCCTGAATTTACATACTCATCTCCCTGATCAATAAACTTTCTAACATTGTTTACTGACAGAATTTCATTTTTACTTGATAAAATTTTATAGTCTTTTGAATCTTTGCTACCTGACTGAGCTGGATCAATTGATAGAGTTCCACAAAGAAGTATTAGTGATAATGGAATTAAATTAAAAAATTTCATATTTGAAGTTTTATTAGTTTATTTTAACTGATTGCATAATCATCAATTAATTAGATTTTTTGCTTTGGTTTCAGCTTTTTTAATTTTAATGCCTAATTGATCATTGAATTCTTTGATATCTGAATATGAATAATCACTCAATGATATTGGGCTTTCAATACATAACGAAACTTTACTTCTGAACTTCGGGTTTATTTGCTCATATGCGATCCCAATTGGAATTACATGAACTGATTTAACCTTACGATTACCCATTTGTGCCAGTCTAAAAAGGCCTTCTTTCAATGGTAAATTTTTACTGTTTTTATTAATTCTTCCTTCAGGGAAAATAACTAAAAGTTTATTGTTAACAATAAGATCTACAGCGTACCTTAAAGACTGAAGAGAGGGTGATTCTTGATTAACAGAAAAACAACCCAGCCTTTTAAGGAACCATCCTTGAATACCTCTCATCTCTGGATTAGTAACCATAAATCTACAATCCATATTTGTAATCCTTCTGCCAAGTGCATATGTCAATATCAATCCATCCCATCTTGATCTATGTGTTGGAGCTAAGATTATTGACCCTTTCAGATTGACTAATAATTCCCTGCCAATAATTATTTTCTCTTGAAAAAAAACATTCAAAATAAGGTCTTGGGTTACCCACATTGCAATCCTAGCCAATATTGGCCTAACCCCAAAAGATATATCTGATTTACTACTATTCAATTAAATTTTTAATTATTATCCTTAAAATTAAACCCTAGTAAATTTTTATCAGCTATCATTGGGCAGTTAAAGCATCGTCTAATCAAAAAACTTTAAGATTTTTATCTATGGCAACTCTCGGAGTGAATATTGATCATATAGCCAATGTAAGGCAAGCGAGGAAAACAATTGAGCCTGATCCTGTACAGTTTGCCTTTCTTGCTGAGCTTGGTGGTGCCGATTCAATCACTGTACATTTAAGAGAAGACAGGAGACACATACAAGACAGGGATTTATATCTACTAAAAAAGACCATAAAAACAAAATTAAATCTAGAAATGGCTCCTACAGAAGAGATGTTAGAGATAGCTACAAAAGTTCTCCCAAATTATGTAACACTGGTACCAGAAAAAAGAGAAGAGGTTACAACTGAAGGCGGACTGGACATAACAAATAACAAAAATTATATGATTGAATATGTAAAGAAATTAAAAGAAGCAAGTATTAAAGTCAGTGCGTTTATTGATCCTATAAACTCCCAAATAGAATCAAGCAAAGAAACAGGCTTTGACTTTATTGAGCTTCACACAGGTACTTATGCCGAAGCAAGTGGCCAAAGACAATATGAAGAGTTACAAAGAATAACGGAATCATCCTATTTAGCAAATGACATTGGTTTGATTACGAATGCAGGTCATGGATTAAATTTTCAAAATGTTTCCAAAATTGCATCTATTAACAATATTAAAGAGTTAAACATAGGACATAGTATTGTTTCTAGAGCTCTTGCGGTAGGTCTTGAAAGATCTGTGAGAGAAATGAAGACCCTTATTTCAAACCCCCCCAATTAAATGACAAAATACTTTTTCATTGCAGCAAGTGAGAAATTCTTAACTGTAGAAGAACCACTAGAAGAGATTCTCAAAGAAAGAGTCAGAAATTATGGAGAAAATAATAAAGAAATTGATTTTTGGCTTTTAAAAAGTCCTTTATTTTTAAAATCAAAAAAATTCAGCGATTTGTCAGCAAAAATTCCATCCCCACAAGCAGCGGTTATTTCAACAGATAAGAAATTTATAACATTCCTAAAACTAAGATTAGAGTTTGTCGCATCTGGCGAATTTGAAGCTCCTAAAGAAGATATCCAAGACCCCTTTTCAGTAGAAGCTAAATAAGCCTGGATAATTGCTAAATATATATAAATCAAACAAGGTTGAATTCATATCAGATTTAATTGCCAAGAAGCTATTATTGAATCCCCCTAGAATCACCGAGAAATTAAAAATATCAGTTAATAATTATCTACTTGGTAAATGGATCAGGGATCAGATAACAATAAATAATCAGATAAGTGCATTGTATGAGTTTCAAACAATTACTCAATATACTTTAGATTTATTAAAGAAAATCTACCCAAACAATAGTTTTGACAAGTGGGATTTTGAATCCTTAAAGTGGCTTATCATAAGCCAGTTTGAAGAGATTAATAAATTCAAGAACACAGAAACTCTTCAACATTGGATAAGTAAATATTGTAATGAGAAAAAGATTATAGATAAAGATGTGTATACATTCTCGAGTAAAATTGCTAAGACATTTACAGATTATTTAATATATAGGCCTGAGATAATATACAGATGGAATAAATCAAAAATTAATTCAAAAAATATTTTTATTGGATTAAATGAGGATCAATATTGGCAACCTATTTTATACAAACTAATTGAAGAACAAATAATGGAGAAACCTCCATGTTTATTTATGTTTGATTTTATAGATAAAACTACTAATTTAAAATCTGAATATATTCATCAACTTCCGAGTCAGATTTATGTATTAGTAAATAATAATCTATCAGAGCTTCAAATAAAATTTTATTCAAAAATATCAGAATATACGAATGTAAATCTATTTTTATTATCTCCAGGAGAAGACTTATGGACAAGAATAAACTCTGAGACAGGCAAAATGTCATTACCAGATAATAGAAGATTTTTTTTAATGCCTAATATTGAAAATATTTTTGGTAAATATGGAGCGAATTTCCAGAAACTACTTGATGAGACTTTATCCGAAAAAGTAATACATACTAGAATACATCTAACCTACATTGATCCAACAATTAGTTGTAAAGATTCAAAAAAAGTATCTTTGCTATCTAAGTTGCAAAAACAATTAATTGATAATAATAAAGATCATATAAATATCCAAGATCAAGATGATTCTATTATTATGAAAGGTAATAAAGATTCAATCAGTCAATTAGAATTTATAAGAGAGAAAATATGTGAGATGATAAACTCAGACAGTCAAATAAAGTACAGTGATATATTAATTTCTTACCCAAAGAATAATAATATTAAACCATATATAAAGTACGTATTTAGTAATAATATTATTCATAAAAGAATACCCTATTTCTTGTTAAATGAAGATTATAAAGACATTTCAAAAGTTTATAATTTTGTTGATAATCTTTTAGAAATATCAAATAAAAGAATCTCAATAAAAGAAATCAAAAGTATATTAAATACTACTTTAATCGAGGAAATCTTTAATATTAATCAACAAGAGAAAGGAGAGATATTAGATATTTTAAGATTAACAGGATTCCATTGGGGTATTGACTCTAACGATAGATTTGGAGAATATAAAAATACACTTGATTGGTCTCTTGAAAGATTAACCTTTGGATTAATTTATGATGATAATGCTTATTTAGAACAGAATGAAATCAAACCTTTCAGCATAAAGGACTCAGGTATAGATATAAATAAATGGATTAATATTCTTAACTTAATAAAATCCTATATTAAATCCTTTAGAGGCTCTTTAATTCTTGATCTCTGGATGAAAAATATAAAAGTAATCCTAAATGACATAAAAAACATTAATATAAATTATCTTGAAGATGTTAATTTTGTAAGTAAAGTATTAGATGAAATATCAAATAAAATTGAATCAAAAAACTATCTTGATATACATGTAATTCGAGATATACTTAAGAATTCATTTAATGATAAAGATAAAAATCTAAATAACAGGAAAAATGAAGTTTTAATAGGCGATATTGAAAAGATCAGACTTATACCACATAGAATAATTATAGTTATGGACATGAATGAACTATATTATCCTAGAAAAGAATCTTATGAAAACTTTAATTTATTAAATAAGCATTACAAATTAGGGGATCCTTCTTTAATTGAAAAAGAAAAATATTTATTTCTTGAGTTATTTATATCATCAAGAGATAAATTTATAGTAACTTGGTCAAACACTGATAGGAAGAATAATAAATTAGAGATATCAAACCCTTTAAGTCAATTAAAGGAATATTTTTTACAAATTATTAATGAAAATGACATAAACAAAGTAATAATAAATGATAACAAAGATAATGATGAAATTATTAATTCTGATTTAAATCAAACTCCAGAAAATTATAGTTTAATCAAAAAGTCAGAATTAAAACAAGATAAACATGAAGAAGAGGAATACAAACTATACGAATTGATTAACTGGTTTATTAATCCTCAATTATATTGGTTAAACAGAAAAAATATTTACCCAATTACTAAATTTACAAACCATGAGAATGATGAATTGATAAGTAATTATCAAAAATATAGGTTAATGCATAGTTTAATCAAAAGAATTGATCTCGAGAAAAAAGATATGATTGCCAAAATACGCAAAATAAATATTCCAGAGGCTTTAATTGAAAATGCGATCATAGCGCCTAAAAACAGTATTTATATGAAAGAGGATGAATTGAAAGAACTAATAAAAAGCTTAACTGACAATCTTGAGAACCTTGGGCCTATTAAAAGAGAGTATGTAAAATCATCCTCAAATAAGGATGAGTACTTAATAGCTAATAATTACGTCATTGAACTGCTTCACTCAAATTTCAATAGATCAAGAATATCTGAGTCATGGATAAGACTTTTATTCTTAGCTGCTTCTGGGAAAGAAATCTCTAAAAGTAAAATTATTTATAGAACAGATAATACATATAAATCTCAGATTTTAAATTCTCCAGGTCATTCTTACTCAAAGAGAATTCTTTTGGATTATGTTAAGACATTCCACAATAATTCCTCAGATTGCTTCCCTATCCCACCAGAAAGCAGCTTTAAATATGTAAAAGCACTTGTTAAAAATAAGGATGCGGAAAAAGCATTTTTAGAGAGTTGGATTGGCAACGAAAATTTCTCTAAAGGAGAAAGAGATAAAGAAGAAATGAAAATTTGTTTTGGTAAAGATAAAAGCCCTGACTTTTTCCTGGATAATCCATCATTAATTGATTTGTCAAAAAAATTATATAAACCTATTATTGATGCATTTGAAGATTAGAGAAATGAGAAAAGAAAACTTAGTCGGGATAAGTACAAAGGATATTGCTATAGTCATAATTCAGTTTTTATTAATAATATGTCATTTTTTTGATATCAAATATCCAATATATAGTTTCGAAAGTTCGTCCTTAATTATAAATTTACTGGCAATTTTAATTATATTTCTCGGCTCTATAGGGTTAATCATCTCATTAAAGGAGCTTGGTTTAAATACCTCACCGTTTCCAAAACCAAGAAGAAAAAGTAATTTGATAACTAGTGGGATTTATAGCAAATTGCGACATCCTATGTATTATTCACTTTTGACTATATCTTTTGGCATATTTTTAAAAAGGCTGTTTATTTATAACTTAATACTTACTTTTCTTCTTTGGATCCTAATATTAATCAAAATCAAAACTGAAGAATATTATCTCATCAAAAAATATCCTAATTACAATATATATAAGAAATCAGTCAAATACTAGACAATTCAAAAATGGATATAAACAAAATTGAGTTAGAAAGAGGATTTACATTAATAGAGGCTAGCGCGGGAACAGGTAAAAGTTTTACTATCGCACATTTAGTTCTAAGACACATAATTGAAAAAGAAGCCAATCCTGAAAATTTTTTATTACTTAGCTTTACTAAGAAAACATGCTTCGAATTAAGAGAGAAGATTATTGCAAGAATAAATAATCTAAAATCTTATATCTTAGATAAAGACAAAGCAACTGATGAAGTTCTTATTAATTGGTATCAAAAAAATAAAAAAAAAGACCATGAAATCATTAAAATTATTAATACCTTCAATAACAATATAAATAAACTTACAGTTACTACATTCCATGGTCTTTGTAGCAAACTAATTGACGAGTACAGTATTGAATTAGCTACTGATCAAGGATGCATAATAGAAAATGATTTAGATGAAGTCTATGCAAATGTTATTGACGAATTATGGATTAAAGATTTTCTAAATTTTGATTATGAAATCTTAAAATCAATTAATAATAAAAAATTGAATACAAAATATAATAAAAAAAGTATCTACAGAATAAACAAGAAGTTCTTTCTAAATATTATAAAAGAGATTGATTTAGAAAATATATGTTCACTAGTTCTTGAAGATGAATTTAAAATATTAAACACTTCTGATTATCTTAGAGATTATCTATTTAAGAGTTGGATAGAATTTTGTGAATTCTGGGAGAAAAAAGGATTTATTTTATTTCAGGAATTAAAAAAATTAGGTAAAGAAATTGATAAAAGAGGATTTAAAAGTTATGTATACAAACCGAATCCAAGAGACAAATTTGCCCAGATTAATGAATGGATTAAGTTAATAAATTGCAAAATTAAGTCGGATAATTTGGACGATATAATTAAGGAAATAACAAAAGATGATCTACTATCAAAATATTTCTATAATAAGTCAATTACTAAAGAATTAAGAAAATTCAAACTAAATCATGACTTTTCTCAATTTACAGATTTAGATAGGAAAATTTATAAAATCAAAGATGGATTCTTTAATGAGTTCATAAGAATATTTACTCAAAAAGCAATTACTAATTTAATTAATCATAAGAAAAATCTAGGAATCATAAACTATAGTGACCTTATTAAAATTATTGAGAAAAAGATTTTATCTAATAAAAGGAATAAAGATAAAAACATAATTAGTGTAAATGGATCATATAAGTATATCTATATTGATGAATTTCAGGATACTGACAAGATTCAGTGGACTATAATCAATAAATTATTTAAGAAAAAAGATAATTTTATACTTTGTGTTGGTGATCCAAAACAGGCTATTTATAAATTTAGAGGTGGAGATATAAAAACTTATTTATCTGCCAAAGAGGAGGCAGATAATAAATACACGCTTCTAAATAACTACAGATCTTCTGAGGATCTATTAGAAGTAATAAATAATTTATATAAAAATGGTCTTAAAAATTCAAAAATAGATTATCCAAGATTAAAAGCAAATTTTTTCCATCAAAATAATACCTTAACCAAAGGTGAACAAAAAGTTTTTGAAATTATTGATTTTTCTAATAAAGAAAAGTCTCTAGAGAGATATGTTGTTGATTACATTAAAAATTTATTATTAGAAAATGATGAAATTGATATTAAAAATATTGCTATTCTTACTAAATACAATTATCAAAGTGAAATTTTAAAAAAAATATTGCTCGAAAATAATATAGAAAGCAATATTGTTAATAAAAATAATATTTTTGATACTGAGGCGGCAATGATTATGGAGATTTTTATGAACTGTATCTTGGAACCAAGAATACTAAAAAATATAAATTTATTAGCCACATCTAAACTAATTCAAATAGATCCTAAAGAAATAGATAACATAGAAGACAGTAAGTCAGTAGAAAACATCTCAAAAAGATGTAGAAAATGGTCTTCAGAATTAAATGAAAAAGGTTTTCTTACAATAATAAATGATCTTATATTATCCACGCCTTCAATTACAATTGATACTGAGTTTAATCATAATTTATTCCAGTTATCAGATATTATTGAAAATAATTTAGTTCAAACGAAGTACAACTTAAACAAAACAATCGAATGGTATAAAAATGAATTAGATATAAATACTAGAAATTGTAAAGGTGATGATTATTTTGTAAAAAATTACTTTAGTGAGGATGCAATAAATATTTCAACAATACATAGTAGTAAGGGACTTGAATTCGACATCGTAATATGTCCTTACCTTTGGAATGAATCTAAAGATATTAAAAGTTCTAAAGCACCTATTTGGAAAAATAATGAAAGAAGAGAACTTTACTTAAATATATTAGAAACTCATAAAAGAGTTCAGGTATACAAAGAATCAGAAGATAGAGATCATGCAAATGAGGCCGAAAGATTAATTTATGTTGCCCTTACAAGAGCAAGATTTAAGACTATAGTGTTTAATAATTTGGATGATCAAGAAAATATATTGAATAATAATCTATTTTCTAATCTTGATAACTTAGAGAATTATAAATTAACCAAGAAATTAGATTTAGAAATCGAAAATGATTTGTTTTTAAAAAAAAATATGAAAACAATAGCTTCTAATAATCCTTGGTTAATAAAAGAAAAGCAGAGGAATAATAAGCCTTATAAAACTTTAATAACTCCAGAGATTGGTAATAGGTCAAGTTATTCATCTTGGATTAATAAAAAAGAAAAAATTCTTCCAATAGAAGAATTTAAAGACTATGAAGATAATTCATCAATAATACAAACGAAGAGAAATATTGAGGATGAATCTAATAATCTCTTACAGCCAAACCCTTTAAGTCAATTTCCTAAGGGTAAGAATGCTGGAACTTGTTTACATAAAATTCTTGAAAGGTTTAATTTTCATGAAAATAATTCAGAAAAATTAGTTACTATAATTAAGGAGGAGTTGATTAATCATCAGATAGATTTATGCCATACTGATAAAGTTAAAGAAGCAATTAAAAGAATAATAAACACATCACTTGGAGAGGAATTAAAAAATAAAAGATTAGTGGATATTTATGATTCTCAAATTATTAAAGAGATGAGGTATGATTTATTATTATCAAAAAATGATAAATTAATAAATGCAAATGATATTGCAAAATGTTTTGAGTTAGATAATGATTATCAATTTAGTAATGATTATTTTAATGAAGTTAAAAAATTAAAGATATTAAGCAAAGGATTTCATACTGGTTTTATCGATTGTATTATTGGTATTGGAGAAAAAATTGAAACTAGTAAATGGTGGATAATAGATTGGAAAAGTAATTTTATTTCTGATGAAAAAGATAATGATTGTATCCCTCTAAATTATGATCAAAACAATATGGGCCTGGAAATGATAAAACATCATTACCCATTACAATCCCATTTATATTTATTAGCATTACATCGTTTCCTTAAATGGCGATTAATTAACTATGATCCGAATAAAAATCTTGGCGGTTATTTGTATATATTTATTAGAGGATTGCCAGAAAATAATTCTTTTCATAATGGCTTTACTCCAGGATTATTTAGAGGCAATGCCCCTGTAAATAGGATTAAATATCTAGATAATTTATTTAAAAATGGAAACTAATCAAACTAATCATTTAGGTAAATATAAATATATAAATTTATATTTAACTTTAAAAAAGCACTTTAATATTAATGAAGAAAAATATGGAGATTATATAAAAGACTCTATAAAAATTTTGATGGATCATGAAATAAATGGTGAAAGTTTAGTTAATATAGATGAAAAACTTAAATCTATAGATTTATTGAAACAGGATTGGCCTGAGGGACATATTAAAGCACTAGTTAATTCAGGACTTATAAATAAAACTTATTCACCAATAATTTATAAGAACAGTAAATTATCATGGCAAAAATGGTCTAGTAAAATACAAAATATATCTGAAAAGTTTTTAAGCAAAATTAATTCTAAGAAAATTAAGGAAAGTGAAAGAGATTTAGAATCTTTTAGTGATATAGAAAAAATAAAAAGAATCTTTAAACTATCTAATATTGTTTTTCTACAAGGTGGTCCAGGCACTGGAAAATCAACTTTGATTATAAGTTTGATTTTGAATTATCTAGAGTCTAATAAATTTTTTAATATTGGAATTTGTGCTCCAACAGGAAAAGCAACTGCAAGATTAAAGGAGTCTCTAGATAAGAAAAAATCAGAAAGTGCTAATAAAAACTTAGATCAAATAGAATGTCAAACATTACATCGTTGGATCTATAATTCGAATAATAAAACAGGAAGAATTAAATTCAGATTAAAAGAACTAGACTTTTTTATTGTTGATGAAATGTCCATGGTTAGCATCGATTTAATCGATTCATTTATGGATCTCTTAGCTAAAGATTGTAAAATACTTTTAGTTGGAGACGCCAATCAACTTCCACCAATCAATAATTGTTCAATATGGAATTATATTTTTGAAAATAGACCAAATAAAGTATTTAATTTATGCACCGTAAATCTTCATAAAACATATCGAAATAATGGGGATATAGAAAAATTAAGTAAATCAATTTTCAATAAAGATCAAAAATTCTTTAATCGAACATTCAATGACATAGCAGAGTCAACTAATTCATCAAGTAATGTAAAAATAATTGAATGTAAAAATTATAAAGTACCAAATAATCTAATTTTGGAAATCAAAGAATCAATGAATAAGCTTAATTTAAAAGCATCTGAACTAAGCGAGAAAAAATACTTATTCCAAAAAAGTGTTGGTAATTTACTTAACTATGAAAAGGAATTAATAATTGAAATATTTAATGAACTAAACTCTCATCTAATTCTTTGTGAGACAAATACAGGGATTATGGGAGTTCAAAGTCTGAACGAAATAATTATAAAACAAAAAGAACCATATGATTTCATAAGTCTTGATGAGGGTTTACCAATTATGTGCACAGAAAATAATAATGAGCTAGGTATTGCAAATGGCGATATTGGGATTTTGATTGGTTCAAATTCAAATAGAAAACTTTTATTTAAAAAATTCGGCAAAAATAATGAACCAGTGTTCTTTCTAATTGAACCAAAAAATTTAGAAAAGATTATTCCTGCAATAGCCATTACAATTCATAAATCACAAGGGAGTGAAGCAAAAAAAGTAAGTTTATTATGGACAAAGCAAAATAACAAAAGAATAAATTTTTTCAATGATAATTATGAGAAAAGGTTGTTTTATACAGCGATTACTAGAGCACAAGAGAATCTAAATATATATAATTATGGGAAATAAAAATAAATAGTCTCTTTTTATTAGCCTCAGGATGATAAATTAGAATTCAGGCTCTGTAATGGCAAAGCAACAACTAAATCTAAGACAGATAATTTGAGTTGTGTGCCTGATCAGAAGATATCAGGCATTTTATGGCTACACAAAAAAACACGCTTTCAAAAGACTCTGAAGATTGCAAATCAAAAAGAGAGGATGAAAATGGATTCATATCCTCTTCTAATTTAGAACCTGGCCTAGGTCAAAGTTCAAATATGTCAGATGAAAAAGAGGATAGTTTCCTTGTTTTTGGATTTAATTCATCAATAATAAACTCACTAGAAAAGAAGGGTTACAAGAATCCAACCCCAATTCAGAAAGCATCTATACCTGCGCTAATGCAAGGGCGAGATTTATTAGGGCAAGCACAGACTGGTACAGGTAAGACTGCTGCTTTTGCATTACCTTTATTAAATAAACTTCATAACAATACTGAGGCAAAAGCAAAAGTTCTAGTTATGACTCCCACAAGAGAACTAGCTACACAGGTTGCTGAATCCTTTAAAAGTTACAGTTCAGAGTCAAAAGATCTCAGAACGATTGCGATATATGGTGGAACAGATTTCAGGAATCAGATTTCATCTCTTAGAAGAAAAACCGACATTGTTGTAGGCACTCCTGGAAGAATAATGGATCATATAAGACAAGGTACATTTAATACTGATAAGATAAGCTGTTTAGTTTTGGATGAAGCTGATGAAATGCTTAAGATGGGTTTTCTTGAAGACATTGAATGGATAATTGACAAACTTCCAGTTGAGAAACAAATGGTTCTTTTTTCCGCAACTATGCCACATGAGATAAAAAAGATAGCGAAAAAATATTTAAGTGATCCTGCCGAAATTAAAATAAAAAGTATAAAAAAAGAAGCTCAATTGATATCTCAGAAATATATTAATGTGCAAAGGCATTATAAATTGGATGCTTTAAAACGAATTTTAGAGGTAAATAATGAAGGTGTAATAATCTTTGTCAGGACTAAATCTCTTACAACTTCAATAGCAGAAGCTTTAGAAACCTCGGGCCATAGTGTTGCTGTTTTAAATGGGGATATCCCTCAAAATCAAAGGGAAAACACAGTTGAAAGATTAAGAAAAGGTTTTGTAAATATACTGGTTGCTACTGATGTGGCAGCTAGAGGGCTTGACGTTGATAGGATTAAATTGGTTATTAATTATGATTTCCCTTTTGATACTGAAACTTATACCCATAGGATCGGTAGAACTGGTAGAGCTGGCAGATCAGGAGAAGCAATACTTTTTGTTAATAAAAGAGAGAGACATTTTTTAAGAAACCTTGAGAACAACACAAAAACCAAAATAGAGGAGTTTGAAATACCTAATAATAAATTAATTAATGACAAAAGAATGGAAAAGTTGACAAAAGACATTAATCAAAATTGTTTGCTGCAGAGAAATGATGAAGTGGAAAAGTCTTTAATGATAGATATCCTTGATATCTTAAAAGATAAATATTCATTAACTGATACTGAGATTTCTATGGCGGCAATAAACTTGGCGATAGGTAACAAACCTTTTTTTATGGAAGAAGACGAATCTTGGATTTACAAACAAAACTTCCAAGATAGAGAAAGATCCAGTAGGAACAGCAATAATAGAAATAGAACAGTTATTAGAAGAGGTAACCACCAAAATAATTCGTTCGAAACCTTTAAATTCAATATTGGTAAATCCGATAGAATAAAAGTGGCTAACATAATTTCATCAATCTGTAATTCAACAAATATTAATGGTAGGTCAATTGGTAAGATACAAATATTTAATGATTACAGCCTTGTAGATCTTCCTAAAAATTTAAACAAAGATGTAAGAATGAAATTAAAGAATTTAAAAATCAGGAATTAGTTTATATGGTAATTAAATTAAAATATTTTTTTTTTAGTAATTTTCAGTTATGTTTTTCTCAATTTAAATAATACCGAATCTGTTAAAGCACAAAATAATCAAAATTCTATAATAAAACTTTTCTGCATTGAAAACGTTAAGAGTCAAATGTTAAGAGCAAATTTAGAATACGATAAAAACATCGCATTAGAAACTTGTAATTGCTACTTGGATAATCTTGAGGAAAATTTTAGTCATAAGGAATCTATTTCAAAATGCAAGAAACAAAATCAGAGCAAATTCATATTAAAATAGAATATAAAGACACCAATGTTGACTTCGAAAGATCAAAATCCTTTACTTAGATTATATTTAAATTTATCAAAAGACAAAAATCTTTTGATTTATGCATTTTTAAGCTCAGTAATAAATAAGATTCTTGATTTAGCTCCACCTGTAATAATTGGATTAGCAGTAGATATAGTTGTTAAACAAGAAATTTCATGGATTGCAAGTTTAGGAATTAAAGAAGTGCCATCTCAATTAATTTTTCTAGCATTTATTTCTGGAATAATATGGTCTGGAGAATCATTTTTTGAGTATTTATATTCTGTACTGTGGAGAAATTTAGCCCAAATTTCTCAGCACAAATTGAGGATAAAAGCTTATGAACATATACAAAAGTTAGATATGAATTTTTTTGAAACTGATAACACAGGTAGGCTTTTATCAATTTTGAATGATGACATAAATCAACTTGAAAGATTTCTAGATCATGGAGCCAATCAAATAATACAGCTTTTCATAACAGTTTTTCTTATAGGAGGAACAATGTTATTTGTAGCTCCCAAAATTGCTTTATTTGCCTTTATACCTATTCCAATAATTTTTCTAGGTTCAATTAAATTTCAGAAGAAGCTTGCTCCAAAGTATAGAGACGTAAGAACAAAAGCTGGTCTTTTGGCAGCAAGATTGAATAACAATTTAGGAGGTATTCTTACAATTAAAAGTTTTACTACTGAGAACTGGGAACTAAACAGGTTAAAAAAGGAGAGTCTCGCCTACCAGACCAGTAATAAAATTGCGATACAACTCTCATCAGCATTTATCCCACTCATACGATTTGCAATTTTATTTGCATTTATTGCAATTTTACTAATAGGAGGATTCCAAACCTGGAACAAAGTTTTAAGCGTCGGTACTTATAGCTTCTTAGTATTTATAACTCAAAGGCTTTTATGGCCTTTAACTACCCTTGGCAATGTTTTAGATGAATTCCAAAGATCTATGGCTTCTGTTAATAGAGTAATTGATCTTATAGATACACCAATAGAGATAATTGATGGGTTTAGAAGAATTAGACCTAATCAAATTAAAGGTAGACTTAATTATGAAAACATCAGCTTTAATTATCCTAATAGAGACTCTACCCTGAAAAATATTAACTTTAAAGTTCCTGAAAATAGTACTTTAGGAATAGTTGGCTTAACTGGATCTGGGAAGAGTACTTTAATAAAATTACTTTTAAGAATTTACGATTCAAATGAAGGTACTATTTCTATTGATGGAATCCCCATAAATGAGATTAAATTAAGAGATTTAAGAAAATGTATTTCTCTAGTTAGTCAAGATACATACTTGTTTCATGGGACAGTTCAAGAGAATATAGCTTATGGTAAATACAAAGCCAACTTTAGTGAGATTATAAATGCATCAAAAATAGCAGAGGCTCATAATTTTGTAAGTAAATTACCTCAAGGTTATAAAACAATTGTGGGAGAGAGAGGGCAGAGATTATCTGGCGGGCAACGTCAAAGAATAGCTTTAGCAAGAGCAGTATTAAAGAATTCTCCTATACTTGTATTAGATGAAGCAACTGCTTCAGTAGATAATGAAACAGAAGTTTTAATTCAAAAGTCTTTAGCAAAAATAACACAAGAGAGAACAACTATAGTGATAGCTCACAGGTTAAGCACTATAAAGAATGCTGACAAAATTATTGTTATGGACAAAGGGGAAATAGTCGAATCAGGTAACCATAGGTCATTAGTTCAAAATAAAGGCATTTATTATGATCTCTGGAACGTGCAAGTTGGAATGTAAATAAATTAAATTAAAAAGTTAAATGATTCAATTACATTAGTAAAGAGACCTTCAACTTTATTCCATCTGTCTTGATTAGAACCAACTGCAAAAGTATATAAGCTTCCTCTATCAATAACTACGGTTGCAAGTTCGTGTCGTGTTTGATTCTGAATCTCTAATTCATATTCAAGATCATAAAAAATATGATCAGAAGACTCGCGCTTTTTTGTATCTATTAGAGTGACTAACCTACCAGACCCTTCAGGCGCAATAACTTTATTTAAAAGAGTCTGACCAACCTCTAACGGAGTGCCTAATTGTTCTAAAGATATATCATCATTAACATCAGAAATTACTAAACTAAGTGTCTCATTACTATTAATCAGATCATGATAAATTATTTCTGGGCCACCATCAACTTTAACTTTTGTCCATCCAGTTGGATAAAAAAATGCATATCTACCATCAGGACTTTGATAAGCCTCAAGTCCTGCATTTAAACCACCACTGCAACTGCTTATAGATAAACATAGTAGTATTGCGAGTATGTACTTGAAGGGATTTCTTTTCAAAAGTTTCATTACTAAATAGATGGTTTAAATTACTTTTATTCATCATAAGACATAAAAAGGAAACAAATAAAGGCAAATTTCTTGAAAAGCTTTAGATTAACCTTAGAAATTTTTTAATTTTGATAACTTTCACTAAGCCTCTGGCAAAATTGATAGAACATTTTGAGAGATTTCCAGGAATAGGTCCTAGAACAGCTCAGAGATTAGCCCTTTTTATCTTAAAACAGCCTGAAAAGAGAATTAAAGATTTTTCTCAGGCACTTTTAGATGCACACTCAAATGTAGGTCATTGTAAAAAATGCTTTAATCTAACATCTGAAAATGAGTGTGAAATTTGTCTTAATCCAAATAGAAACAAAAAAATTATTTGTGTAGTTGCAGAAACCAGAGACTTATTAGCTCTAGAAAGGGCGAGAGAATTCAAAGGTGTTTACCATGTGATTGGGGGATTAATTTCACCTATGGATTCAATTGGTCCTGAGTTATTAGAGATAAAAAGTTTAGTTGAGAGAGTAAGCAAATCTGACATCGAGGAAATAATTCTTGCTTTAACTCCAAGTGTCGAAGGAGATACAACAAGTCTGTATATTGGCAGACTACTAAAACCCTTTACTAAAGTAACCAGAATAGCTTACGGATTACCTATGGGAAGCGACCTTGAATATGTAGATGAGGTAACCCTCGCAAGAGCTCTTGAAGGCAGAAGGGATATTATTTAACATGACTAGTAATATTTTTAATGTCAAAGAAAATATCTTGAGACTGCCACCATGGATTAAATTCCCTGTTAGTAAAGCATCAGAATTTTCGAGAATCCAAAACCTAATAAAAAAATCAAACATACATACAATTTGTGAAGAGGCAAGATGTCCTAATAGAGCAGAGTGCTATGCATCTGGAACTGCAACTTTCCTTCTTGGAGGATCTATTTGTTCTAGATCATGTGCTTTTTGCCAGGTCAGCAAAGGTCGACCAGATCAAATAAACCCTTTAGAAAGTAAAAAAGTTGCAAAAGCAGTTGAAATATTAAATTTAAAATATGTTGTTCTAACTTCTGTTGCAAGAGACGACTTATATGACCATGGAGCAGGACAATTTACCTCTACCATGGAAGAAATCAGAAAAATTGATCCGCAAATTAAAATTGAGGTACTTACACCTGATTTTTGGGGAGGAGGGAAAAACATTTCTGAAAGAAAAGCACTTCAAAAAGAAAGATTGCAAAAAATCTTAAACAAAAAACCAGATTGTTTCAATCACAATCTTGAGACTGTGGAAAGGCTTCAGAAAGAAGTTCGTAGAGGAGCTAATTACCAAAGTTCATTAAACCTTTTAAAATTATCAAAAGAAATTAATCCATCAATTCAAACAAAATCAGGAATTATGCTTGGCCTCGGAGAGACTTTAAATGAAGTCAAGACTACAATATCTGATCTAAAGAAAATCAATTGTGATCAAATAACTATTGGCCAATATTTGAGACCATCATTGAGTCACTTGGCTGTAAAGAAATATTGGGACCCTTCAGAATTTGAAAAGATTGCAGATTTTTCCAAGAGGCTAGGTTTTAAAAAAGTGTCTTGCGGCCCTTTAATTAGAAGTAGCTACCATGCAGGTTAAATTAAATCAGAGATTTTAAACTTTTTTTCTATTTTCTCTAAAATTACCAAGCACTTGCCTTTCATAAGAGTGCCTGCTCCACCCCAAATAATTCTTCTAAAAAGATCTGGAACGTTAGATCCAACCTCTTTTATTACTTGAAAACCTTTTAATCTAAAATACCTTACTAATTTTTTGCTATAACCATCATCATCATAGATAGCTAATAATTTTGCAAATCTACAACTTGTCTTTTCCAAAGCCCAGGACATTGTTGTTGCCCATATTAATTCTGTAACGAAGGGAGGTGAACTATCTAATATTCTTAGAGTATCCAAATGTAAGCCATCTCTGCTAGGGAAAGTCCAACCTTTTATTTCTCCCCAAATCTTGACAATATCTTTATCTTGTTTAGCCACAACTATTCTAAAAAAATTGAAGCCCAGAGTTTCTCTATTTTGAATTTTGATTATTAAACCTATTGAATCAGCAATCTTTTGAAGTTTAGTTACTGACATTCTTGTATGTTGATAGTTACTAGTTTTCACTATTACTTCTCCTCTTATCAAATTGTTTTTGTCTTTCGGCAAATCTTTTTCTATCTTGATCAGTGAATTTTTCAATACAAAAATGACATTGAATTCCCTCTATATATTCTGGCTTGGTTTTATCTCTATCTGAAACTGGCCATCCACAAGCATGGCAAATAGTATAAGAGCCTTTATTTAAATTATGATCAACTGAGACTCTATCATCAAAAACATAACATTCTCCTTTATAGAGATTTTTTTCATTAGGGATAGTTTCCAAATATTTTAGAATACCTCCTTTTAAGTGAAAAACATTCTTGTAACCTTTAAGTTTTAGTAGAGAGGTTGCTTTTTCACACCTAATACCCCCAGTACAAAACATTCCTATTTTGGTTTCTTTTTTACTAACATCAAATTGCTCAAGGTGTTTATCCACCCATTCTGGAAATTCTTTAAAATTATCTGTGTTTGGGTTTATTGCTTTTTCAAAGCTTCCAAGATTGATCTCATATTTATTTCTTGTATCAATTATGAGAGTATTTTCGTCCTCTAAAAATTCATTCCATTGAAAAGAATCGAGATAAGTTCCATTATTTGAGACATTATCAATATCATTCTGTCCCATCGTTACTACCTCGAGCTTGATTTTAACTTTTAGCCTTTTATATACATTTTTTTCTGAATAACTTATTTTCTTATTTAGATCTTTATCACCAACAAAGTATTTAATTAGACTAAAGAATTGGTTAATTAATTGTTTCTCACCACAAACCGTCCCATTGATCCCCTCCTCGGCAAGAATTAAAAGACCAGTGATTGATTCTTTGCCCAGCTCTAAAAGCTGATTTCTCAAATTTGTTATCAAGTCTTGATTAAATGAAGTAAAGCAGTAAAAAGAAACTACTGTATATTTTGTCTTCATCCAGATTAAACAGTATTTTTATTAAATTTAAAATCCTTGTTATAAGCAATACCAAGTTCCTCAAGTAAATTCCTATCTGCTTCACATGAAGGATTTGAAGTTGTTAACAATTCATCTCCATAAAATATAGAATTAGCGCCGCATAGTAAACACATCATTTGTGCTTCTTTCGTAAGATTTTCTCTACCTGCACTTAATCTAACTTTACTGAGAGGCATAAGAATTCTCGTAGTTGAAATCATTCTGATCATTTCAATAGAATCTGTTTTTTTTGAATCTTCTAAGCCTGTTCCTTCAATTGCCACTAATGCATTGATAGGTACACTTTCTGGATGAGGATTCATATTTGATAATACTCTTAACAGAGATGCTCTATCATTATTTGTCTCCCCTAGGCCAATAATTCCACCACAACAAACATTAATACCAGCATTTCTAACTCTTTCTATAGTATCTAATCTGTCTTGATAAGTTCTTGTTGAGATAATATTTTCGTAAAATTCAGGACTAGTATCCAAATTGTGATTATATGCTGTCAATCCTGCTTCAGCTAATTTAAATGCCTGTTCGCTGCTCAACATCCCTGCAGTAACGCAAGCCTCCATACCTAACTGTCTAACTCCCTTCACCATTTCCAGCATAGAATTAAAGGATTTACCATCTCTAATCTCTCTCCATGCCCATCCCATACAAAATCTTTCTGCACCCTCTTGTTTTGCTATCCTTGCCTTTTTTAAAACCGTTTCAACTTCAAACTGAGGATGTGATTTAATTTGACTTGAGCTATAAATTGATTGACTACAATAAGAACAATCTTCTTCACAACCTCCAGTTTTCACACTTAATAAGGAGGCTAATTGCACTTGATAGACGTTAAATTCTCGATGTGTCTTTTGTGCTCTCCAGATAAGATCAATTAAGGGAAGATTTAAAATATCTAGTATTTCCTCAATAGTCCAATCATATTTTAATTCTGTAGAAATATTAATTGCTGATTTAACCATATTTACTAGTTAGAGAGATAAGATGATTTTTTTATAGGTTCGTTTGACAACGATTCCAATCCTCCAAAGCGCCTATTTCTTGACTGATAATCAATTATAGCTTTTAAGAACTCATTCTCATCAAATTCAGGCCATAAAACATCAGTAATATATATTTCAGAGTAAGCCAATTGCCACAATAGAAAGTTACTTACTCTCATTTCTCCACTTGTTCTTATAAGTAAATCTGGATCGGAAAACTTTTTAGTAAGTAGTTCTGATTCAAACAATTCTTCATTAATTTGTTCAGGTAAAATTTCACCAGAAACAGATTTCTTAGCCAACTCCTGTGCTACTCTTACCAATTCTTGCCTTCCTCCATAATTTGTACAAACATTAAATGTTAATTGATCATTATTTTCTGTTATTTTTGTCGATTTACTAATTATCTTTTTTAAATTTTCTGGCAAAGGCGACAAATCTCCAATGAAATTTAGTTTAATACCCTCTTCATTGATTTCTTCAATTTCTTTAAGAAGTACCTTTTCAAATAGATTTAAAAGAAAGTTAACTTCATAGGAAGGTCTTGACCAATTCTCAGTTGAAAATGCGTACACAGTTAAAACTTTTACTCCCCAATTTTTTGCTGTTCTTAAAATATTCTTTAAAACAACGACACCTTGATTATGCCCATGAGATCTCGAGAAGCCTTTTTTAATTCCCCATCTACCATTACCATCCATTATTATTGCTACGTGCTTAGGTACACGAAGTTTATCAATCTTCTGAGATAAATCTATATTGTCATTAGTAGATTTTTGAAGTTTCATATTTTTGTTAAAATGACATTTATCAATCAGATTTTTTTACAGATTTATCTAGAGTAACATTCGAAATACTATCAGTTGTGGTCTTTTTTTGCGATGAAACGTTTCTATTTGTAGATGTTTTTGAAATGGTTTGGTTACTTGAAGTACCAACAAATTCGATTAAAAGCTCTTGCAGTCGACTGCTAGTAATAGGTCTTTCAAGTTTACCCTGGTTAGCTAGTGATAAAGTTCCTGTCTCTTCAGAAACTACTATACAAATGCACCTATCAAATCTTTCAGTAATACCCAATGCAGCAAGATGCCTTGTCCCATATCTACTTATACCTTGCCTTGAAAGAGGTAAAATTACACCAGCCGAGATTATTTTATTACCTTTTACAAGGACAGCTCCATCATGAAGTGGCGTGTCGGTTGCAAATAAATTTATCAAAAGATCAGTTGATAATTGAGCCTCAATATTAATACCTGAGTATAAGAAATCTTCTGGTCTAAGATCACTCCCTAAATCAACGATAATGAGAGCCCCCCTTCTATTCTGAGAAAGTTTACCAGCGGCATCTACAAGTTGATTAACTGTTGTGACATTGGCCCTAAATTCTTTTGGAGGATTGCCCAATAACACAGTTAGCCGACCAGTTCCCAGTAGTTCCATTAATCTTCTTAATTCCCCTTGCCAAAGAATTGCCAGAGACAATGAGCAGGCTAAAACAACTGCATCTATTAATTTTGAAGTTAGAGGTAAATAAGCATATCTCTGTATAAACCAAGCCAAAGACACTAGAAACAAATATCCTCTTAAGAGCCATAATGTCCTCTGCTCTTTTACTCTTGAGAAAAGTAATAACCCAAAACTGGAGGCAAATAAGACATCTAACAACAATTTTAAATTTATGAGCCCCCAGAAATTCACATTAATTAAGCGACATATTATTAACTTACCTAACTTTATGTGATAAAGCGATCAGGCAAAACATCAAATTTTAATAGATCATTAGGACTCTCCCTTCTTTGTATTAATTCAGCGTTTCCATTAGAGACTATTAAAGCTGCTGGTCTTGGAATTCTATTATAATTTGAACTCATTGAATTATTGTAGGCACCAGTCCCAAATACGCATAATAAATCCCCAGATTTACACTCACCTAAAGATACATCTTTTAACAAAACATCTCCTGACTCACAATGCTTGCCAGCAATTGTGTATTTGATTGTTTGATTATCTGGGATTGGTTTATTAACAAGGCATGCTGAATATTTAGATTGATATGTTATTGGCCTAGGATTATCGCTCATTCCACCATCAACAGAAATATATTTTCTAATTCCTGGGATCTCCTTCATTGAGCCTATTTCATACACCGTAACTCCTGCAGTCGCAACTATTGATCGGCCAGGTTCACACATTAATAAAGGTAATTCTAATTTATGTTTTGTACATTGTTCGAGAACAGATTCAGAAACTATTTTCACCCATTCATCAATAGAAGGTGGATCATCTTCATTTGTATACTTTATTCCTAATCCTCCTCCAACATTTAATTCTTTTATTTTGTGCCCATATTTTTGAGCATTTATGGCTGCTCTAACCATGATTTCAGCTAAATCATTGTGTGGCTGCAATTCAAAGATTTGAGAGCCGATATGAGCATGAAGGCCTTCTAGTATTAAGTTCTTAGTGGAGCTTATTTCTTCGAAAAGGCTTTCTAGATTCTCTAATCCAAAACCAAACTTACTATCAAAAGATCCTGTCTTGATGTACTCATGTGTATGACATTCAATGCCAGGAGTGAATCTTATCATTATCTTGATTGATGATTGTAACTTTTCAGCAAAATTTCTAATTCTCTCAAGATCATAAAAATTATCTAGAACCACCTTGATACCATTTCTTACAGCAAAATCTATTTCTTGATTAGACTTATTATTGCCATGAAAAACAATTCTTTCCTTGGCTACTCCACCTTTTAATGCAGTAATCAGCTCACCTTCAGAAACTGCATCAAGCCCAAAGCCTTCAGATGCAATGAGACTACTCATAAATAAAGAACTGTTTGCCTTTGATGCATAAATTGGTAGAGATTTTCCTGGATAATATTTTTCTAAAGCTTTTTTATATGCCCTACAGGAATTTCTGAGAGTCTCTTCATCTAAGATATAAAGTGGGGAACCATAGTTCCCAACAAGTTTTTTTAAAGAACAGCCCCCTATTGATAAGGATTCATTATCAGCAAATGATGTAGTGATAGGAACTATATTTTTGTTTGGACTTTCAACATGAATTTTATTTTTTAAAAATGAATCTTCTTCTCTCATTGATGTTTTTTATTTATATTCTACAACTAATATTCGAATAAAGTTTCTAAAAGTATTGCTTCCAAAATTAATAATGACTCTAATTCAAAAGATCTCAATTAAGAATTACCAAGAATGTTTCATTTTGGATTCAGAATCAATAAATTTATGGACTTTAGAGCAGTGGGAACTTGAATTATCAAAGAGAACAGTTAGGGCTTTTGGAATCTATCATGACCAAAAAATTATTGGTTTGTGTTTAGCACAATTCTTATTCCAACAATCAGAGCTAAATTTTTTAGCAATCCATCCACTTTTCAGAAAAAAAGGTCTAGGTACAACTTTAATGCATAAATTAATCCAGCAATCTTTTGATGAAAATATTGAGAAAATTTTTTTAGAGGTATCTGCTGAAAACAAAACAGCAATTTATTTATACAGAAAAATGGGTTTTGAAACTATAAGAATAAGAAGTAAATACTACCAAAACGGATCAGATGCACTCATACAAGAAAGAAAATTGTTTAAAAAATTATAAAATATTCATTTGTGCGGATTACCAGAATCCGTCAAAATCAAGTTATTGCCTACGATCCCACTGATAGTGTAGTATCTGAAACAAATAACAAAAACATTAGGTATTCACAAAAGCTCATTCTGAACACAAAATACACATATTACTGGTAGGTTATTAGTAGAAAGCTCAAGAAGCAATGTTTGAAAGATTCACCGAAAAAGCTATCAAAGTCATCATGCTTGCTCAAGAAGAAGCTAGAAGACTTGGTCATAATTTCGTAGGCACGGAACAAATACTCCTAGGCCTTATAGGTGAAGGTACTGGGGTTGCGGCAAAAGTACTTAAATCTTTGGGGGTAAATCTTAAGGACTCAAGAATTGAGGTTGAAAAAATAATTGGTAGAGGATCAGGTTTTGTAGCTGTAGAAATACCCTTTACACCAAGAGCAAAAAGAGTTCTTGAGCTATCTTTGGAGGAAGCTCGGCAACTAGGTCATAACTATATCGGTACAGAGCATTTATTGTTGGGCTTAATAAGAGAAGGAGAAGGAGTTGCCGCCAGAGTGCTTGAGAATTTAGGAATTGACCTAACTAAAGTAAGAACTCAGGTAATCAGGATGTTAGGCGAAACTGCTGAAGTTGGTTCTGGAGCTGGTTCATCAAAAGGTAATGTAAAAACTGCTACGCTTGATGAATTTGGTACCAATCTAACAAAACTAGCAAGTGAAGCTAAACTTGATCCTGTTGTAGGGAGGTATGATGAAATTGACCGTGTTGTTCAGATTCTTGGCAGGAGGACTAAAAACAATCCTGTACTAATTGGTGAACCTGGCGTTGGTAAAACTGCAATAGCTGAAGGGTTAGCACAAAGGATACAACAAGGAGAAATACCAGATATTTTAGAAGATAAGAGAGTTTTAACTTTGGATATTGGTCTTCTAGTCGCTGGTACAAAATATAGGGGAGAATTCGAAGAAAGATTAAAGAAAATAATGGAGGAAATTAAATCAGCTGGTAATGTAATCTTAGTTATTGATGAGGTTCATACTCTAATCGGTGCAGGTGCTGCAGAAGGTGCCATTGATGCTGCAAATATACTAAAACCAGCTTTGGCTAGAGGGGAATTACAATGTATTGGTGCTACCACACTTGATGAATATAGGAAGCATATAGAAAGAGATGCTGCTCTTGAAAGGCGATTCCAACCCGTGATGGTTGGAGAGCCTTCCATTGACGATACGATTGAAATACTTAGGGGCCTTAGAGAAAGGTACGAGCAACATCATAGACTAAAAATTACCGATGAAGCGCTTGAAGCCGCAGCTCATCTAGGTGATAGGTATATTTCTGATAGATTTTTACCTGATAAAGCTATAGATTTAATAGACGAGGCGGGTAGTCGGGTCAGATTAATTAATTCCAAGCTTCCTCCTGAGGCTAAACAGATTGATAAGGAACTAAGACAAATTCAAAAACAAAAAGAAGAATCAGTAAGGAATCAAAATTTTGATGAAGCAGGGCAACTAAGAGAAAAGGAAATAGAACTTTCCTCAAAAATCAAAGAATTACTTGAAAATAAAAAAGAAAATAAAGATAATTCTGGAGCAAATTCAGAAAATATCTCAAGTAATAATAATGTTCCCACGACAAGCAATCCAATTGTTGATGAGGAAGATGTTGCACATATTGTTGCCTCTTGGACAGGGGTTCCAGTACAGAAATTAACTGAAACCGAATCAGTTAAATTATTAAATATGGAAGATACATTGCATAAGAGACTAATAGGTCAAGATGAAGCAGTAAAAGCCGTATCACGAGCGATTAGAAGAGCAAGAGTAGGTTTGAAAAATCCAAACAGACCAATAGCTAGTTTTATTTTTTCAGGACCTACAGGAGTGGGTAAAACTGAATTAACAAAAGCTCTTGCCTCTTATTTCTTTGGAAGTGAAGAAGCAATGATTAGATTAGATATGTCTGAATTTATGGAGAGACATACAGTTAGTAAATTAATTGGATCACCTCCTGGTTACGTTGGATTTAATGAAGGCGGTCAACTTACAGAAGCTGTCAGAAGAAGACCTTACACTGTAGTACTTTTTGATGAAGTAGAAAAGGCTCATCCTGATGTTTTCAATCTTTTACTTCAACTACTCGAAGAAGGTAGATTAACTGACTCAAAAGGTAGAACAGTCGACTTTAAGAATACTCTCCTAATTATGACTTCCAATATAGGATCAAAAGTTATTGAAAAAGGTGGTGGTGGATTAGGTTTCGAATTCTCAGGTGAAAACATTGAAGATAGTCAATACAATAGAATTAAATCTTTAGTTAATGAAGAACTTAAACAGTACTTCAGACCAGAGTTTCTCAATCGCCTTGATGAGATAATAGTATTTAGACAATTAAATAAAAATGAGGTTAAAGATATTGCAGAAATAATGCTCAGAGAAGTTTTCTCTAGGATAAATGAAAAAGGTATAAGATTAAAAGTTACTGATGCCTTCAAAGAAAGGCTAGTTGAGGAAGGTTATAATCCCTCATATGGCGCTAGGCCATTAAGGAGAGCTGTTATGAGGCTATTAGAAGATAGTTTGGCTGAAGAAGTACTTTCTGGCAGGATCAAAAATGGAGATACTGCTCTTGTAGATATCGATGATAATAAGAAAGTTACTGTTAAAATAACTACTGAAGAAACACCTCAAGAGTTAGCTGGCGCAAATTTCTAAGTCATATAAATAACTTCATGCATTTAATATCTCCATCCAAGGTTATTAAAGGTAGACAAGCTTGGTTAGAAGCAATACCACATATACTAAAAATAACTAAATCGCCTTTAATTTTAGGTAGGAGCCAGTCCACTCAAAATATAAGGAATCAATTAGCAAGAGACTTAACTGAGAAAGATGTAAATGTGATATCCGCAAATCTTGAATTTGATTGTTGTTTTGAAGACCTTAACAGAATTAGAAAACTCATTGTAAATAATAAATGCGATGCAATAATTGCATCTGGTGGAGGCAAAGTACTTGATGCTGGTAAATACTTGTCTGATTTTTTATCAATACCTTGTATCACTGTTCCATTAAGTGCCTCTACTTGCGCAGGATGGACAGCTTTATCTAATATCTATAGTACTAAAGGGCAGTTTATAAGTGATATTAACCTCAAATCATGTCCCGATATTTTAGTTTATGATCATGATTTCATAGAACAAGCACCAATAAATACTTTAACCAGCGGAATAGCTGATGCTCTAGCAAAATGGTATGAATCCTCAATAACAAGTTCTTCAAATAATAACGGGATTATTCAACAAGCAATACAAATTTCTAGAGTTCTTCGCGATCAATTATTTATAGAGGGAAAAGATGCTTATAAAAATCCAACAGTGTATAATTCTTCATGGTGCAACATTGTTGAAGGGACTGGCTTAACCGCTGGGCTTATCGGAGGTTTTGGTGGTGAAAAATGTAGAACAGCTGCAGCTCATGCTATCCACAATGCGATCACTCAATTGATGCCAAAAAATAAACCTTTGCATGGAGAGATAGTTGGTGTAGGTATTTTACTCCAATTAAAATTAGAACAACTGAAAAACAATAATCAACTTGCAAACCAATCAATAAAACAATTAGTGAGATTTATGAAAGACTTAAATCTTCCTTGTTCAATTGCAGAATTGGGAATTGATGTATTTGAAAATGATAATCTCAACAAAATTGCTCACTTTACCTGTAGGGAGGATTCTGAAATTCATTTCTTACCTTTTAAAATTATCCCTAGTGATATAGTGGAAATCATCGCATCCTTTGAAAGTAAAAAAATAGCATTATAGTCTTATGAAAAATAATTTAAATTATTCAAGTTTAAATTATTTTAATACAATCAAGAATTCATTAAAAGACCCTCTCGGTAAAGAAATCTCACAAGATTTAAAATGGGTAAAGTTAAATCAGAGATGGGGCTCCTTACAATACCCTGTCGCAATAGTTGGAGATGGTTTCCCTATCATTCTTCTTCATGGATTTGATAGTTGTTTTTTAGAGTTCAGAAGAGTATATCCATTATTAAAAAAGAACTTTAAATTAATTATCCCCGATTTATTTGGTTTTGGTTTTACGCCAAGAGTTTTTAACCAAGAGGTTACCCCCGAAAATATTATTTCCAATCTAATTGATTTAATTGAGGCACTAGATATTAAAGGTAATTTAAATATAGTTGGAGCATCAATGGGGGGCTCTGTTGCGCTTAGTCTTTCCAAAGACTTATCCAATAGGCTACAGAAGATAGTTTTACTTTCTCCTGCAGGTTTATTTACTAAGCCAAAAAGTATCCCAATACCATTCAATCAAATTGGGGCGGCTTTTTTAGGTACACCTTATGTAAGGAAAAACCTATGCAGGCAGGCTTTTGCTTATCCTGATAAAAGTGTAGGAGTTAAAGAGGAACAAATTGCTTCTGCACATTTAGGATGCAAGGGGTGGAGAAATTCTCTAGCTTCCTTTGCTAAAAGCGGAGGTTTTGGGGGAACTGAAAAGTTTTTAAATGACCTTAGAATAAAAACAATTTGCGGCGAAAATGATCGAATACTTGGACAAAAGGAATTACTTAGATTGAAAAAAGAAAAAAAGCTAAATGCATTATTGTTAAAAAATTGTGGACACTTACCACACCTTGATAAACCTTCAATAACAGCAAAAATCATTTTTGATTTTTTTAATGAAAAATAAATAATGCTACCCAGTTTAATAAAAATAGGAATAACTACATTTCTAAAAACACTTTGTAAGAAAATTAAAATTAAAAATATTGAAATTAAATTTAGTGATAAAAACCAGATTGCAAATATTGAGAAATTAATAATTGAAGCAGAAAAAATTGTTTATAGAAATTTATATATTAATAAACTCAAATTAGTTTCCTCAGATTTATCAATTGGATTCAAAAATAGAACTAAATCTTTAAGTGTTGAAAATTTTAATATGAATTTTTTTTTAATATTAGATAGCCAAAACTTATCTAATATTTTATTTAGTAAATCTTCAAAAGAATTAAGATATAAAATAGAAAATTTTACAACAGAAAAAACTAGTATCCATAAAATAAATATAATTGATAAATCAATAAATATTAATTATATTAAGGACGATAGAATCTTAGAAAAATTTCTTGGGTTATTAATAAAAGATAATGAATTATTTCTAAAAGATATATCCAATAATAATATTTTAAAAATCCCTATAGATCCAAACATAAGATTTAATAGTGTATTTATTGATGAGGAAGAATTAACTTTAATATTTAATTCAAAAGTTACCATTTAAAATCTAGAAAATATTCAAATAATTTAGTAATAATATTAAGTAGTAAATTAAAGAAGGCGTAAAAATATAGCTGTCTATTCTATCAAGCATACCTCCATGACCAGGCAACAAATTTCCTGAATCTTTTAATTCAGCATCTCTCTTCATCATTGACTCAATTAAGTCTCCTACTAATCCCATTAAAGAGACAATAGTGCCAAAAAAAATTCCTATTAGAATAGAATTATCCCAATTGAGAATCTTAGCGAAGAATATGCCTGTAATAATTGAACTGCCTATGCCTCCTAAAAGACCTTCAATAGTTTTCCCAGGTGAGATGGGAGAAAGTGATGTTTTACCAAACTTCTTTCCAAAAAAGTATGATCCAATATCACTCGATACTATTAAGAAACAAGTTACAAGAGTTATGTGGAAACCAGAGAAAGTTTCAAATCCTAAAAAACTATTTTTTGGATAAGAAGTTTGAAAAATAAAATCTAACTCTCTTAATCTAATCCAATAACTTGGCAAAAACCCAAGATAAAATAATCCAAAAATTGATGTTGCAATATCAGAGATCCTTCCTGGCTTGGGTTGAAGTAATAACCAAGTACAAATTGCTATGGAGGAAATTGGAAGAATAGAGTTTGAGGTTTCTTGTCCTAAAAAACCATGTACCTCAAGATAAGTGGAAATGATAATAACAAAACAAGATAATAAGGTTGTTTTTGTAGCTGGTTTTATACCTGTATGCTCTGCCATTCTAAAAAGCTCTAGCAATGCAAAATATGTAAGTACTGCTACAGATAAGGTAAATACCCACCCTCCAAAAAATACGACAATAAGTCCAAAACCGCCAATAAGTAATCCGCTCTTGAATCTCATATATATTTCAGATATTTAATACACTTATGTAAGAATTTATCAGATCCTTACAAAATAAACTTTGTTTTTGTATCCAATCCACTCTATTTTTATCAATTTCCTCTCCTGGTATCATTAATGGAATACCTGGAGGGTATGGGCAAATAATTTCCGCAGAAATCTTACCTATAGATTGATCAAGGGGTAATTTTGTTTTCCCCATTGACCATGCTTCAGCAGGAGGTATCTTTGGCATTTGAACAAATTCATATGGAGAATGAAATGGAATCAACCTTTTTTTAGTTTTTATTTGCGTTAAAAGTTTTAACCATATTTTTCTAAAAATTTCCAAAAAATCACAATGTTCTGCAAATCCTAAACAAAAAGTCAAAGTCATCATCTCTGGCAACTCTGCTATTAAACCATTTTTATAAAAGAAATCATCTGCAGTAAAACCATCGATTCCTACAGATCCTGTATTAAGTACTAATTTAAGCGGATCTTGAGTCATAATTAATGGAACACCTGATTGAATCAATTTCTGATATAAATTTCTTGCTTCTGAAATTCTTTTTGAATAATTTTTAACGTTATTTTCATCAAGCCAATCTTTTATTGATTCCTCACAGGAGGAAAGTAAGAGCGCACTTGGACTTGTTGTCTGAAGCAGGCTAATACTATCAATAATATTATCAGTTTTAATTAAGTTACCGTTATGCCACAAAATAGCAGTTTGAGTCAATCCGTTTAGAGACTTATGAAGAGAATGTACGACCAAATCAGCTCCTGACCTAACAGAGGATTTGGGTAGTCCTAAATCCTCACAAAAAAGAAAATATGAACCATGAGCCTCATCAACTAAAACGGGTATATCGTGCTGATGGCAAATCTCTATTACAGGTTCCAGATCAGTTGAATAACCTTGATAATGAGGATTAACAAAAATGGTCCCTGAAATTTTGATATTCTCCAATAACTTTTCTCTTAAGACCTTTAAAAACCAACTTTTGGAGATTGTTTTGTAATGTCCAGTTTTAGCATCTACAGGGAGATCAAAAAAAATTGGTTTTATATTTGCCAAAATACAAATTCTTATTACTGACAAATGAATATTCCTGGGCATCAAAATATAATCACCAGGTTTTGCCATTGCAACAATTGCTGATTGAATTAAACCTGTTGCACCATTAACACCAAACCAACAATTATTTACAGAAAATTGTTCTGCAAAATATTTTTGAGCAGAGGAGATCAATCCATCTTCTGATAAGATAGAGCCCATTTCAGGTAACTCAGGAAGATCCCAAAAGCCTGGTTTCTCTCTAAGCAAAGATTCAACATTGATAGGAAGAGCTCGCCCTCTGTTATGAGAAGGTAAAAATAGCGATTTTACAAACTTTTTCTTTAGAAAAGATGAAATGCTCATAAAGTAATATTGACTCTTATAGAATCAAAGTCAAAGGAATTAACAATTTTTTTAATTTTAGGATTAATGAATGATTTAGAAACTAAATATTTACCCAATAAACATCTAATCTGGCTTTTGATTAGACCATGGATTTTAATTCCTAGAATTCTATATATTACATTAACCCTACTATTCTTTTTCATAAGATTGCTTTTTCAAGGAGAAAGCAAAATTGCTAGTGTGCAAAAGAGCCTTTCAAAATATTTGTTCAATATAATTACTGATTTGGGACCCTGTTTCATAAAATTAGGACAAGCACTTTCAACTAGACCAGACTTGGTTAGGCAAGATTGGCTTAATGAATTAACAAACTTACAAGATAACCTCCCTCCATTTGAACATCAAATCGCCGTTAAAATAATTCAGGATGAACTTGGAGCACATCCAGAAAAATTATTTGATATATTCCCAAATAAACCAATAGCATCAGCTAGCCTTGGTCAGGTCTACAAAGCCAAGCTTGGTAATAATTGGTTAGCCGTAAAAGTTCAGAGGCCGCACCTTGAATACATAATAAAAAGAGATGTTGTGATACTTAAGTTATTGGCAAGCATTTCTTCTCCAATTTTACCTTTAAATATTGGAGTTGGCATTGGAGAAATTATAGATGAATTTGGAAAAGCATTATTTGAAGAAATAGATTATGAAAAAGAAAGTAAAAATGCTGAAAGATTTGCAAAGCTTTTTAAATCCAATAAAAATGTCTTTATTCCTAAAGTTGAAAGAACTCTATCCTCAAAAAAAGTAATAACCACTACTTGGATTGAAGGTTTTAAATTAAAGGACAAAAATGAACTGCAAACAAACAATCTAATACCATCTTCTTTTATCAGAACAGGTGTAATTAGTGGCCTTCAACAACTTTTCGAACATGGTTATTTTCACGCAGATCCACATCCTGGAAATATGTTTGCTTTAAAAGGAGGTGATGAAAAGAATGGGCACATTGCTTATGTGGATTTTGGGATGATGGATTCAATATCAAATTCAGACAGACTTACTCTCATAAAAGCAATAGTGCATTTAATAAATGAAGAATATCTTTTATTAGCTAAAGATTTTCAATCACTTGGCTTCTTGAGTCCTAGCCAAAATCTTGAATTAATAATAAGTCCTCTCAAAGAAGTCTTGGGTGGTTCACTTGGTGAAGAAGTCGGTAATTTTAATTTCAAAAATATAACTGACAAGTTTTCAAAATTAATGTACTCTTATCCATTCAGGGTACCTAGCAGATTTGCTTTAATAATAAGAGCAGTTGTAAGTCAGGAAGGATTAGCTTTGAGATTAGACCCAAAATTTAGAATTATAAGAATAGCTTATCCATATATTGCTAAAAAACTTTTAACAGATGACTCTGAAGAAATTGTCAATATTTTACTTGAGGTCATTTTTGACAAGAATGGTAAATTACAAATTAATAAATTAGAAAGTCTTTTAAATATTCTTTTTAAAGATTCGATAGATATCAATGCTGATTTAATTCCCGTAGCAAATGCAACTCTAAAATTGTTTATTAGTCAAAAAGGAGCCAAAGTTAGACAGAACCTTCTATTAAGTCTAATAAAAGATGATAAATTAGAATTTCGCGATGCAGAGAAATTATTTAGCATTGTCAGTGAAACATTCAGTCCAATCAAAATAGCTAGAGGTGCTGTAAAAAATATAGTATCGCCTGTTTGATTTCTTTATGCATCAACAAATGAAAGTGATACTATTAAAAAAGGTATAAATTAAAATTCTAATAATTATTCAATTAATTAATTGAATGATTTTAATTTCTTTCTGTGAAATTACTTTAGGTAATCTTAAAGAAGGTCACTGAAAATCATATTTAGAGAAGCAATGAGAATTAAAATGAGATACTTTTGGAATCTATTAAAAAAAAACACTGATCTTTCTGATGAGGTGAAAGTTAAAGATTTTCAAGATAACTATCAACTCATAGGTAATCTTGTAAAAGAAAAAAGAATAAATCTAAATTTATCAATAAATGAATTATCAGATATTTCAAAAATCCCAAAGTCCACAATTATTGCTATTGAGAACAATGTTATTGAATTAAGACCTCAACGACCATTCATAAGATCAATTTTATTAAAGCTAGAGCAATGCTTAAAAATAGAAGATACAAAGCTTTCAAAATTGCTAAAGACCGAGGCAAGTACTGTAAGTAAAAAGGAAGATTTTAATTATTTTTTAAATAGATTTGCCTTTTTTAATAGCTGGAAAGTAAGCATGGCTTATCTTCTTATTTTATTGATATCTATATTCCTTTTAAATATTTATTTTTTAAACTCAAGGATGATTGAATTTAAAATAATTCAGCCCATTTCAAAAGAATAATATCTAAATATTTTTTCTAATTATTTCGTAAATTTAATTGAGCTAAATCCCCATATTGTCTCAAATTATCATTAATTTCATTTAATGATTTATTTAATTTCCATCTCCAATTATTTTTAGTAGTGCCTGGTTTATTAAGTCTACTTGAATCATCCAGTGCAAGTATATCTTGAATGGGCGCAATAAATAAATTAGCTTTGGTTTTCATTCCCATTTCTATTAAATTCCAAGAAGTATTATTTGAGAAATTATATTTTTTTTCTAAATCTTTTTTTAATTCAATTTCCAAGTCTTGCCACCAAGAAATGGTTGTAGCATTGTCATGAGTACCTGTATAAACGACCCAATTATTTCCCTCTATATTGCTGGGTAGATAAGGATTATCTTCCTTACCATCAAAAGCAAATTGCAGAATTTTCATTCCAGGTAAATCAAACTCATTTCTAAGTTCATTAACATCATCAGTGATTACGCCTAAATCTTCAGCGACTATGGGTAACTTAGAGACTCCCAAATAATTCTTTAAACTTGTCAGTAATTGTCTACCAGGTGAATTTACCCACTCACCATTTTTTGCAGTTTTTTCTTTACCATCAACTCTCCAATATCCAGAGAATGCTCGGAAATGATCAACTCTTAGTAAGTCTACCAATTCAAATTGCCTGGCAAATCTTTTTTTCCACCAATCAAATTTTGTACTTTCATGTTTTGGCCAAGAATAAACAGGCGTACCCCATAATTGGCCCGTAGTGGAAAAATAATCTGGAGGTACTCCACTTTGAAAAAATAACTCACCACTACTTGATATGGAAAATAAAGACTTATCACTCCAAACATCAACACTATCTTTTGAGACATAAAAAGGTAAATCCCCCAAAAGTTTTATATTTTTTGATTTTGCAAACCTTTTTATTTTTTCCCATTGCCTATCTAAATGCCATTGAACTAATTGTTTTTTTAAAATTTCATTGCAATTCTGTTTTTTAAAAAACTTAATTGCAGAATATTCTTTTAACCTATATTCCTCTGGCCATAGCCACCAAGGAGAATTATTGAATTGTCCCTTCAAGACCATAAAGATTGAAAAATCTTCAACCCAATTATGAGTTCTTAGCCAAGAATAAAAATCGTTTTTTATCGTCTCAGATTGTTTGTCGAAAGACTCCAATAGCAAATCACTCAAAGTAATTGATAATTTATCTGCTATTTTGAAATCAAAATGATCTAATCTCTCTGCCTCAATTCTTATTTCCTCAAAATTAATATTTTGTTCTATAAAATTATCTTTAATAAGTTCATTAACATCAAGAAACCAAGGATTAATAGCAAAAGAAGAGGGAGAACTATACGGAGAACCCATAGGGTCAGTAGGTGTGAGAGGTAAAAACTGCCATAAATTTATATTATTCTTTGATAGCTTCCCAATCCACTCTATCAGGCCTTTTCCAAAGGTACCGCAATAACTTCCACCAGGTAAGCTTGAAGGATGAACTAATATTCCTGCAGATCTCGTTTTTAAACTTGCATTAAAGCTCATGGCTATTATTAAAATTCAAGAGATTTATCTTTGGATTTTTATATTGGTGTCATTAACAAAATATCCAAAATCCTTAACCAGATCAATCAATAGTTAAGGTAATAAAATTATTTCTTTAAACTAATTTAATATTTTTATTAATTTTCAATTAACTAGATACTTTTAATTTATTAAAAAGAAAAGAATCTTGTAAAAAAAATCTAAAGATATGAAGTTTTTACAATAGGGCGTAAATAATTTGTGACAAGTTCATAAATAATACTACGATATTAATATAAACTTCAAATTGCAAATCTCGTGACCAGTTTCATCACGGCAGTGCAAAACGAACAGCCAAATTTTAATCTGAATAATAGTCGACTAAGATTAGTTAGTGGAACCTCTAATCCAGTTTTAGCTAATGAGATTGCAACTTATTTAGGCATAAAAAATGTTCCTTTGGTTTCCAAGCGATTTGCAGATGGGGAACTATATGTTCAGATTCAGCAATCAATAAGAGGTTGTGACGTCTTCTTAATACAACCTACCTGCGCTCCAGTTAACGATAGCCTTATGGAGTTGATGATTATGGTTGATGCTTGTAAAAGAGCCTCTGCCAGGCAAATTACTGCAGTAATTCCATATTTTGGATATGCAAGAGCTGACAGAAAGACTTCAGGGAGAGAGTCTATAACGGCTAAACTTACAGCTAATTTGCTAGAAAAATCAGGTGTTGACAGGGTTTTAGCAATGGATCTGCATTCAGCACAAATACAAGGTTATTTCGACATTCCTTGTGACCATATTTATGGATCTCCCGTTTTAATTGATTATTTAGAATCACTAAATCTTGGGGAAGTAGTTGTAGTTTCCCCAGACGTTGGTGGAGTCGCTAGAGCTAGAGCTTTTGCTAAGTTAATGAAAGATGCCCCCTTAGCTATTATTGATAAAAGGAGATCAGCTCATAATATTTCTGAAAGTTTAACAGTAATTGGTGAAGTAAAGAATAAAACAGCCATACTTATTGATGACATGATTGATACGGGTGGAACAATATGTTCAGGTGCTAACCTACTTAAAAAAGAAGGAGCTAATAAAATCTTTGCCTGCGCATCTCATGCAGTTTTTTCTCCTCCATCTCATGAAAGATTGAGTGCAAAAGATTTATTTGAGCAGGTTATAGTCACCAATAGCATTCCTGTGTCAGAAAAAGATTTTTTCCCACAATTAAAAGTTCTCTCTGTAGCTAATATGCTTGGCGAGGCTATATGGAGAATTCATGAAGAAAGCTCGGTAAGCTCCATGTTTAGATAAATAATAATTATTTTCTCTTATTATTTTTTTTCAAGATTTTATTAACCTTTTTTGTTACGTCTTTAGGAACATTATCAGGGCAATACTGTATTGCTGTTGTAACTATTTGAAATTCAGCTCCAGCAAAAAGTTTCTCTCTTTCTAATTTTTTATCTCCTAATTCCTCAACGACTCCACCATGCTTACCTTCTAGGACTTGAACATAAGTTGCTGTTGCTACCCCGACGGCTTTTGGGAATTCAATTCCAGCTTGAGATGCAATACATAAATATGAGGCTCCCATTCCTTTGTATAGATATAAGTCTTTTGAATTGGCAGGTTTAATTTCCGTATTTGCATGAATTTTACTACTAGGAATAAAAGAAGCAACTAGAAAACTAGTTATTAGAAAAGGTGAAAAGCAATTCTTGAATATTTTTCTAGAATCTAAATTAAATCCCATATCTGTTTGGCATTATATAGATTAAAGATAACATTTATTATTTTTGAATTATTATTTCCATAAGATTTTATGAAACAATTCTTATCTCATGATGGTTTTCAACAATCATTAGTTTATTTTTATGCCATGAATATATAGCTCGATACCTAAACTTGTCTGCATCAATTAACCTTGTGTGTTCAAGTATATGCCAATCATCATAAGAAGATTCAAAAATCATTTCGTGTTCATCAACTTGTTTAATATTTGAGATACCTTTTGAATCAGTTAAATAAAATTTTTCTCTTACTAACTGATGGCCTTCAATGAAGGCTTTCATTTGACCTTTTTCTTGATAGCGAGGATTATCAATAAAAAATTGGTATTTCTTTTCAGGAAACCAAGTAAATTTATAATGAGATTCCCAAGGGTTTTTATTAGCCATTGCTTCGATTCTGAGATTCATACAGATGTTATAGGTTTTGCTTTTTTCTTCAAGAAAATAAGATCTATGTGATTTCCAAAGACCTATATTTCTAGAGAACCATCTTCTGAGATTACTGTCTATGCAAATATCATCAGGACTTATATTTTCAGAAATAAATTTATTTTGTTGATTAATAGCTACCATTTGCAAATAAGCTCTATCTATTTCATAGCTTATCTGTAAAAATAGTTTTAATATCTTAATGTGTTTATAAGCATTGACAGCTTTTCAACACTTCTTTGAAAATACCTTGATTGAGAAAAAAGAACTAAAGTTAATATTGGTTGCATCAAGTAATCATCTTTCTAGAGGTGATTTAAGATCAATGGTAGATTATTTAGAATCCGATGAGTGTGAATTTGAAATATCTTTGCAAATTTCTAATCCTACCGAGCAACCAGAATTATTAGAGCTCCATAGGTTAGTTGCCATACCAGCTCTAATAAAAACATCACCATCACCTAAGCAAATATTTGCAGGCAGCAACATATTTAAACAATTAAAAAAATGGCTCCCAAGATGGAAGCAAGATGGTCTAAAAAAGAATCTTGGTATCAATATTCAAGCTTCAAAGATTGATTCAATAAGAACTCAGCAAGAGATTTTATTAGAAGATGAATTACTAGTTCTACGGCAAGAAAATGAAACCTTAACCAAGAGAATCGAATCACAAGAAAGATTATTAAGAATGGTTGCCCACGAGCTAAGAACGCCACTAACTGCAGCCACATTAGCAATTCAGAGTCAAAAGCTAGGACAAATAAACTTAGCCAAATTACAAGAGGTTATTAAGAGAAGATTGGAAGAAATTGAGTTGCTATCTCAGGATCTTTTAGAAGTAGGGACTACTCGTTGGGAGGCGCTTTTTAATCCTCAAAAAATTGCATTAGGGAACATAACCGCTGAAGCGATTTTAGAATTAGAAAAATTCTGGCGATTAAGAAAAATAGATATTGATACTGATATCCCAACTGATCTTCCGTGTGTATACGCTGACCAGAGAAGAATGAGGCAAGTTTTTCTTAACCTTATTGAAAATGCTCTCAAATTCTCTGAAGATACAGGCTCAATAAAAATCACAATGATACATAAGACAAATCAATGGGTTGAAGTCACAATTTGTGACAATGGACCTGGCATTCCTAAAAGCGAGCAAAAAAGAATTTTTCTTGACAGAGTAAGACTTCCGCAAACATCAGAAGGGACTTCTGGTTTTGGCATTGGCTTGTCAGTATGTAGAAGAATCGTAGAAGTTCATGGTGGGAGAATATGGGTTGTATCAGAAATTAATGAAGGATCGTGCTTCCATTTTACAGTTCCTGTTTGGCAGGGACAAAATAAAGATCAAAAGACTTGACGAAAGGCCAGCTTTCCTTCTAATTTTTTATAAGCTATGATGCTAATTATCCATGGCCCCATCGTCTAGAGGCCTAGGACACCTCCCTTTCACGGAGGCGACAGGGGTTCGAATCCCCTTGGGGCTATAATCGAAATTTTTTGTCATTCAAGAAGAGGCTTTTGCTTGCTTATCAACAGCTATAAGGTTCTCAGAAAGGTCAGTCTTAAGCCTTTTCTCAATCATTCCTATTGGCATCCATGCACATCCCTTAACTGTTAAATCATAAATTAAAGAACTTTTGTTGGAGTTGTTTATAGTTTTAATTTTCCAACACCCTTCAAACCTTTTAAAGTCACCTCGCAGTAATTTGAAATTAATCTGTCCATTGTCTTTTTCCTCGTATAAGTTCAGAAGTACCTCAGCAGAGAATTTAAATCCCAAGAAGTCCTGTGCTCCTATTTGCTTCAAATGCACATTATTTTTATTTTTATAAATTTTCTTACTAACCAAAAGGTTTGGGATGAAAAGATTTAACCGATCATAATCAGTTAGGACATTCCAAAGTGAATCAAAACTGGCTGAGGTTGTCAATTGCGCTGCCAACCGTCGTGCACCATCAGAGAGTTTCTCCATGGTTTGCTCAATAGTCTTGTAACCACTATCTTGAGGAAGATTAACTTGACCTTGAGATTGATTCATTGATATTTTTCTTGGTATTTAAAAATATTCCTGAGTAACTATACTCATAAATTATCAATAATTAAGAAAAAAAAAATTTTTTCTTAATTTATTCCGATCTCAAAACGTAACCATTTTTGAAATTTTAATCCAATTTAATATACAAATTGATAGCCTCATATAAAACAAAGTACAAAATGGTTTATTCCCAAGCAAAAGTAATCGCAGGCGGATTAGTGCATATCCCAATAGTCATAGGAGTTTTTTATCTCATAATGACTTTTTTTAACAAAAGAGCTATTGAATTTGCCGAAAGAAATAAAGCGAAAAAAGTAGAATCAACAACTAACAAAGTCGAAGCTTCTAAATTAGATAACAAATCCTCTGTTACAAAGAATGTCGAAACCAAAACAGCTCCTCAGTCAGCCAAGAAAAAGCATGCTGATGTACCTGTAAATACTTATAGGCCTAAAACACCCTTTGAAGGTACTGTATTAGAAAATTATAGTCTTCTTAAAGAAGGAGCTATAGGTAGAGTAAATCATATTACCTTTGATTTATCTGAGAGTGATCCTTTCCTGAATTACGTAGAAGGTCAAAGTATAGGAATTATGCCTGCAGGAGAAGATGCCAATGGCAAACCTCATAAATTAAGGTTATACTCTATTGCTAGTACAAGGCATGGAGATAATTTTGAGGGTAAAACAGTTTCTCTATGTGTTAGGCAACTTCAATACGAAAAAGATGGTGAAACCATAAATGGTGTCTGTTCATCATATTTATGTGATATTAAACCAGGTGATAAAGTAAAAATTACAGGACCAGTAGGAAAAGAGATGTTACTTCCTGAAGAGGAAGACTCAAACATAATTATGTTAGCCACTGGAACAGGTATAGCTCCTATGAGAGCTTACTTACGGAGAATGTTTGAAGCTTCTGAAAGAGATAAAAATAATTGGAACTTCAAAGGTAAAGCTTGGTTATTCATGGGAGCTCCAAAGTCAGCCAATTTACTTTACGAAGAAGATTTCCAAAGATATCTACAGAGCTATCCAGATAACTTTAAATATACAAAAGCCATAAGTAGAGAGCAGCAAAATGAGAAAGGAGGAAGAATGTATATTCAAGATCGTGTCCTAGAGTCCGCTGATGAGCTATTTAACATGATTGAAAATGAAAAAACACATATTTACCTATGTGGTTTAAAAGGCATGGAGCCTGGTATAGATGAAGCTATGACCAAAGCAGCAGAGGCTAAAGGCTTAAACTGGTCAGAGTTAAGGCCTCAATTAAAAAAGGCAGGCAGATGGCACGTTGAGACTTATTAATCTAAGATTTTAATTCCGCTAGAATAACCCATACTTTTTTGATTTAGACAAAATATGTAGCGCAATAATAAAAATGAGTTCACTCTATCAATAGAGTAACAATATAAATATGCAATCTTCTCTAAGTAATCCTTTGAGGATTGGTTTACGCCAGGAAAGAGTTATCCCACCTCAATGTTTAATAATCTTTGGAGCGAGTGGTGATCTTACTCATAGAAAATTAATTCCTGCTTTATTTGAACTATATCTTCAAAGAAGAATTTCCAGTGAGTTTGCAGTACTTGGATGTGCCAGAAGATCTTGGACTGATGATATATTCAGAGAAAAAATGTGCCAGAAATTAGAGAAGGTTGTATCTGACAATAAAAAGGAATGGGATGAATTTGCAAAATATCTTTTTTATGAACCAGTTGATTTACAAAATGAAGAGGATGTTTTTAAACTTGGCGAGAGATTAAATGAAATTGATCAGAACCAAGCGACCCATGGTAATCGAACTTTTTATCTTTCTGTCTCACCAAAATTTTATGGTAGTGGTTGCAAAGCCCTAAAAAATGCAGGTTTACTTAAGGATGTAAAAAAAAGTAGAGTTGTAATAGAGAAACCATTTGGGAAGGATTTCTCAAGCGCAAAAGGTTTAAATAGACTTGTACAAAGCTGTGCTGATGAAAGTCAGATTTTTAGAATTGACCATTACTTAGGGAAAGAAACCGTACAAAATATATTAGTTCTAAGATTTGCCAATGCAATTTTCGAACCCATATGGAACAGGAATTACATTGCAAGTATTCAAATAACTTCTTCAGAAACTGTAGGAGTAGAAGACAGAGCAGGATATTATGAATCTTCTGGTGCATTAAGAGATATGCTTCAAAACCATTTAACACAAATGCTAGCTGTCACAGCAATGGAACCACCAGGAAAGTTTGTGCCTGAAGCCATCAGGAATGAAAAAGCCAAAGTTCTTCAAGCTGCCAAATTAGCCAATGAAATAAAACCATGGGAATGTTGTATTAGAGGTCAATATGGCTCTGGTGGTAATCTCTCCAACCCATTGAAAGCCTATCGAGATGAAAACGGAGTTGATCCAAATAGCACTACAGAGACTTACATCGCCACAAAGATTTTCATAGATAACTGGAGGTGGCAAGGAGTACCTTTCTACTTGAGGACTGGTAAAAGGCTACCTAAAAGGTTAGGAGAAATTGTATTAACATTTAAAGAGGTACCAGTACATTTATTCGAATCAACAATCATTAATCCTGCCCCAAACCAACTCATATTAAGAATTCAACCTAATGAAGGAGCAACATTTAAATTTGAAGTTAAATCTCCAGGATCAGGGATGAAATCCAGACCTGTTGAGATGGAGTTTTCATACGATGAATCTTTTGGAGAGCCTTCTGATGAGGGGTATGTGAGACTATTAGCAGACTGTATGCTTGGAGATCCCACATTGTTTACTAGAAGTGATGAAGTTGAGGCAGCATGGAAATTATATACACCTCTTATTGAACTAATGGATAATTCACCTTGGAAGCTTCCAGTATTCAAATATGAATCAAAGACATGGGGGCCTCCTGAAGCGGATCAATTACTATCAAAAGACAATATTTTCTGGAGAAGACCATAGAATAATATAATGAAGCCTCAATTAACTCTACAAACCCCTTTAGAACTACCCATTCAGGAGATCTCAGACTATCTTAATAAGCTTTGGATTTCAGAGAATGCTAAAAGTTCTGGTGCAAATACTTTCTCATTAGTGGTCTGGCAGCCAGCATGGCTAGAACAATATTTAGTCAAACAAAAATTGCTTCAAAATCCAATTACTGGTAATTTAACACCTGAAATAATATCAATCGCCAAAGAGATCATTTTAAAGAATGGCCTGTCATTAGCTACATCCTTATACAGTCAAGAGTTAATTGATCTACTAAAAAACAATCCAAATAAGAATGAGGTTGAAGACCTAAGAGGCCAGTTTTTTGAATCCTCCATCAGTGGTTTAAATCCAAGAAGATTAATTACTCTTGCACCAACTTTAAATGAAAAACCACAAATTAAAACTTTTGTATCCGCTTATTGTCCATTGGGTGATGATTCAACAAACCAATCCATATGTGGTGACCTTGTAGTTATAAAAGGAGATACAAAGTCAATACATAAAACTGGTCTTGAAATTATTAAAGAATTAGAAATTACTAGTTTACCTTCATGGCTCTGGTGGAACAGCAGCTTGGATGATTCTCCTGAAATATTTAATTCCTTTATAAAAAGCAATCAAAGATTGATTATTGATACTGCCAATGGCTCTATAAAAAGGTGCTTAAGTGTGCTAAGTCAATCAATGACAGCAAAAAAGGCCATCAATGATTTGAATTGGTTAAGGCTCAAAAGTTGGAGAGAATCATTAGCTATGATATTTGATCCTCCACACAGGAGGGAAATCCTATCACATATCAAAGATGTGGATGTAGATATTGAGGGTAATCATTATGTTCAAGCTTTATTCTTAATTTCATGGATCAGCAGAAAACTTAATTGGGAATTTAAACATACAAAAAGGAATAATGGCTCAATACAAATTGTATTTACTCAAAATACCGAAGAAATAATAACTAAAATTAATCCATTAGAGGTAGGTACTTCCAGTATTCACTCAGGTCAAGTAATTGGACTAAGACTAATCTCAAAAGTAAATGGCGAACCTAGTAAAAACACCTGTATAATTCTTGGCTCTGAATCCGTTGAATGTATGAGGCTTGAGGCAGGCGGAATGGCAGATATGCAACTTATTGAAGAAGTCGTACCAAACCCTTTCGTAACATCAGAATCGAACGTTAGTCAATTATTAAAAAGCAGCAGAGGTAATACAAGTCCACTTTTTGAGGAGACTATAGAAATAGCTTCATGCATTTTTGAAGGCCTTACACAATAGGTTAAATGGCCTGCATTCTTTCAGCACCTTCAACAGACAACGGGAAAACCACGCTCGCTCTACTTATTTCTTGCTGGGCAATCAAAAAAGGGCTAAAGCTACAGACTTTCAAAGTAGGGCCAGATTATCTTGATCAACAACAGCTTAGTTCAATAGGTCATCCAATATGTAGAAATTTGGATATCTTTTTGAGTGGAGAAGATTGGATTGAAAAAACATTCTACAAATACTCTAATAAATACGATCTATCTTTAATTGAAGGAGCTATGGGTTTATTTGATGGACTGGGTTCTACTGATCATTCGAGCACGGCTCATATAGCTAGAGTTTTAAATATACCAATTATTTTTATTGTCAATGCCACTGGTAAAGTCGCATCACTTCTTCCTTTATTAAATGGTTTTAGAGATTTTGATAAAAGAATTTCAATAAAGGGTATAATCTTTAATAACGTAAATTCGGAAAGGCATAAAAAACTTATTAGTGAAGTTTTTAAGAATGTAAATATTGAAATACTTGGTTTTCTCCCCTCTAATCCCAAAATATCTCTAAAAAAAGGCAATTTAGGAATCATATCCCCTTTAGAATCAAAAGGTTCTGTAAATATTGATTACTTTGCTAATTTTGCAGAAAAACATCTTAACTTAAAATTACTTATCAAATTTTTGCAACCAGAAAATAAAAGTTCATTTTTTTCTTATGAGAGATTGCAAAAGATTAATAAATTTGTACCTATTGCAATTGCAGAAGACAATATCTTTCATTTTCAATATCCTGAAACCAAGGAATTTCTAGAGGATAATGGGATCTCTCTAATTCCTTGGAATATTTTTAATGACGAAGAAATACCTAATGGAGTTTCTTCTTTGATAATTCCTGGAGGTTTTCCAGAGAAGTTTGCTCATCATATAAGCCAGTCAAAAAGAAGTCTTGACTCTCTTAGACGATTCAAAAATAAAGGCTTTATTTATGCTGAATGCGGAGGAATGATGATTCTGGGAGAATACATAGAAGACACCGCAGGGAATAGGCATAAAATGGCTGGGATATTACCATTTAGTTCAAAAAAGGGGAAGTTAAAACTGGGCTATAGGTATTTAAAAGGTGAAAAGAACTCTTTACTTCTCGATGAACAACATTTAGCTAAGGGACATGAATTCCACTATTGGGAAATAGAAAATTCCAACTCAGAAAGCTTTCCCAGGAGGGATAAAACGCTGGCGAAATACGCATCACCTTGGAAAGTTAAATCCTGGACAACCAAGTATAAAAAAGAAGGGTGGGCTTCCAATAATTTGCACGCAAGTTGGGTTCATTTACATCTACCAAGTAGTGATGCAGGAGTTAATTTTTTAAAAATTCTAAAAGAATTTCTAGGTAATTTTTTCTAGCTAAAAAAATGTCTAATAAGATTAGTTGGTGATCCCAATAACTCTATCCCAGGTAATGTAATCATTGGTCCAATAATGCTTCCTACTATCACCTCTAGTTTTGTATGTCCTAGATTTTCTTTTAAATTGGTTTGATATTTCTCATCCAATTTTGATGCTAATTTATTAAATTCTTTAGCTTGAAGACCTGCAGATCTTCTAACACCGCTAGCGTCATACATAACAATTAAAGATACAGCTACAGCAAAAGCAAAAATTGGATTATCAAAGCCCATACTCCAACCTATCCCAGAAGTAACACCTGTTATTAGCGCAGAGTGACTGGAGGGCATTCCACCAGTCTCAAAAATCACACCTAGCCGAAATTTACCTTCAAGAACAATACAAAAAAGAACTTTAAGGATCTGAGCTGAAATACAAGCAACTAAACTCCAAAAAAGTAACTCATTTCTAGATAATTCAAATAAAAAGTTCATAAATTAAGACTACCTATCTCTGTTAGTTATAAAGTCTGCCAAAGCAATCAAATTTTTAGCATCTTCACCCCATGGCGAAATTGCTTTTTTTGCATTTTTTACAAGATTTAGAGCTTTTTTCTTGGACTCTTCCATTCCAAGTAATTTAGGATAAGTTGTTTTGTCAGCCAATATGTCTTTGCCAGCAGTCTTCCCGAGTATCTCACTATTAGATGTTAGATCAAGAATATCATCAATTATCTGAAAGGCTAGACCAATCCCCTCTGCATAGGATGTTAAAGCTTTTAATAATTCCTCGTTAGCTCCTGCTATCATTGCTCCAGATCTCACACAGGCTTTTAACAAAGCACCTGTTTTATTTAGGTGTATGTATTCCAAAGTTTCCAAATCCACTTCTTTCCCCTCGCATTCAAGATCAACTATTTGACCTCCAACTAAACCTGGAGCTCCAGCCATTAGGGACAATTCTCCAACTACCTTAAGTAATCTATCTGGCTCAACCCCTGGACTCCTTAAAGAAACCATTTCAAAAGCTCTAGTTAATAGAGCATCTCCAGCAAGAATAGCCACTGCGTCTCCATAAACTTTGTTATTAGTCGGTCTCCCTCTTCTAAGATCATCGTTATCCATAGCTGGTAAATCATCGTGAATTAATGACATTGTATGAATCATCTCGATGGCAACTGCTGTTGGAACTGCCAATGATGGATCTCCCCCAGCTAGTGCACAAGAAGCTAAGCATAAAATTGGACGAATTCTTTTACCTCCTGCTAACAATGAGTATCTCATCGATTCTCTCAAAATCTCTGGTTTTTCTGGCCCCAAAGAAAAATCTAAAGCCTCATCGACAATTTCTTTTGTCTTTTTTAAATATTTCTCAAAATCAAAATTTGAATCAATAACTTGAGTCATTGTTTATTTTTAATGAAATTTAAAATAATTTCTGTTTCATGGCAAAAGATCTGAAAGAGTGCACATCAAACCAGATTGTTTCTGCCAGCTGTAAGTAGTGTTTACTAGCAACATAGTAACTGTCATTGGTCCAACCCCTCCTGGCACTGGAGTATAAGCGTAGACCTTTGGTATTACATCTTCCAATACTACATCGCCACACAATTGAGAGTGACTATTATTTGAACTTTTTAATCTATGGATACCTACATCAACAACTACAGCTCCTTTTTTAACAAAGCTCCCATCAATCAACCTTGGCTTACCTGCTGCTACAATTAATATCTCAGCTTCTCTACAGACTTCTCTCAAATTTTCAGTTTTAGAGTGTGAAATTGTTACAGTTGCATTATTGTTTAAAGCCATAATTGAAATTGGTTTCCCAACAAGTAGGCTTCTTCCAACTACCACAACTCTTTTAGACTCAATTTTAACATCATAAAATTTGAGCATATTTATAATTCCTGCTGGAGTGCAAGATCTCAAACCAGACTCACCTTTAACCAACTTCCCAATATTATTCTCATGAAGTCCATCAGCATCTTTTTGTGGTGAGATATGACTAATTAATTTTTGAGAATTCAAGTGCTTGGGCAATGGTAATTGCAATAAAATGCCATCAACCTCTTGATTTGAATTTAAAGAACTGATTAATTCTTCAACTTTTTCATTACTCACATCATTCTTTAAATGAAATAAGAAACTTTTTATACCCACTCTTTCGCAAGCCTTCTCTTTATTACTCACGTAAACCCCACTTGCAGGATCATCTCCAATTCTAATAACGGCTAGACCTGGTGACCTTTTTGCGGAATTCAATCCATCAGAAATATCTTTTTTTAATCTTTGTTGTATTATCAAAGATAATTTTTTACCATCCAATTTTAATGACATCAAAAAAACTACTCCATTTTTTACTAGGATGCCTATAATTTGTAATTAAGGAAATAGATTTAAATATATTCTGTGCAAAACCTTACACTGCTAATAAATAAATTTTGGGAAAGGAGTCAATTACCTTCTAGGGAACCTATTAAATTCTCCCGTATAGACTCCCTTATTATATTTTTAATTTGCGTTCTAATATCAATTATTTCCTCATACCAGTTATTAGAATCTTTGCCCTTAACGATTAATCAATTTATTTCATGGGCTTTAACATTTTTAGAAGTTATCCTATCCTGTGCAGTTTTAATATTTATCTCCAAAAAAGAAAATCCATTTATCAATTCAAGACAAATTATTTTAATAATTAGTCTTCTTTTAATTTCAAATTGGGCGAATCTCAGTTTTGAAAACATAACTCTGCTTGCGATAATAATTCCCCCGTCTTTGATTATCTCTCAAGGGATGGGGACAATTACAGCATTAACATGGGTCGCCATTGCCTTCATTAGTTGGCCAAATTTGAATAATGATACTAATAATTATCTTATCTTCATAACATTTATCTGCTCAATAATTGTCTCAATACTCGGAGGGAGAATAAGAAATAGGGCACAATCATTACAGATAGCGATTCTAGTACCTCTTGGCGCCTTCCTTAGTCAGTCGTTATTACTTACTAATAATATTCAGCAAGCAAAGGATTTTGAATTTACACATTCAATTACCTCCAAAGAAATATTCTCAAATTCACTTTTGCTGCTTTTTTTAATGCTTGGAACAATTATAATGATGCCAATTTTTGAGTCAGTTTTTGGACTAACAACTAAATCAAGATTGCTTGAACTCGCGGATCAAGAAAAGCCGCTTTTAAGAAAATTATCAATAGAGGCACCTGGTACATTCGAACACACTTTGTTGATTTGTAGCCTTGCTGAGGAAGCCGCAAGAATGATAGGTGCAGATATAGATTTAATTAAAACTGGTGCACTTTATCACGATATAGGTAAACTACATGCCCCAAATTGGTTTATAGAAAATCAAGAAGGATCTATCAATCCTCATGATACTTTGGATGATCCCTACCAAAGTGCAAAGATCCTACAAAATCATGTCGATCAAGGATTAATATATGCAGAAAAATATAGGCTCCCAAAACCAATCGCAAATTTCATCCCTGAACATCAAGGAACATTAAAAATGGGATATTTCTTTCATAAAGCCAAGGAAAAGTGCGCAAGCACTTCTGAAAGAGAATTCAGATATAAAGGCCCCATACCTCAGACGAAAGAAACAGCTATTTTAATGCTAGCCGATGGATGTGAAGCAGCATTGAGAGCTCTAGATATAAACGCGAATGACTCTGAAGCAATAAAAACAATTTCAAAAATCATTAGTTCGAGAGAAGATGATGGTCAGTTATCTAATAGCAATCTATCAAAAGCTGAATTTTTCCTAATTAAAAGGGCATTTTTGAATGTTTGGAAAAGAATCAGGCACAGAAGGATAAAATACCCAACATCAAAAAATAATACTTTTTCATGATAAAAAATAGTTTTTATAATCTTACGTTTCTTCTATGTTGAGGTAAGCACCAATAAATTAATCCGAAAATATTCAAAAAAGATATCATGAAAGTTAGCCCACCGATTCCAAAATAATCTTTTAAGTTTATCAATCTAACTATTGAATATGGGAATGTTCCTGCAATAACCATAGAGAGTGAGATCAAGGTTAAAGTAACTCCCCATTTTCTCTCAGCCAATAGGGCAGAGGCAGATATAATACCTACTATTGCAGCAGGCCAGCCCAAACTAATAGCCAATGTTATGTTTGCGACTCTCAAGGAAGAACCATAACTCAATACTAAAGCGATCAATGGCAAAGCAATAATGTTGGCCATCAAACCAACCCATGACAAAACCCAATAGCCAACTACCTTATCTCTCATGAATTATTACTTTTGATTTTTTAAATCTACACTAATTAATGGAAAATTCATAGGATGCTTAATAATAAAAAGAAATTATTTTTGAGATTTTGAAATTTTTTTCTTCGCTGAACCTTGCCCTTCAATTTCGTCAAGTTGTGGGTGAATAGAATTTTTTTTCTCAGTAAATATAAGTCTATTCAGAGCATTTACATATGCATTTGCTGCTGCTACAACAACATCAGTATCAGCTGAATGACCAGAATAGATCTTACCATTATTTCTAATCCTAATAGTCACTTCACCTAATGCATCAATACCCTCAGTAACTGACTTTACGGAGAACTCTATTAGTTCATTAGGTACCTTAGCTAGTGTATTGAGTGCCTCACAAACAGCATCAACAGGTCCAGTACCAAGAGAAACAGCAGTATCTTCAGTCAAATCTTCAGTATCAAACAAGGTTATGGTTGCTGTAGGTTTTGATGCATTTCCGCAACTAACTTGAACAAGTTTAAGTTGAAATTTAGATTCAGGTAATTGAACTTGTTCACTGACAATTGCCTCTAAATCTCTATCAGTAATTTCTCTTTTTCTATCAGCCAAGTCTTTAAATCTTGCAAAAGCTTCATTCAAGTCCTCTCTGCTCAAGTCATATCCCATTTCTTCCAATCTTGCTCTTACAGCACTTCTACCGCTTAATTTACCAAGTGAAATTCTATTATCACTGAGGCCAATAGTTTTTGCATCAATTATTTCATAAGTCAGTCTGTTTTTAAGAACCCCATCTTGATGTATCCCAGACTCATGAGCAAAAGCATTTGCTCCAACGATCGCTTTATTAGGTTGCACATTCATACCTGTTAGATTTGAAACAAGGCGAGAAGTTTTAGTAATTTCCTTAGTTCTAATTGCAGTGAGGGGGGTTGGTGAATCTTCGCTTCTATTAAAGAATTTGTTAAAAAAACTTTTTCTTACATGAAGAGACATTACTAATTCTTCTAAAGAAGCATTACCCGCCCTCTCACCGATTCCATTAATAGTACATTCCAGCTGACGAGCACCATTTTTTACTGCCTCTAAAAAATTTGCAACCGCAAGTCCTAAATCATTATGTCCATGAACAGATAAAACTGCTTCATCAATATTTGGAACATATTTATTTATATCTGCAATTAACTTTCCAAACTCTGTAGGGGTAGTAAAACCAACTGTATCTGGAATATTAATAGTTGTAGCTCCTGAAGCAATGGCTAATTCAATTACCTCATAAAGAAATTCTGGATCGCTTCTTGAAGCATCCTCACACGAAAACTCAACATCATCTAAAAATGACTTTGCATAATTAACCATCTCTGGAACAATTGAGAGGACATCTTTTCTTGATTTCTTTAACTTATGCTTTAGATGTATATCACTTGTTGCTATAAATGTATGAATTCTTTTTTGGGGAGCAGGGCTTAATGCATCAAAACAAGCTCTAATATCATTTTTTGATGCCCTTGCTAAGCCACAAATTATAGGACCATTCTCACCTCCTACAACTTCAGAAATTTTGTTAACAGCTTTAAAATCTCCAGGACTCGCAAATGGGAAACCCGCTTCAATGACATCAACTCCAAGTCTTGCTAACTGTTGGGCTATTGCTAATTTCTCCTCTAGATTCAGACTTGCACCTGGAGATTGTTCTCCATCTCTTAAGGTTGTATCAAATATAAGTACTCTTCCAGGATCTTTAGACATTGTTTTAAGCTTTATATTTTTATTTTACTTTAATTGAAAGAAAATAACTACTTCGTAAGTTAGGGGAAAAAACAATAATTTATCGAAATACATTAGATATAAATAAAGTTAGTTAAATTATTTAGATCAAAACCGTTTTAAAAACATTTCTGGGTTATTGTTGAAAAATTGGAATATAAGCTAATTCAGTCAATCCACGAAATTTTTTAATAATTTTACTTTTACACAATGAATGAAAGAGGCTCTAATAAAAAATATTTAGGTAAATTAGCATTTGTGCTGCATGCTCACCTTCCATATGTAAGAAAAAATGAAAAAAATTCTCTAGAAGAAGATTGGCTTTTCCAAGCCATACTGGAATGTTACTTACCTCTATTAAAAGTACTTGAAGAATCATCGAATGAAAATCCTGATAACTCAAAATTAACTCTTAGTCTCTCGCCAACATTATTATCTCTCCTTCAAAACTCGAAATTGAAAGAAAAATTTCCAGAGTGGATTGATACCAGAATCAGATTTTTAAGTCATTTATCTGGGGAAGATAAAAATGCATCAAATTTTCTTTTACAAACAATTAAAGCTCAACTAGATTATTGGTTTGAATGCTCAGGTAATTTAGTTGAGAAATTCAAATTTTTTAATAATTTAGGATGCATAGATATCATCACCTGTGCAGCTACGCATGGTTATTTACCAATACTTAGACATAATCCAGAAACTGTTTACGGGCAAATAAAAACTGGTATAAATTACCATCAGGAAATTTTTGGTTGCAATCCTTTAGGAATCTGGCTCCCAGAATGCGCTTATTATGAAAACCTTGATAAAGTTTTATATAATTGCGGGATAAGATATGCAGTACTTGATGGCCATGGGATTTTAAACTCAACCCCAAGGCCAAGATATGGGGTATATGCACCTATATGCTCTAGTAAAGGTATTGCCTTTTTTGGGAGAGACTCCGAGTCATCGCTTCCAGTGTGGTCTTCTAAAGATGGGTTCCCAGGAGATCCAGTTTATAGAGAGTTTCATAAAGATCTTGGCTGGGAATTATCAGAATCTCAGCTACTTAAAGAGGGCATTAAGAATAAAAGACCACTTGGATTAAAATTCCACAAAATCACAGATAGTTCAATCCCCCTTGGAGAGAAACATTACTATGATGAGACCGCCGCAGATAAAAAGGTAGAGGAACATGCCGAAAAATACCTCCTTCAGCGAGCTCAACAATTAAAAAAACTTTCAATTTCAGCAAAATTTGATCCAATTTTAGTAGCTCCATTTGATGCAGAACTATTCGGTCATTGGTGGTATGAAGGGCCAAAATTTATAAAATATCTATTCAAAAAATCGCTCAAATACTCAATAGAACTTGTAAATTTAAAAGAAATTTTAGCTAAAAAACCAAACCTACAAATTTGTGAGCCATCCCCCTCAAGCTGGGGGCAAGGAGGTTACCATAATTATTGGCTTAATGATAAAAATGCTTGGATTGTACCTGAGATTAGTAAGGCAGGTTCAAAATTTATTAAGTTTTCTGCATCAGCTGCCCAAGATAAATTAACTCAGAGGATATTGAGACAAGCGGCTAGAGAGCTTTTGTTAGCACAATCATCTGATTGGAGCTTTATTCTGCGAGCTGGAACTACAACTCACCTAGCTAAAGAGAGAATTGATAGACATCTAAAAAGATTTTGGCTCTTAATCAATTCTGTAGAGAATGATTCTTTAGAAGACATAACATTATTGGAAAGGATTGAAGAGGAGGATAACGTTTTTCCAAATATAGATATTAAAGACTGGTGGCAAAGATAAATCATAGAATCTTAAGCATTCCAAGCTTTATCTTTAGCGGAGAATTTATGAACATTTTGCTCATAACATAAATTAATTTGGGCAAGGGTAAAGTATTTGTAAGAAAACCTGACCATTCATCAGTAGACAATTGAAAAAAATTATTAAAAAAACTTCTAAGCATTTTCTCATCAAAACTCATTAACCTCTTGAGGCCATATTGATAAAGCTTATGTCTCTGTGTAAGTTCATAAGGCCACAAGATATTCCATCCTTTTTGAGCCAAATCAATCGAACTTAATTGAGGATCTTGCAAATATATTTTTAATTTTTTTGCAAACATTGGAGCTCTTCTGAGAAGGGAACCAACCATATAACCAGACGCAGGATGAACCATACTCGCTGCTCCGCCGAAGGCTAATATTGGTTGATTTTTAAAAGGCAAGGGTAGATTCATTGGGAACAGGCAATTTTCCTCATGCAAAATATCTTTTACAAATACACCTCTTTTTTTTAGCCTGGATATCAGTCTGTTCTTTAAATATTCTTTAGTTAAAGCTGGATAACTAGCCAGAGATGTTTCCTCAACAAAAAAGATATCATCACCAAGATCCATCGCATAAAGAAATGATGGTGATTCAAGAATTTCAGTTTTGCTTAGGTGATCTGAACGAAAATCCATTAAAACGAATTCATCTTTATTAACTGGAGGGGAAGAAAATCTACCGACAATTCCATAAGCAGCTTGTTGTGCGACTTCTTTTGAAAATGGCCTTTTTATAAATTTACTTTTATGTCCGCTAGCATCAATTACCAATCTAGACTTTAACTTCAAACCAGAGTCACAAAAGACTTCGGAAATCTTGTTGTCCATAGAAATTTCTATAGCGGTGTCATTCAACCATTCAATTTCCTTACATCTTTTGAGTAGTTCATTTTGAAAGGCCTCACGATTTATTAACCCGTAATCATATTTATGTTCTGTTGGAATATTACCATTCCCATCAATCCCATTTCCAAAAAAGCTAACTGTTTTCGACCACCTATGTGAGAGAAGATCCTGTAGGCCTAGCTCTTCTAACTCTGATGCCCAGATTCCATAAGTGTTTTCCCATTTCGTATCTGGAGGCTGAGAAGATATACACAATATATTTAAATTCTGACTTGAAAGTTCTGAAGCCAAGCATAGAGCGGCTGGACCTGAACCTAAAATTAAAATATCAAAAATATCTTTATTCATGATTATTCAGCAATCATATTTTAAAAAGATTAATCTTCTTCATTTAATTCAGATTCTGTCTCATTGTCAATTTGTTCATGAGGTACTAGTACCATTTCGGCTAAATGATCTCCATCATCAAGTCTTTGTAATTTTACCCCAGTAGCTGCTCTTGATTGTTGTGAAATTTTGTCAGCATTAGTTCTTACAATCACTCCTTTTTCTGATACCAAAATTACTTCTTCACCTTTTCCTAAAACCTTCAGACCAACAAGTTTATCATCTTTGATTCTAAATTTCATCGCCCTGAGTCCCATCCCAGCTCTTTTTTGCAATCGGAACTGAGTTACAGGAACCCTCTTACCAAGACCAAAGGAGCTAGCGACTAGAACCCATGGGCCATCAGACATATCGCTTCCTTCATCATTAGTCTCTTCGTTCTCAGGAATTTCAATTTTTGCTAACTCATCAACCAATTCTGAGGTCAACACATCCATAGCTACAAGTTCGTCTCCATCTCTTAAAGTCATCGAACGGACTCCTCTTGCCGTTCTGCCAAGAGGTCTGAGTTCATTATGATCTAATCTAAAATGAATTGTCATTCCTTTTCTTGATCCGATCAAAACACTATCTCCTTCGCTGGAGGATCGAACCCAAGTTAATGCATCACCATCTTCAAGGCTTATTGCTATCAAACCATTTGACCGAATCTTAGAAAAGGCAGAAAGAGGTGTCCTTTTAATGAACCCACCCCTAGTTAGCATTAATAAATAGTTTTCGTTTTCAAAAGACTCAACTGAAAGCAAAGAAGTTATTTGCTCTTCTCTTGGAATCGGCAATAGTTGTACGGATGGAGTACCCTTAGCGGTTCTGCTACACAAAGGAACTCTATAAGCGGGTATAGCGTAGGCTACACCTCTATCACTAAAGAGCAATAGTGAGTCATGATCATTACAACTAATAAATAATTTAACCTCATCATCACCTTGAGTCTTAGTACCAGCTTTTCCTCTAGAGCCTCTGCTCGTTGATTCAAACTCACTTACAGGCATTCTCTTTAAATAGCCAGTCTCAGTCAATAAAACGACTGATCTTTCATTAGCTATTAAATCAATATCATCTAAACCAGCGCCTAAATTAAGTATCTCAGTTTTTCTTGGAGAGGAGAACCTTTCATTAATTGTGTTTAGTTCATTTGATATAATTTCAAAGATTTTATTTCTATCTTCAAGTATAGACTTGTATTCTTTAATTTTTTGAGTGAGCTGATCGTGCTCTTCTTTAATTTTGTCTGCTTCTAGCGCTGTTAATCTCCTCAATTGCATTTGTAGGATTGCATCTGCCTGTATTAAAGATAAATCATGATTCTTCTGTAATTGGTCTCTTGCTGAGGCAGTATCTTTAGCAGATCTAATTAAGCTTATAATCTCATCCATACTGTCTAAAGCCAATAATAAGCCTGTCAGAATATGATCTCTTTCTTCTGCTTTCTTAAGTAAAAAACTAGTTCTCCTTTTGATTGTCTCTGCTCTAAAATCAAGAAAAACATCCAACATCTTTTTAAGAGATAAGGTTGTAGGTTCACCATTAACTAATGCCAAAATATTTGCACTGAAATTATTTTGTAAAGGAGTCAATTTAAATAAATTATTTAGAACAACTTGAGGATAAGAATCCCTTTTTAATTCAATAACAATCCTCATGCCATCTCTATCACTTTCATCTCTAATATCTGAAATTCCTTCAAGCTTCTTTTCATTAACCAAATCAGCAATTCTTTCTATTAGTGCCGCCTTATTAGTTTGGAAAGGAAGCTCGGTAATAATCACAGCATCTCTCTCTGGCCTACCTGAGACTTTAATTTGATTAATATTAGCGACTCCCCTCATAGTGATGGATCCTCTCCCAGTAAGGTACGTATCTTTTATCCCTTGCTTACCTAATATTTGGCCTCCTGTTGGAAAATCAGGTCCCGTAATGTAATTAAAAAGCTCCTCTTCTTGCATATTTGGGTTTTTAATCAAACATTGCAATCCATTAATTAATTCACCCAAATTATGTGGAGGTATATTGGTTGCCATTCCAACTGCAATACCTGATGATCCATTTAATAGAAGTTGAGGTATTCTTGCAGGTAGGACAGTCGGTTCTTGCTGAGATCCATCAAAATTATCTACAAAATCAACAGTCTCAGATTCAATATCTTCTAATAAACTTTCATCTGTTAGTGATTTAAGTCGCGATTCGGTATATCTCATTGCAGCTGGGGGGTCGTTATCAACGGATCCAAAATTTCCATGACCATCGATAAGTGGCATTCTCATAGAAAAATCCTGAGCCATTCTTACCAATGCGTCATAGACAGCAGTATCACCATGGGGATGGTATTTACCTAGAACTTCTCCTACGACCCTTGCACATTTTCTATATGGCCTGCCACTTGTTAATCCAAGTTCATACATTGCATACAGGATTCTTCTGTGGACAGGCTTTAAACCATCTCTGGCATCAGGAAGGGCACGACCAACGATTACGCTCATTGCGTACTCTAAGTATGAGCGTGACATCTCATTCCTCAAATCTGTCTGAATGATTCGATTGTCGTCTTCTAAACTATTGTCTCCAGTTTCTAGATTATCTGACATATGAAAATCTTTTAACTTAATAATAGTTGTATATTGCCATTTTGAATAAAAAAAAATATTTAAAAAATATTCAAATACTCACAAATTGAGCTTGAAAAATAAATATTTCTTATTTTTTTTTGAAAAAGTGTTGGCGTTATTCACCTTTAATTGTTAGTTTAATAAAAAAAATTTATCAAATATATTGTGAAAATCGAACTTGGTTTAAACAAAAATGTTAGGAGAGCTTATGGAATTGATGAAATAGCTCTTGTCCCTGGCAGCAGAACACTAGATTATGAACTCACTGATACGTCATGGGAATTAGGCAAAATTAAAAGAGAGATCCCAATCATCGCAAGTGCTATGGATAGTGTTGTAGATGTAAAGACAGCAATTGAACTTTCAAATTTAGGGGCTTTAGGAGTTCTGAACATGGAAGGTATTCAGACAAGATACGAAAATCCAGAAGAAGTTTTAAACAAAATTTCTTCTGTTGGTAAAGATGAATTTGTACCTTTAATGCAGAAAATATATAAAGAACCGATCAAAGAAGATTTAATAACAAAAAGGGTGCAAGAAATTAAAAATAGTGGTGGGATTGCTGCTTTAAGTGGCACTCCCCAAGCAGCCATCAAATATAAAAATATTCTAATAGAGTCACAACCTGATTTATTTTTCTTACAGGGGACTGTAGTTTCAACTGAGCATTTAGGGGTCTCAGGTCAAAAGACATTAGATATACAAGATCTGTGTAAATCTCTACAAATACCAGTTATAGCTGGTAACTGTGTTACTTATGATGTCGCGAAACTTCTTATGAAAGCAGGTGTTTCTGGTTTAATGGTAGGTATCGGTCCAGGTGCGGCATGTACCTCACGAGGAGTTTTAGGGATTGGTATACCTCAAGCGACTGCAATATCTGACTGCAGTTTTGCTAGAGATGAGTTTTACAATGAAAGTGGGGTGTATGTCCCTATTATCGGCGATGGAGGTATCGTTACTGGTGGTGACATATGCAAATGCATAGCTTGTGGTGCTGATGCTGTAATGATTGGATCACCTATTGCTAAAGCCACAAACGCCCCTGGGAATGGTTTCCATTGGGGTATGGCGACTCCTAGTCCAGTATTACCGCGAGGTACAAGAATTGAAGTTGGAAATACAGGAACACTAGAGAGAATTGTTAAAGGGCCAGCTCTGCTAGATGATGGAACTCATAATCTTCTAGGAGCAATAAAAACATCAATGAGCACCCTTGGGGCTAAAAATATAAAAGAGATGCAAAATGTAGAGATAGTTATAGCCCCATCGCTCCTTACAGAAGGAAAAGTATATCAGAAAGCTCAGCAACTTGGCATGGGTAAATAATATTAAAGTGTTAGTGAAAGAGAACAAATAACTAAATAAGAGCTATTATTGAACAATGGGGGAAACCCCATACTCCTCACACAAATAGCCCGATTTATCGGGCTTTTTTTTAATACAATTTGTTACTTAAACATTTTATATCTGTAATGAAATCATCACTAAGAAAAATTGCCTGCTAAATTTTCTAAAGGAATTAATAAATTATGTCATCAGCACCTGCCGTAACTGACTCTTCATTTGATAAAGATGTCTTACAAAGTGATCTACCTGTTTTAGTTGATTTTTGGGCTCCTTGGTGTGGCCCTTGTAGAATGGTTGCTCCAATAGTGGAAGAAATTTCAAAAGACTTTGAGGGCAAAATTAAAGTTTTCAAGTTAAATACTGATGAGAACCCAAATGTTGCGAGTCAATATGGTATCAGAAGTATCCCAACTCTAATGATTTTCAAAGGAGGTCAAAAGGTTGATACAGTAGTTGGAGCAGTACCAAAGGGGACACTTTCAAGCACGCTTTCTAAGCATTTATGATTAATCAGTGAAAAAAATTGGACTTATTGATTATGGAATGGGTAATATTCATTCTGTCAAGAAAGCCATAGAGGATCTTGAACAAGAAGTTTTACTAGTTAACTCAAAAAACCAGATTAATGATTGTAAAGGCCTCATAATTCCTGGACAAGGTGCCTTTGACCCTGCAATTGATAATCTAATCAGAACTGGTCTTATCGATGAGGTGAAATCATGGATAGTAAAAGGAAATCCATTTATGGGGATATGTTTAGGTTTACAACTACTCTTCGAGTCAAGTGAAGAGGGATTTAAAGAGGGTTTAGGAATAGTCAAAGGTAAAATTAAAAAAATACCTCCAACCATTAATCAGAGGATTCCTCATATAGGTTGGTGCAATTTGATACCAACTAAAGAAGGTATTTTACTAAAAAAAGACGATCAAAATAATTGGGTCTATTTTGATCATTCTTATCATGCAGTTCCTATAAACGAAAGTCTCATTTCTGCAAATGTGGAATATGGAAAACTAAAATTAACAGCAATAATTGAATTTGATAATTTAGTCGCATGTCAATTTCATCCTGAGAAATCAGGTAACAAAGGTGAACAAATACTTTCTAGATGGCTTGATCATATTTAAAGAGATCATACATAAAGATGAAACCAAATTTAAAATTAATTGGTGGACAAAAAATTGAAAGTCCAAAATCTGACTTGACTAGGCCAACAACATTGATGGTTAGGGAGGCGGTTTTTAACATCCTCAAAAATAAAGTTGAAAATTCTTCTTGGTTAGATTTATTCAGTGGATCAGGCTCAATTGCATGCGAAGCTTATAATCATGGTGCTAAGAAAATTGTAGCAATAGAAAAAGACAGAATTACTGCTGCAATATGTAGTAGAAATCTATCATCACTAAGAAAATCTAATGAAAGCAAGGTTTATGTAAAAGTTATTTGTAAAGATGTTCTTGCTTGGACAAATCCAAATAGAAAGCATAATTCAGAGATAATTAGCTCCCAAAAAATAATATTTGATTTTATTTATATAGATCCACCCTATAAAAATAATATTTACGACTCAGTACTTAAAAATATTTTCAGTTCTAACTATATAAATACGAATACCATTGTGATTTGCGAACATTCTAAATACACAAAAATTAAAGAAAATAACTTATGGGAAATAATAGATAAGAGATCTTATGGACAAACACAAATAACTTTTTTAATCAAGATCTAACATTCCTGAACCTCGACGATATTGATTCCATGCACTCACAAATAATCCTAAAAGAGTTATTGGAACTAATCCAAGTACTATTCCACAAAGTAAAGGTTCAATCATTTTCTCGCATTTTTGGTAAATCTCATACACAATTGTGACATAGGTATTATTTTTTGTGTTAACTTCTTCATCATCTGCAGCAGAAAAGAATTCAAAGAAGAATCTTTTAATTTTAATTTCTTCGTTAATTCTAATAATTATTTTATCAATAACTGCTTATCTTTTTTATTTAAAAGATCATAGTGAATACACCAAAACTACACTTCAGCTTGATGGGTCACTAAATAAAGGTGATAATCTCTTTAAAATGAATTGCGTCGGCTGTCATGGCCTTAAAGCCAGAGGATTGGTTGGCCCTGATTTACATTTTGTTACTGAGAGATTAAGTGATTCACAAATCATAACTCAGGTAACAAAAGGCCTCACTCCTCCAATGCCAAGTTTCGACATAGAGCCACAAAACATGGCAGATTTATTAGTTTATTTACATTCATTAAATTGAGATCTGAAAATAGTTTCTTGAAATTAACGGTAATACTTGTTGAACCTAGTGGTCCAATAAATGTCGGCAGCGTGGCAAGGCTATGTGCGAATTTTAAAGTTGACAGGCTTAGAATTGTTTCTCCAAAATGTAATATTTATTCGCTTGATACAAGAAAAATGTCACTCAAAGGGATTAATTACATCCAGAATTGTGAGCTATTTGACAATCTAAGCACTGCGGTAGCTGATTGTGATTTGGTTATAGGAACTGCTGGAAGAATCGACACTAAAAAGGAATCTCCTCAAAATAACCTTGAAGAAATATCTGATTGGGTAAAAAATCACAAAAAGATTAAAAATTTAGCACTAATTTTTGGTAGAGAAGACAGGGGGTTAACCAATAATGAATTACTTCTTGCGAATAAAGTGATCACTATAGGAACTAACAAACAATACCCATCACTAAATTTGTCACATGCTGTTTCTATTGTTTTATACGAATTAAACAAGTTTTCTAAAAAAAATAATCCAAATAAAAGAAATCTAGAGATTCCATCATCTAAACAAATAGAAGATTCTTTCAATGAGATAGAGTCTCTTCTCCTTGATGTTGGATACCTCTTGAATCATACTTCTAATGCCAAAATCAGTAAATTCAAAAAGTACATTTTAAAATCTGAAACCACTGAGACTGAATTAAATACATTGAGAGGTATAGTACATCAAATTAAATGGAAAATTAATAACCTCAAACAATCAAAAAGTAACTAGATTAATTAATTAATTATTTTTTATGAAAAATCTTATTAGATTAGTTTTCAAAATAACAATATTAATAATTAGTTTGAATATCTTACTTACAACTTTTATTGTATTTCTAGGAGATGATAAATTCAAACATCATAATGATTTCTATTATTTGGATCAATCGTAAATTTTAAAGTATTAACTTAATTTTATTATTTATATCAAATTATATTTACTAATATCATCATCTGAAGTAGCATCTACAGGTTATATGAAACAAGAAATCTAGAAAAGTGAACACTCCAAAAAAAAGAAGGGTATTTCCCTTTACAGCAGTAATTGGTCAAGAAGAAATGAAATTAGCTCTTTTATTGAATGTTATAGACCCAAGGATTGGAGGTGTAATGATAATGGGCGATAGAGGAACTGGAAAATCTACCACTATTAGAGCCCTTGCTGATTTATTGCCTGCAATTGATGTTGTAAAAGGTGATCCTTACAATAGTTCTCCCAATGACCCTGATCTACAGAGTCAAGAGGTTTTAGAAAAGTTAGAAGAGGGGAATAATTTAGAAATTGGCACAGCTCAAGTCCCCATGGTTGATCTTCCCCTTGGAGCAACAGAAGACAGACTTTGTGGAACTATTGATATTGAAAAAGCTTTAAGCGAAGGAGTTAAAGCTTTTGAACCAGGTTTACTTGCCAAAGCTAATAGAGGACTATTATATGTAGATGAAGTAAATCTTCTAGATGATCATTTGGTTGATGTTCTTTTGGATTCAGCGGCATCTGGATGGAACACAGTTGAGCGGGAAGGGGTTTCCGTGAGGCACCCAGCTAGATTTGTATTAATCGGTTCTGGTAATCCTGAGGAGGGTGAATTAAGGCCTCAACTACTCGATAGATTTGGCATGAGTGTAGAAGTTAAAACTGTCAGGGATGCAGATTTAAGAGTAAAAGTAGTCGATCAAAGAACGTCTTTTGATAATGACCCTGAAGGTTTCTCAAGCCAAGTAGAAGAGGAACAAATAAAACTTCAAAACAAAGTGATTGCCGCTCAGCAAAAACTCATGAATGTAAGCATAGATGAAGATCTTAGGCTAAATATTTCTGCAATTTGTGGAGAACTAGATGTCGATGGATTAAGAGGAGATATTGTTACTAACAGATCAGCTAAAGCAATAGCTGCTTTTGAGGGTAGAGAAGAGGTATCTGAGGATGATATCGCGAGAGTTATTACTTGTTCTTTAAGGCACAGACTTAGAAAAGACCCTTTAGAACAAATAGATTCTGGAGATAAAGTAATTCAGGCATTCTGTAAGGTGTTTGATATTGACGAGAAAGATAACTCTTCAAAGTTCCAATTGGTTATAAGCGAGGATTAATATTGAGAATTATTGGGATTGATCCTGGATTAGCTCGAGTTGGATACGGAATAATTGAGATTATTAATGGTGAAAAAAAACTACTTGATTGTGGGATTATTGAAACCTCTAAGGATATAAAAGAGGAGGATAGACTATTAGAGATATATATTGATTTAAATGAACTAATCAATAATTGGGAACCTGATTGTGCTGCAGTTGAAAAATTTTTCTTTTATAAATCAAGTACTACAATTAGTGTTGTCCAAGCAAGAGGGGTAATAATGATGACACTTGGTTCTAAAAAAATACCTATAAGCGAATATGCTCCCGCAACAATTAAGCTTGCAGTTACTGGATCGGGTAAAGCTTCCAAAAAAGATGTGCTGGGAGCAGTAATGTTCAGCTTAAACCTAAACTATGCTCCTAAGCCAGATGATTCTGCTGATGCAATAGCTATAGCACTTACAAGATTATATGAAGAAGATATTTTTTAACTTATCTTATGAAAATTGAGGATCAAAAAAAACTCAATAGAGTTAAATACAAATCACTCAGAGATAAAAGTACAAGTTTTGAAAGACAACAAGTAAAGAGGAATGTAGAATTATTTCTTGAGAAAAAATCCAAAGAAAAGAATTTTGATGGTTACATAGCAATCTATTGGCCACTTCAAAATGAAGTTGATTTAAGATCTTTGAAAGCAAATTATTCAATAGCGTTACCTAGATGTAATGATGATAAAAAAATTGATTTTTATATTTGGAATGAAAGTCCTCTCATAGATGACTTCGAGGGAATTCCAGCACCTAAAAATGATTTTTTATTAGCACCAAAAGATATTTCATTAATCTTCGCTCCATGTCTCTCAATTGATAAAAACTTTGTTCGATTAGGTTATGGGGGAGGATACTTTGATAAGCTTAGGGGAGATATCTCATGGAATAATATAGAATGTGTTGGGGTTTTGACAGCCAAATGTGTTAGCAAAGATTTCTTACCTAAATCTTCACATGATATTCCTCTATCTGGGTACATAACTGACAAAGAAATCCTAATATAAAAATTAGATTAATTAGTATTCAAGAACTCAGCAATGAAAAAAGAAAACTATAAAAAACTAAACTTAATTATTGATAAGCTTAAGTCCACGGATGACCCTAAAAGAAAATACGAATATATTTTATGGCTCGGCAAAAAACTTTCTGAGCCAAAAGATTCATTATTAGTTCCTGATAATAAAGTAAAAGGATGTGTTTCGGAAGTTTATGTTAGGGCTAACTTAATTGACGGAAAATTATATTGGGAAGGGTATTCAGATGCGCTAATTACAAAAGGTTTACTTTCTTTTTTAATTGAGGGATTAGAGGGATTATCCCCTGATGAAGTAATGAATCTAAATCAAAACTTCATTGAAGATACTGGTTTAAAATCAAGCTTAACTCCATCTAGATCAAATGGATTTTTAAATATTTTATTAAAAATGAAATCTCAAGCAAATAATTTCTGCATAAGTCAATAATATAAAATTAAATTATTGATCAGAAAAAGAATTTATGAGTAAGTGTAAAATTGGCCTGATTGGCTTTGGAACCGTTGGTAAAGGAGTATATAAAATACTTAATTCCAGTAAAAATCCACATCCAATTTTAAAAGATATAAAAATTGAAAAAATTGTTGTTAAGAATTTAACTAAAAATAGAGATTTACCTATTGATAAAGAATTGCTCACAAATGATTTTAATTTATTAATAGATGATCCTTCAATTGATGTAATCGTTGAAGTTATGGGAGGGACAACACTAGCAAAAGAAATTATCTTAAAATCTTTGCAAGCAGGAAAGTCTGTAGTTACCGCGAATAAGGCGGTAATTGCTAGATATGGTCAAGAAATATATGATGCAGCTTCCCAAAATGGAGTTTATGTATTATTTGAAGCTGCAGTTTGTGGAGGTATACCAATAATTGAGCCTATAAAGAAATCTTTGAAGAGCAATACAATCAATAAAATGTCAGGAATAATTAATGGAACTACAAATTTTATACTTTCAAAAATGACAAAAGAAAACTCAACTTATGAAGAAAGTCTAAAACTTGCTCAAGATCTAGGATATGCAGAGTTGGATCCAACAGCTGATGTTGAAGGTAATGACGCAGCCGATAAGATTTCCATACTTACTGAACTTGCATTCGGAGGTAAAATAAATAGAGAAGATATAGACACTGAAGGGATTAATAATATTGACCAAAAAGATATTGAGTATGCAAAAAAGTTAGGATTTGAAGTCAAACTTCTCGCTGTATCTGAGAGAATTGAGCAAACTGATAATAACCAATCCTCAGCTCTAAATATTTGGGTTGGTCCAACATTAATTCCAAATAATCATCCCTTAGCGTCTGTAGAGGGAGTCAATAATGCAATTCTAGTAGAAGCTGATCCAATAGGGGAAATAATGTTGTATGGTCCAGGAGCAGGAAGTGGTCCCACAGCTTCTTCTGTAGTATCAGATATACTCAGCCTTCAAGCAATTTCATTTAAAGCTGGTCAAAACCTAAGAAATTACATTGATCCTTTACTTTCATTTAATTTCTGGGATTCATGTCATGTCATAGCAACAAAAGAAGTAAGAAAAAAGAAATATCTAAGAATAATTTGTGAGGATTCTCCAGGCGTAATTGGTAAAATAGGAAGTATTTTTGGAGATAATGGTGTTTCTATAGAATCAATAATGCAATTAGATGCACGAGAGAATGAGGCGGAAATTGTTGTGATAACTCATGAAGTAACAAATGGTGCCATAAAAGTATCGAAAAAAGAATTAGACAGCCTTCCTGAAGTTAAATTAATAGCAAGTCAGTTAAATTGTATTTAAATTAATTTGCAAAAAACTAAATACACTGTTTAATCAAAATATAAAGTTTTGGTTTATCCTATAAATGGACAATGGTATTGAAAAATTCGAAACAGTAAAACCTCAAGATTTCAAATCAAAAGAATCGATAAATATTGGATCTTGTATAAAAATTAAAAACAGCCAAAGGATATTCCAAATTATTGGTCTAAATCAAACCAAAAGAACATGTTGGATAAGAGAATGGCCATTAAATAATAAGCCATATTACACATTCGAATTATCTATGAATAAAATCATGCTTTCAGTAATATGCCCTCTGAATCAATTGCCAGAGAACAAATAAGTAAATGGCCAAAATCAAATACCAAAATTCTTTATTATCATCAATTTTAGTACTAATATCTTTTTTACATTATGGATGCGCAACTGAGATTAAATCAAAAAAAATAACTGTTGGGAGTGCAGGAAAAATCGAATCTCTAGATCCTGCGAGAGCTAATACATTGAAGTCTTTACAGTTGTTGAGCTCTATGGGTGACACTCTATATGAACTAGATAATAATGGGAAATTAGAACCAAAGCTTGCAGAAACTCTACCTAACTTTTCTGGGGACAAACTAAAAATATTTATCAAATTGAGAGAGAATATTTACTTTCATGATGGGACTCACTTTGACTCTCATGCTATGAAGTTTAGCATTGATAGGTTTCAAAAAATTGGAACTATGAATTATATATTGGGCAAAAAAATTAAATCCATAGAAACTCCAAGCAAATATATGATGATCATAAATTTAAATAAACCCTCAAGTTCTCTACAAGGCTTATTAACATCTGTCAGCCTTACGCCAATATCACCAACATTTTACAAAAAACATAATGATAAATTTCTCAATGATCAATTTATTGGTACTGGAAAATATAAATTAAAAAGATTTACAAATGAATTGCAAATACTGGAACCAAACTCAAATTATTGGGGAGAAATGCCAAAAAATGATGGTATAAATTTCGTTGGTTATGCAAACACATCATCACTATTTGGTGCTTTTACTAGCAGGCAAATAGATGTCCTTATGTCTAATTCTATAGATGACAGTCAAAGGAAGAAACTCAATACACTTAGTAATAAGGGTAAAATGAATGAAGGCAACAGTCCCCCTATTGAATTAAGCTTCATAAGTTTAAGAACAAATAAATATCCCTTTAACAAAAAGCCCATCAGATTGGCATTAGCTAAAAGCTTTAATAGGCAACTTATCAGTAAAAAAGTTAGTTATGGTCTCAGGCAGCCATCAAAGTCATTAGTACCATCCATTCTAAATAGTTATCAAGATGTATCTTGGCCAGGATATAATCCCAAAGAAGCTAAAGAAATTCTTATAAGTGAGGGTTATTGTAACGGCAAAGTCTTAAATGTACCCCTAACCTATAGATCCAACGTATCTACCGATAAATTAATTGCTGTTTCTTGGAAACAAGATTTGCAGAATACTATGCATAATTGCATATCAATGGAATTAAATGGGGTTGAATCTACAACTATATATAAGAACTTAAGTGAGGGTATATATGCTGCAGTCCTTCTTGACTGGTCAGGAGCATATTCGGATCCTGAAGCTTATTTGACTCCACTTCTGAGTTGTAAAGTTTTTGAAAAAGAAAGTTGCATTAAAGGAGAATCAGTATTTAGCGGCAGTTTTTGGGCTTCAAAAAAAATTAATAATTTATTTTTAGAGAGTGAATCCTCTAATGGATCTAAAAGATTAAAAAGTTTAAATGAAATAGAGAAATTAGCATCAGAATCTGTACCATATATCCCAATTTGGATTTCAGCTCAAAAAGCTTGGTCGCAGAAGAATCTATCAACCCCTCAGTTTAATGGGGCAGGAAGAATTTCATTTGGTGATTTAGAGTTTAATTAATGAGTAGAGATTTTAAAAAGATTTTTAATTATACACTAATTAAATTATCGCTAATACCAGTAAATTTATTTATAATTTCAAGCTTAGTTTTTATATTACTTCGGGTAGCGCCTGGAGATCCCGTAGATGCAATACTAGGCTCTGGTGCAGATTTTGAAGCCCGGGAAATTTTGAGAGGCAAGTTAGGATTGAATGATCCAATAATATATCAATATTTCAATTATTTGAGTAATTTATTGCATTTTAACTTTGGAGAATCACTAAGTACTCAGCAACCAGTAATTGAGATCATTTATTCAGCACTCCCAGCAAGTATAGAATTAGGTTTATTCTCTATTTTATTTGCGGCGCTAATTGGTTTCCCAATAGGTTATGTAGGTCTTATAAATAAAGACAAGAAATATGACTTTATTACAAGAATAATTGGGATAAGCTCTTACTCAATCCCACCTTTCTGGGGAGCTATGATGAGCCAATTAATATTTTCAATAACCCTTAGATTATTTCCCATAGGTGGAAGACTTCCCATATTTCAGGACCAACCTAATATTACAGGCTTTCTAATATTAGATGGTTTGATAAAGCATGATTTCTTTGCTTTAAAGGGTGCGATCTATCATCTAGCCCTACCATCTATGACTTTAGGTTTTTTACTTTGCGGTATTTTTAGTAGGTCCTTCAGATTAAATTTAGAAAAATCATATAATAGTGATTATGTAGAGGCCGCTACAAGCAGAGGTATTGATAAAAGAAATATATTAATTTCATATGCTTTACCAAATGCTCTTCTGCCAATTTTAACTATCACAGGACTCACTATTGCATCTCTAGCGGGGGGAGCACTTCTTATTGAAATAACATTTTCATGGCCTGGGATAGCGATGCGATTGCAAGAAGCGATCTTTCAGAGAGATTATAATGTAGTTCAGGGGATTGTAATTTTTACCTCTATTTTAATAGTTTCCTTAAATTTATTAGTGGATATTTTGATAGCCTTTTTTGATCCAAGAATACAATATTAATTTTCTAAAATCTTTTTTATATATTGTTTATCAAAAATATGAAAATTTAATTCATCGGATTTATTTTTATTTACAACATCAATCTCTTTATCCTCATTTAAGGCGAACAAGAATTCCTTTACTACTTTTATGGACAAGCTTTGAAAGTCATTAGGAGAAGAGCCTATTAGATTATCATTTAAAATAAAAATATCATCAGCTTTTGGCAACTCAGAATTTACATCAGAGACTCTTATTGGTGAAAAATGACTAGCTCCTTCAACTATCAGAAATCTATTTTTAAGGTTTGATTTAGTTGACAAAAACACATTGAATTGCTCAGTAGCTAAAGGGGTTATCAAATCATAAGTTCCTCCTATTAATAAAACTGGAATGTCTATACCAGAGCTTTTCTGATTTGGCCAAATGAGACTTCCAAAAGTATTGAAACCTATAATTGCTTTGGTATTTTTTAAATCATCAAATTTAGGTAATTGGATTTCTGATAATTGGCATTGAAGTAGTTTTGATAAATTTGTTAATGCGAAATCATTTAATGAGTCATTGCATCTTGATTCAAAACCATTTTGAGGTTGGTCTCCTTGATATAAAAATGCAATTAAAGCGCCTAGTGAATGTCCCATTAAGATATGTGAATCACTCTTAACATCAAATAAACCACTTTTATGAGATTTAATTACAGTATCCAACTCTTTCAGCCTATATAAGAAAAAATCAGCACCGCCTGGTAATGCTTTTTCACCTTTAATTGAAGCTAGAAGGGCTTCTGAATTACTTCCAGAGTGATCAATAAATAAAACTGGCCAGCCAAGCTTGGCTAATTCAAATCCAAGCCATCTGAAATTACTAATATCCCCTCCTAAACCAGGCATGAAAATTATGAGCTCTTTTTGCAATTGTTGATTTTTTGATTTCCAAATTTCAACATTCAATGGCTTTTCACTGTATTCAACATTTATTTTTTTGAATTCTGGTTTTATATCTTCATTAACTTCCTCTCTTGATTTGAATACAAAGTTTTTATTAATTTTTTCCAAGTCATCTAATTTACTTAACAATAATTGCTGGATAGCTAATTCATTTTTCCAGGTAGAAATAATTGAAATCAAATTATCAAGATCCAATATTATTTGATCACTTGGTAAAGCCTTTAGAATTTCTATAGTAGAAACTTGCTTTTGTCGCTCAAGTAAAAGTTCAATAGTATTATATATTTCAATACCCTCACCATCATTGGGAATACGTATTGAATTGCTTAATTCTGATAGTATTTTTCTTCCTGCCCAACTTCTCAAGATTTCTTTAGTAAAACTATTTTCCCTAAAAATAGGAAACTCTAGAAATTTTGATAACCCAATTAATTTTTCAAAACCATTATTCTTAAACCAATCTATTAATTCAGTAGAATCGTTTTTATATTTAGCTACTTTTTCTAATTGATCAATTGAAATAGGGATACTCATCTCCTCAAATTCAATATTAATTATTTCAGCAGCCTTTATTGGACCAACTACTGAAACTGCATTGAGGAAGCTTAAAAAGACTATACAAATTAATTTCAATTGTGCTCAATCCAAATAGTTTAGAAGAATTTAAAAATTGGTGGAATCAATTTCCTGTCCAATTAAAATTAATAGCCCAAATCAGATTTTTAGGTTCATTTGGAGCAGGAGGTGTGATTTATCTAACCTCACTCATTTTTAATAATATTGGACTAACAGCTACAGAAATAGGTTTCGGTTTCACTTTATCAGCAATTGCAGGAACCGCAACAAGACTTTTTACAGGTAAGCATCTCAACAAGAACAAAAATATTTGGCCACCAATAATTATTTCTTCTTTATTAAGTATCTCTTCCAGCATATTACTTTTATTCTCCAAAGATATAATTACATACTCTATTGGTCAAGCCCTTATAGGGGCTGCAGCTGGAGTCTATTGGCCATCAGTTGAAATTGCTGTCCCCTATTATTGTTATCCAATAAAAACAGTTAAAGCTTATGCTCTAGCGAGGAGTTCAGAAGCTTTAGGTATTTTCCTAGGCGTTTTCACTGGTAGTTTTTTTAGTTCAATTTTATTCTCAAAGGCAGTTTTTCTAAATGATATTCTTTGCATGGTTTTTATACTAATACTTATTACTAATAATAATTATTTCACTAAAGCTTTAAACAAAGATCATAATACCTCATTACCAAATTCTGAAGAACTAATCCAAAGAAAATGGAATAAAAACTCATTTATAATTTTTCTATCTATTATTCTTTTAACAACCTGCCAGGCTTTAATACAGGTGACTTTGCCTCTTGATTTTGTCAAAGGTGGGATAAATAGAATTGCCATAAGTGCGAATTCAACAAGTTACATAATCTCTTTACAACTATTTATTTTATTTTTATTTCAATGGCCTATTGGATCCTGGCTTTCCTCTAAAGGGCAATTATATGGATTAAAATTTAGCTTATTTAATTTCTTTTTTAGTACGTTTTTGCTTTTCTTATCTGGATATTTTCATTATACGGGTATTGTTTTAATGCTTCTGGCAATTATTTTTTGTTGCATTGGAATTTCTTCTTTTCTTCCAGTATGCACTGATATCGTTTTTAAATTAGCTCCTATTCATAAAAAAGGATTTGCTCTTGCTTTATTATCTCAATGTTTCGCTATTGGTTATTTTTTTGGTCCACTGATTTCTGGAAGTATTTTAGATTACTATGGATTCGCTTCAATTATTTGGGGTTCAATCTCTGCATTATGCCTAGTATCTTTAATATTGCTATTTAAAAAAGAATTAAAATATTAATTTCAACTTTACTCATTATTGATTTCTATAATCCTTCTCTCTCTTAAAAATAAAAATAAAGGAGCTGAAAAAGCAAACGCAATAATAAACGTGCCTATATAAACAATCCACATATTCTTCATATTTAGTTTTTTTGCTTCATTTATAATCCAAATAAAAATTGAACTAGCACCAATTAATAAATCTCTCGATATGGATTCAGCCGCAGGATTGATATTAGAAAGTTCTATAAATTTGATTATGTCAAAATTAAATCCATATTCTACTGCAAAATTAAAATTAGACATTGCTGTGAAAACTGCTCCCAGGATTGCTAAAGAAAGATAAATATAACTAAGTAAGTATTTTTTATCTTTTAATAAATTAAATGAATTCACCTTATAAAAATAAACTAATCTAATAATAGTATGAATAAATTTATGTTTGGTGAGTTTATAAATTCAAATAATGAATCTCGGAAAGAGAATTTAAAATTTGCAGTTATTGGCCATACAGAATGGATTACATTTTTAGAAGTAGAAAAAATGCCATCACCAGGATTAATTACACATGCCAAACAAAATTTGGAATTACCTGCAGGAGGGGGCACTATAATTGCACGAACTCTTGCAGAACTGAATAATGAAGTACATTTTTTTACGTCTTTAGGGAGAGACTTTTACGGTAATAAAAGTCTAGAGCTTCTTGAAGAAATTGGATTAAAATTACATATACAATGGTCTGAGAAGCCTACTCGTAAAGGTTTTAGCTTAGTTGACCAAGATGGTGATAGATCTATAACAATATTTGGTGATAGGCTAAATCCTCAAAGTAGCGATCAATTAGAATGGGATCTTTTGGATGATATGGACGGCATATTTATTACTGCAGCTGACGATATTCTAATTAGAAGAGCTAGAGTAGCAAAAATCTTATGTGCAACACCCAGAGTCGGTTTAGATGTTATAAACAATTCAAAGATAAAACTTGATGCTTTAATAGGAAGTAATTTAGATCCGGCAGAAGCTTTTACTTGTAATGATTTAAAAACAAATCCAAAATTTATCATCAAAACTGAAGGATTAAAAGGTGGTTCAGTTTTACCAGGTGGTAGATATGAAGCTTCTTTAACATCTAAAAAACCTAAAGATTCATATGGATGCGGCGATTCCTTTGCAGCAGGAATCCTTTATGGTTTAACCGCCAATCTTGGAATTGAAAAAGCTATAGAAATAGGTAAAATATTAGGTAGAAACTGTGTTGAATATTTTGGACCTTACCCAAAAATTAAAAATATAGCCTTTTAAAATAACTGATGAAAAATTTTCAATTTAATAAACATAATCCTGTTATTGATTCTTTTATAATCACAGTATTATTTATAACAATATTAGTTTTTAATTCTCTAAAGGTTTTGTTAGAGCTTTTCTCTTATGGAATCTTTAAAAAGGAGATTCTCACGGAAAAAAGCAATCTGGGATTTGATATAAAAATAAAAATGAGATAAATATGAAAATATTAATTTTACTTTTTTTTTGTTTTATAATAATTTTCTTCTTTATAAAAATTAGAAATTTTTCAACCAAAAATAAGAAATTATTGAATTTCAAAAATTCATTCAAGAATAAACTTAATCCAATTGAAAAAATCTATTTGAGGAATGAAGAAAGAGCTACTTTAAATCCAGAAATGAACTTAGACATAGGTATTTATGATAGTGAAAAAGAAATTTCTACAAAGGTAAATATTCATAGGGCAAGGTTAGCAAAATTTAAAAAATCGAAGTTAAATGGGGAATTAATTTTCAAGAACAATGATGGTAAATTATATAAGCTAGTAGATGGGATGAAATTATTCCTTGATTAGTATATTAATCACATTCTAAACTTTCTTGAGTTGAAATACCTGTCGTCGGATTGATTCCTGTTGCTATTTTGCAAAGATTTCTTTGATCTTCGCTATCAAGAATTGCAAATGAGAAATCAGCGCCTTCAATATTAGCTCCCGCAAAACTGCTACCAGAGGCTATCATGTTGACAAGGACAGCATTTCTAAGATCAGTATTTTGAAAATTAACTCTATCTGAGAGAGTGTCAGTTAAGTCTATTCCATTTAAATTTGAACCTTTCAGATCAGATAAAGTAAGAGTGGTTCCATGAAGATCTACATCACTAAAATCAGCATCTCTTGCTACAGCCCCTGCTATAGAGGATAAATGAAGATCCTCTCCATGAAAATCAAACCCAGTAATATCTGAGCGAACATAGCTAGGTACTTCATCACCCTCTCCCTTAACAGCGACATTAGCTCCAGCATATACTGGAATACATAAGCTGAAACACAGGTAAATTGAAGCTAATAAATATTTTAAGTAACTAAGGACTTTCATCAAAAATATTTTTATATTTTGGTATTTTAGAACAAGCAGAGGATTTTTTGAGTTTCTTGAAAATAATTGAATAAAGTTTTTAAACTACTTAATACTGTAAATCATAATTTTGGGTTCGATATTTTCAACGCAATCCATTAGTTTCTTATTATCAATTGTATTAGTTACGATAAATTCTGATTCTATTGAGCCTTTTTTATCACGAATAGCCTGGTTTAAAACCACTGAGCCATTCTCATCTGAAATAGACCTATGAAAAGTACCTCTAGGAATTCTTAAAATTAATCCACACGATTCTAATCTGACTTTATAAAAAGGATAGTCCCAATCAAAATTAATAAGAAAAAATGTTCTTCCTCCAGAAATAGCTAGTAAATTATCTTCTTGATTGTGATGAATATAAAATTGCCAGCTATTATGCAGCTTGTCATTTGGAGGGCTAATCGCTGGGCCAGTATGAATTACTAAATCCCGAAAATTTGAATCTTTAATGCTAATGTCAAAGAATGATACATCTTTTGTATCCCTAAATTTTTCATAACTAATTAATTCAAACATATTATTTTTGCTTGAGTTAATTAGTTCTAAATTTAGAGGTTTAGTCAAGTTGAAAATATAAGATAAATGAATAAAAACAAATATTCACTAGGTTGAGAGTATCAAAAGAGACAAAAACAAATTTAATTATATTGAAATTACAGAAACTAACTAATTATTCAATG
>MDSZ01270953.1_pt1 | contig 76272 bp, 67 predicted proteins | sample 811201 | NCBI WGS metagenome assembly MDSZ01 (sample SAMN05326647, study PRJNA326480) | marine metagenome | isolation source: seawater | place: Indian Ocean: North | collected 2010
AATCACATCAAAAAAAATAGCTATTAACTATATGTTTATATATTTAATATATTATTTTTAATAATAAAATTAGATTATATGGCTATTAATTACCATTAATAAAAAAACAAAAAACCACAAGTTTTTAATTTTTATACATACTAGAATAAGACGCGGCAATTTTTACCATATCAATAAAGATAATTGAAAAATTGCCGTAAATCTTTATTTGAGAGAGGCGGCTTTAAATTCTTGCCAAAAGGTGTTGTTTAGTTTCAGAATCAGCAAAGGAAGCAGCAATAGCCATACGCGAGATATCTTTTAAATGCTCAATGGATAAACCAAAATGGTCTACGCCATTTTGATACTCTGCACCATTGGTGGTGGCAAAGAAAGGTGGATCGTCGGCATTAAGACTAACCGATATACCTGCTTCTAAAATGGTATTTAGTGGATGACTATCCCAATCAGGATAAACACTAAGGGCTAAATTACTACCTGGACAGACCTCTAGAGCGATATCCCGTTGTTTTAAGGTTGCCATTAGCTCAGGATCTTCAACGCTACGCACACCATGTCCAATACGTGTTACCGGTAAATTGTTAATGGCATCCCAAACACTTTCAGGGCCTACCACCTCGCCTGCATGAGTAGTACAACCAAGACCGGCGGCATGGGCTAGTTCAAAAGCAGGGGCAAAATCAGCTTGGGTGAACATGGATTCATTACCACCCATACCAAATCCTACTACATAGGGATGGGGATTGTTTACCATTAGTTCAGCCACTTTAACAGCTTGTTCTGGGCCTAAATGGCGGACACAAGAAACGATTAAGCGGCCAATAATATTAAATTCAGCTTGCGCCCGATCAATTGCCCGGGCACACCCTTGCACCATATCATCATAGCTAATACCGACAGTGGCGGCATGATCAGGAGAAATAAAAGTTTCTAGGTAGATAACCCCTTCTGCCGCGCACTGTTTTAGGTATTCATACATGATTTCTTCGTAATCATCACCGGTACGCAAACATAAACTAGCCGCGTCATAAGCATTTAGAAATTCGACAAAATCATCCCAAGCAAAGGTATCTTCTGCGGTAAACAAATCATCACTTAGCTTAATATTGTTGCGTTCTGCTAAACGACGAACAAGGTTTGGGTAGATACAGCCTTCTAAATGGCCATGAAGTTCGACCTTGGCTATATCTTGTATTTCGGCTTGCATGTTTATCTCTCTTTTATTTAATTAACTGAATTAATTTAGTTTACAGATGCTACCCACCTTTAAAGGCGGCAAATCAAAGTAATCTGCCAAGGTTTGACCCATATCAGCAAAGGTGTCACGAAGCCCTAAAGATTGCGGTTTTACTTGCGCACCAACAAATACGGCTGGTACATGTTCTCGAGTATGATCAGAACCTGGCATGGTTGGATCACAACCATGATCTGCGGTTACCAATACCAAATCATCTGCACCCATTAATTTTTCCAGCTCTGGTATTCTTTGATCCAGTTGTTCTAAAGCATAAGCATAACCAGGCACATCTCTGCGATGGCCATAGACACTGTCAAAATCAACCAGATTGACAAATAATAAGCCTGCTTTAGTAATTTCCATTTGCGCCAGCAGAGCGTCCATAAGGGCCATATTATCAACCCCTTTAACCACTTGATCAATGCCCTTATGAGCAAAGATATCACCTATTTTACCAATTGAAATTACCGGCAAATTGGCAGCCTGCATGACATCTAGCAAGGTATCATCCATAGGAGGTGTGGTAAGATCACGACGATTCGCGGTGCGTTTAAAATCTTCTGCCGATGAACCAGTAAAGGGACGAGCAATTACCCTTGTTACATTAAGATCATCAACCAACACACGGGCTTGTTCGCATAATTTATATAAGCGCTCTAGGCCAAAGGATTCTTCATGGGCAGCAATCTGAAACACAGAATCAGCGGAGGTATAGCATATAGGCAAGCCAGTGCGCATATGCTCTTCACCATATTGTTTGATTATTTCTGTCCCAGAAGCATGACAGTTTCCCAAAGTCCCAGCCAAACCAGCTTCTTGGCATAACTTGTCAAGTAGAGACTGCGGAAAACAATCTGGGCCACTGGGGAATACCCCCCAAGCAAAAGGCACGGGTAAGCCACATATTTCCCAATGACCGCTGGGTGTATCTTTGCCTACACTTAAGGACTTAGCAAAACCATAGGCGCCATCAAGTTGTTGGCCTTTGGCAATGGGCAGTGCTTGTTGCCTGCTGGCTTCGGCTGCTGCAACTAAGCCCCAACGGGTTAGGTTAGGAATCTTTAAAGGTCCCTGTCGCTGGTTACTGTCTGCTTTTCCTGCCGCACAGGCTTCGACGATATGACCAAAGGTATCAGCACCTGCATCACCGTAGTTAACGGCATCGGCACTGGCGCCAACACCAAGAGAATCAAGTACTAAAATAATTGCTCGTTTCATACTTACGCTCCATGTGAAGTAACCGTTTTATAGACTAATGGCAAGGCTGCAGGTTGCTCTTCACTCACAACCATAGCTTCTTGTAACGCCTCGGTGAGTAGATCTATTTGTGCCTGTTCGCGCATATGTGCCATGGCTAATGGTTCACCAGCTTTAATATAAGTACCCAATCCCACAACCTTGGTTAAGCCTAAACCGTGATCAATTTGGTCGGTAGTTAAACGGCGTCCTGCCCCCACACTAACCATAGCCATACCAATAGCACGGGTATCTATTTGAGAAATATAACCGCTTTGTTTAGCCAAAATAGGGGCATTAATTGGCATATCTGCAAAAACTGACTTAGTTAAAATATCACCTTTGGTCCCTTGAGCTTGGCACATTTTGGCAAATACGTCTGCTGCAGCACCGGAGTTTAAGGCTTGCTCTGCCTTGGTATAGCCTTGCTCATAGCTATCTACTAAACCACCTATATGTAACATATGAGCAGCAAGCTGCAATGTTAGATCAACTAAGCGAGAGTCGGCCTCAGCGGGGTTAAGCATACAGTCTATACATTCCTGCACCTCAACGGTATTACCTACACTATGCCCCAGTACTTGGTTCATATCAGTTATTAAGCAATGGGTTGGAACCCCTGCACCACTGGCTACTTGGGCTATGGATAAAGCTAATTCATTTGCCATAGCGTCATCCTTGGCAAAAGCCCCACTACCCGTTTTAACGTCCATGACTAAACCGTCCAGTCCGGCAGCCAACTTTTTGGACAAGATCGACGCGGTAATTAAATCAATGGATTCTACCGTTGCTGTCACATCACGGGTAGCATAGAAACGTCTATCTGCTGGCGCTAAGTCATCTGTCTGCCCAATAATGGCACAGCCAACTTGTTTAACTATGCGCTTAAAGTCGGCTTCTTGTGGATAAGGATCAAAGCCATTTAAGCTTTCAAGCTTATCTAGGGTACCGCCAGTATGGCCAAGGCCGCGACCAGAAATCATAGGCACATAACCACCACAAGCAGCCACTACGGGGGCTAGAATCAAACTTATCTTGTCGCCAACACCACCCGTTGAATGCTTATCTAATACGGGGCCGTCCAAGTCCATATCTTGCCAGCTAAGCACGCGCCCTGAGTGCATCATTTGTTGGGTTAAGGCGACACGTTCTTGCATAGCCATACCACGCAAAAAGACGGCCATAGCAAAAGCACCTAATTGGTTATCACCCACACTGCCATCAGCAATTCCCTTTACCATAAACGTAATTTCTGCAGTGGATAATTCCCCTCCATTACGTTTTTTGGCAATAATTTCTTGCACCAACATTATTGGTCTCCATCTGTAAGCAAGAACTCTGGCCCAAAGGCATGGGGTAATAATTCACCCAAAGTAAAGCTATTCACAATACCTTGTGGATTACATAAATGTACTGGCGTTTGTGCATCAGCAAATTCACGAATACGCTGGCGACAGCCACCACAGGGAGTGGCGCCTGTTTCATCTCTACTCATAATATAGATACTTTCAATACGTCTATGACCTGCTAATACCATTGCAGCTATAGCGGCAGTTTCAGCACAATGGCCTTCGCCGTAACTCGCATTTTCCACATTACAACCGGCATACTCTTCACCTGTTGCGGTCACAATCAAGGCTGCTACAGGGTATTCAGAATAAGGGGCATAAGCCTTTTGCATCGTCTGCTGCAGGCGTTTTAAGTAGGCTTCTTGCATTTATCTCTCCTTCACATAAGGCTTACCAATCGCCTTAGGTGGAATGGCCTTGCCAATAAAGCCAGCTAATAAGATAACCGTTAGTAAATAAGGTACAGCCTCAATAATTTGAACTGGAATAACCCCCACAACAGGTAGTTGCACGCCTTCTATGCGCATAGCAAAGGCTTGTAAGAAACCAAATAATAAACATGCCATTAATACTGTTACGGGGCGCCATTTACCAAAGATCAACGCTGCTAAGGCGATATAGCCAGCTCCAGCCGTCATATCACGGGTAAACTGTGCATTATGAGCAATGGCAATATAGGTACCAGCAATACCACATAGCACACCACCTATCATTACCGCCCGATAGCGCAGACCATTGACCGATATGCCTGCTGTATCAACCGCCTTAGGGTTTTCGCCTACAGCTCTTAAACGCAAACCAAAACGGGTATGAAATAATACCCACCAAACAACGGGCACTAGAGCAAAGGCAGCATAAACCAAGATATTGTGGCCAGATAGCAGCTCTTTATAAAGAGAGCCTATTAAGGGCACATTTTGCATTAATTCAGCACCTGGTAAATCTATCGAGAAGAAGCGCCCATCCCCTGATAAAGACGGTGTTTGTCCACCCTGACGGAACCAAGTCAAACCTAAAATAATGGTGAGACCAGAAACCAAAATATTAAGGGCTACGCCACTGACAATTTGATCCCCCTTGTGCGTTATGGTGGCAAAACCATGTACCAAGGCAAGACATAGTGAAATAAATACCGCCACCAACAATGCTAACCATGGCGAACCAGTAAAATGCGCTACGCTAGCAGAGGCAAAACATGCCGCCAGCATCTTGCCTTCCAAACCAATATCAACGACGCCTGAGCGCTCGCTAAATAAGCCCGCCATGGCTGCTAAGACTAGGGGTGTAGATAGACGAATAGTCGCATCTAAGGTTAACAAGATTGTCATCCACATGTCGTTCAAAGTTGTTACCTCACTCATGAGCGCACCTCCTGTACTGGTGCCAGCCAACGTATTAAGGTTGGTTTATACATATATTCAAGGGCACCACAGAAAAGAATGACTAGGCCCTGCATAACAACGACGATATCGCGGGAAATATTGCTCCATTCAAAAGCTAACTCAGCACCACCTTGATATAAGGTACCAAACAGTAGTGCAGCGATAACAATACCAAAGGGATGATTACGCCCCATCAACGCCACCGCAATCCCACCAAAGCCATAGCCAAGATGGAAATTCATAATAATACGATGGTGATAACCAATGAGTTCATTAATGCCCACCAAACCTGCTAGGGCACCTGAAATACACATGGCAACAACAATAATTTTCTTTTGATTGATACCACCGTAGACAGCCGCATGCGGATTAAGCCCAGTAACCCGAATGGCATAACCCAAGCGAGTATGCCAAAGGAAAAACCATACCAAGAAGCACATAAACACAGCCAAAAGTATAGAAAGGTTCAATGGAGAACGTTCCATTTCAAGACCAAAAGCTGGCAGAATATCATGCACAAATGGCAACCAAGCATTGTCTGGGAAAAGCACCGTTTGCGGTGTCATTTGCCCTGGTTCACGGAGCACTTTAACCAGCAGATAAACCATTAAGGTTGCTGCCAAAAAGTTAAACATGATTGTCGTAATTACGATGTGGCTGCCACGATAAGCCTGCAAATAACCAGGCACCGAGGCCCAAGCACCACCAAATAACATGGCACCTAATACACTCGCTGGAATCATTAGCCATGGGCTTAATTCAGGGAACAGCATAAACACGGCTAAGCCAGCACCTAAGCCCCCAATATAAGCCTGACCTTCACCTCCAATATTAAATAAACCAGCATGAAAAGCCACAGCAACGGCTAAGCCAGTAAATATAAAGTTGGTGGTGTAATAGAAGGTATAACCAATACCTTCACTATAGCCAAAAGCACCATAGAGTAAGGTTTCTGCAGCTTCTAGAGGGTTTACACCGATCAGTAGAAATAATACAGCTGTGGCAGCAAAAGCTGTCAGCACGTTGAGTAAAGGCAATAAAAGGCCGTTTATCCAAGCTAAGCGGGTATCTCGCTTCATGACTGTCCCTCCCCTGAAGCTATAGATTGCAGAGGGTCGTGAGCTTGTTGTGCATTCGCCATTAACATGCCCAAAGTGCGCTCATCTGCTTTTGCAGCATCCATCTGCCCAGTGATTTCACCATCACATAACACCATTATGCGATCACTCAGGGAAAGAATTTCCTCTAATTCCACAGATACAAGTAATACCGCCTTGCCAGCATCGCGCATAGCTAGAATTTTTTGATGAATAAATTCAATTGCGCCTACATCCACTCCCCGCGTTGGTTGCCCTATTAACAACACATCAGGATTATGTTCCATTTCCCGAGCTAAGATAAGCTTCTGTTGGTTGCCACCAGAGAAGTTGGCCGATTTAAGTTCCACATCGTCGGGACGTACATCAAAGGCTTGCATTAGGTCAGCACAACGCTCTCTGCCTAAGGCTGGTTTTAACCATGGGCCATTACTTAATTCATCATCTGTGTGATAGCCTAAAATGGCTGTTTCAGCAGCACGAAATTCCATCACCATACCTTGTTTATGACGATCTTCTGGCACATGTGCCATACCCATAGTGCGCATTTTGGCAGGGTTAGCTTGTTCCTTAGGGGAAAAGGTTTGACCCTTGATTTGGATTGATCCCTCTTGGATAGGCGTTATACCCGATAACACTTCAAGTAATTCGCTTTGACCATTGCCTGATACACCGGCTACCCCTAAAACTTCTCCAGCACGGATATCAAAATTAATACGTTTTAAGCGAGGCACACCTTGGCTATCTGTCCAATTAAGGTGTTTAACACTAAGCAGAACATCGCCTGCTTCAACTTGTTCTTTATTGACATTAAATAATACTTTGCGACCCACCATATGCTCAGCAAGTTGGCTTTCACTGGTCATTGGTGTTTCTAAATGAGCCACCATTGCCCCCCTACGCATAACGGAAACAGTATCCGTTACTGCCATAATTTCACGTAGTTTATGGGTGATTAGAATGATGGTTACACCTTGCGCCTTAAGGGCTGCAAAAATCTTAAATAACTCATCCGTTTCTTGCGGGGTTAATACCCCTGTTGGTTCATCAAGTATAAGTATCTTTGCACCTTTATACAGGGCTTTAAGAATCTCTACCCGTTGCTGCAAGCCCACTGATAAACTGTCTACAGTGGCATCCAAATCGACATCTAAGCCATATTTTTCTTCCAGCTCTTTAAGACTTTGTCTAGCTGCTTGCAGTCCTTCAGCTAAAAGTTGACCGCCTTCAGCACCTAAAATCACATTTTCTAATACGGTAAAATTATCCACCAACATAAAATGTTGATGTACCATACCTATACCCGCAGCGATAGCTTCATGGGAATCAGTAAACTGATATTCGTTACCAAATATCTTGATACTGCCTGAGTCAGCTTGATAGAAGCCGTATAAAATACTCATTAAGGTTGACTTACCCGCGCCATTTTCACCCACAATCCCATGTATACTGCCCGTCTCTACTTGCAGGTTTACATGATCATTGGCATGAACAGCTCCAAAGCGCTTGTCAATATCTTGCAGCTCTATGGCAAAATTCATAAGACTGTCCTTATAGCTAAATTCCACTGTCAGGGAAGGTCTGAAAATTTAAATATATATTCATCACATTGGGTACAAAAACCCCCTCCAAACTAAATAAATTAGTTATTAGAGTCACGACATAAGATTTATCAAAATGACGAATAGTTGAGAAAATCCCCCAAAACTGGCGTTAAATTAACCGCCTGTTTTGGGAAGATAGGTCTTAGACTAGTAGGTGCAAGCGTTATCAGTACGATAGTCATGTACAACAATATCACCAGCGATAATTTTCGCCTTAATATCATTTACACGCGCTTCCATCTGGCTAGTAATTAGCGGACGGTTATGCTCATCTAGAGCCCAGTCAACGCCACCTTCAGCTAAGCCAAGAGTTACTGGGCCAGCTTGCCAATTGTCTTCCATGGCCGAGGTGTAGCTTAGGTATGTTGCTTCACCAACACGCTTAACCATTGAGGTTAGCATGGTGCCTGGGTGCAAATGGTTTTGGTTTGAGTCGACACCAATCGCATATTTACCAGCATCAGCAGCAGCCTGATAAACACCAGTACCTGTACCACCTGCGGCAGCAAAGATTACATCAGCACCGGATTCCATCTGGCTACGGGTTAATTCAGCACCCTTTGAAGGATTACCAAAAGCAGCTGGAGTAGAACCAGTCATATTTTGTATAACTTTAATATCAGCATTTTGGTACTTAGCACCTTGCTCATAGCCACAACCGAAAGCAGAGATCAATGGAATATCCATACCACCGACAAAACCTAAAACACCAGATTCAGATTTCATTGCCGCAAGAACACCCACAAGGAATGAGCCTTCGTGTTCTTTAAAGCCAACATTTTGTACGTTGGGTTCTGGCGCCCAACCATCAAGCAAAGTGAATTGGGTGTCTGGGTATTCTTGGGCAGCTGCAAGTACAGCATTGGTTTGAGAGAAACCAACAGCTACAATTGGGCTATGACCACGCTTGGCCAAACGCTTTAGATATTGCTCAACCTGAGCCAGATTAGTTGGCTCAGCTTCTTTTACTTCAATGCCCGTTTCGTCCATAAAACGCTTAACGCCATTGTTCCATACCGCTTCACTAAAAGACTTATCGAATTTACCAGCGTCACTATAGACTACAGCAGGATTAATATCAGCCGCCATAGCAGAAAGTGACAGAGCACTGGTTGCAATTGCCAAACTCACGCCTTTTATAGTCTTACTTATCAGAGTGTTTTTCATAGATTGCTCCTTGTTAAAAGTATCGGATACCCGATTCGTATATATTTTTAACACCCTTAGGTTAATCACCGTAGGGGGTCCAAATATTCTTTACTTCAATTGCTTGGCGCAAAAATTCTTTACCCTCACCTTGCTTATCGCTCAGCCAGTCACGATCATTATCATCATGACACCAGGTGGTTTTTAGATTTTCTGCACTTGTATATTCCACTTGTTTAATTGTTTCAGCATCAGCCCAACACCAAATTCCATCAACCTCAGCATGACCAGCTAATTGTGTTGCTAAGTCCTGGCGTGAGCCAGTAACAATGTTAACAACACCAGCTGGCATATCCGATGTTTCCAAAACTTGTACTAAGTCTAATATTAAATTAGCAAATCGCTCATTGGCTACTAGGACAATACGATTACCCATAGCTAATGCCGCAGCAATTAAGCTAATACTACTTACTAACGGGCTTTGTTCTGGTGTTACTATAGCCAATATACCCTTGGCTTCAGGTAAAGCCATGGTCACGCCACGATAGGGTACGTTATGTACATTACCATCATATTTATCAGCCCAAGCCGCATATGTAAACAATCTTTCTATACTAGCAGTAAATTCAGCCTTTGCCTGTTTGGCTGAATGGCCAGTCATAGTTTGCAATTTAGTTATAAACTCAGATTCCCTTAGGGCTAAATTTTCTGCCATAAAATAAAGTATTTGTGCCCTCGTATGACCTGCCGAACCAGACCATGCAGAAGCTTTAACAGCAGCACTAACAGCATTGCGTATATCTTTGCGATTGCCTGAACCAACCCAGTCAACTACCCCACCTTTGGCACTATAAACTGGCTGGCTATGCCCTGAATCTGGTCTTACTTGTTTACCACCAATATAGAACTTCAGGGTATGATCAATATTGTCTGAAAGCGACCTTGCAGAACGCTCCTTAATTTTGGATAATGGCTTTTGCGCCTTTAAACCTGCAGGCTTAAGATATTCGTATAGACCTTCTCTACCACCTTCACGACCAAACCCTGATTCTTTGACCCCACCAAAGCCACAGGCAGCATCAAATTGGTTATGAGTATTAATCCAGACAACGCCAGACTTAATTTTCGGAGCTACATCTAGAGCACGATTGATATTCTCACTCCAAATACTACAGGCGAGGCCAAAACGGCTATTATTGGCTAGACTAACGGCCTCAGATTGGGTTCTAAAACTAATAGCAACCAAAACAGGCCCAAAAATCTCTTCTTGAACTAAAGGATGACTGGTTTCAACATCCGTAATCAGGCTTGGCGGATAATAGTTAGCAGATATATTGGCCTCACAAGTTTGATAAAGCTCACCACCAGTCTCGAGACCGGAAGTCACCATGCTATCAACACGTTGATATTGCTCCTGACTGACTAATGCGCCAATATCCACGGATTTGTCCAGAGGATTACCATAGCTCAAGTTTTGCATGCGCTCTTTTAACTTAGCAATCAACCGCTGTTCAACGCTCGCCTGCACGAGTAAACGGGAGCCGGCACAACATACTTCACCTTGGTTAAACCAAATGGCATCAACAATGCCTTCAACAGCTGCATCTAAGTCAGCATCTTCAAAAACGATAAAGGCAGATTTGCCACCTAATTCCAGAGATAGTTTTTTACCCTGTCCCGCTGTAGCTTGGCGAATAGCCTTGCCAACTGGTGTAGACCCAGTAAAAGCAACTTTATTCACGCCTTCATGGGCGGCGAGCAAAGCGCCAGCTTGTCCAGCACCATTAATAATATTGACCACCCCTGCTGGCACCCCTGCTTGCACACAGAGATGAGCAAATAACATGGCCGTTAGTGGTGTCTGCTCAGCCGGCTTGATAACTAAGGTATTACCCATAGCCAATGCTGGCGCGATTTTCCAAGCCAACATCAATAGGGGGAAATTCCAAGGAATAATTTGCCCTACCACGCCAACTGGTTGATAATCTGCAAACTCTTCCGCTTGTATTTTTGCCCAGCCAGCATGGTGATAAAAGTGACGCACAGCTAAGGGGACATCTGCATCCCTTGATTCGCGTATTGGTTTGCCATTATCAAGGGTTTCCAAAACGGCAAATAAGCGAGTGTGTTTTTGTAGACTGCGGGCTAATGCATAGAGTACTTTGGCACGTCCCATACCACCCAAGGCTTGCCATGCTGGAAGTGCCTTTTGCGCTGCCGCCACGGCCGCATCCACTACAGATGCATCGGCTAACTCAATGGTTGCCAGTTGTTCTGTATTAGCTGGATTGGTTACTGGCATAATGTCTGCTGTTTCATTATGCAGCCAACTACCATTAATAAAATGGCCAAAATGGGTGTTTTGTTCGGCCAACCAAGCCTGTGCTTCAGATGAACTTTCTAGAGCACTGCTGTATTCCAAGTTATTAAAATTATCCATAAGTATCATAACAAGTTAGCCCATTGAGTGACGGTAAGCAGCGGAATAATAGCCACTGGCGAAGTGATCTAGTTGGCGTTCAATATCACCAAGTAGACTGGAAGCTCCAAAGCGGAACAAATCAGGTTGTAACCAACGTAAACCAAGCTCTTCCTTCATCATAGTCATATACAATAATGCTGTCTTGGTATCAGCTACCCCACCAGCAGGTTTAAATCCAACCTTATAATCAGTCATGGCCAGATATTCACGAATAGCTCGCACCATGGTTAGACTCACAGGTAAAGTAGCATTAGTTGTCTCTTTACCAGTGGAGGTTTTAATAAAGTCAGCACCTGCCATCATGCACACCATGGACGCCTTAGCGATATTGGTTAATGTGCCTAGTTCACCAGTGGCCAGAATAGTCTTAATATGAGCCTCTCCACAGGCTTCACGCATGGCCTTTACTTCATCGTATAAGGCACGCCAATTACCTTCCAACACATGCCGTCGACTAATAACGATATCAATCTCGTTGGCACCATCCGCGACAGCATAATCAATTTCTTTAAGTCGCAATGGCAGTGGCGATAAACCGGCTGGGAAACCTGTCGACACCGCCGCTAAATGAATACCTGTGCCAGTAAGAGACTGGGCAGCAGGTTTAATCATATCGTGATAAACACAGACCGCTGCGGTACTAATGGGTATATCTTTTAAACCTAATTGCTGACGCAAGTTTTGACTTAAAGGGTTTTTCGCCTTAGCACATAAGCGCCTTACTCTTGCTGCTGTGTCATCACCCGCCAAGGTAGTTAAATCAATCAGGGTAATGGCTTTAAGTAACCAAGCTGCTTGCTGCTCACGTTTAATACTGCGCCGCGAACCATAACTTAAGGCTCGGCGCTCAGTAGCACTGCGATTTACCTGCAAATTAGCAAAACAATCAGCATCGAACTCCATCCCAGGGTTGCGAGCCAAGGTTTGTTTATCATGTAATGGCACTACTTTCGCGCCCGATACTTGCTGGCTCATATTTAGGCCTCCTTTATGGCCAACAGCGCTTGAGCTGTGGCTTCATCCATAACCAAATCAGTTAATAATTGGGATCTTAACGCTGCCAAAATGGCATACTCTTTGCCCAGTCCTGCCGCTACTGCCATCACCCGTTTACCCTCTACATCACTTGCGCTAATACCCAATGCATGATGGTTGATTGGGCTATCAACGGGTTTACCTTGTAAATCATAAAAACTGCCTAACAGATCACAAACAGCACCAGCTTGACGCAATTCTTCTAGATCTTCATCACTAACTAAACCAACACTATTTAGATAATGATTATTTTTTAATGCCCCAATACCAATAACATAAAGATCAGCCTCACGAGCTAATTGCAGACTATCTTGAACACTTGGTTGCGCCATCAACATATCACGCTCTTGATCATCTTTGGCTATATAAGGCATGGGCATAAAATAGCCTTCGCCACCTGTTCGTTCGACTAAAGCATGCACAACATCGAGACGGTTAGCCGAGAACTTACGGGTAAAGCTGCCAGATACAGAAGCAAACACAAGATCAGAACGGGCAATACTAGGCAGACGTTCTGCCATAGCTATTAATGAACGACCTTTACCAATACCAATCCTTGAGCCATTTGGGAGTTTTTTGAGGAGTTTGTGAAAGACCCCTGCAGCACCACTACCTACTTCATTAAAGCCGCGTAGCTCATTATCGTGGGCATCCTCTGCCAGAGGTACAATTAAGCATGACTGCAAGCCAAAGCGTTGAATTAAGGTGTCTTCCATGGCAGCACAATTACCGGCGGAGCCCTCGATAAAGATTTTTACCATACCCAGTTGATGGGCTTGTTGGATTAGACGATGGGCTTTGACCGGTGAGACCTGCAAACGCTTGGCAACTTCACCTTGGGTATAACCACCAATATAGCTGAGCCACGCGGCTCTGGTAGCTAAATCAAGCTGCTCACTATCAATATGTTTATCGTGTTTTTCACTCATACCGAAAAATATTACAGTATGTGAAAAATATTTACAATAAAAAATTAAACAAATGTATTGTCTAACTAAACAATATAAAAACTAACTATTTTTTATATTAGTTTAACTAGATGTTACAGATAAACGATCACGTACTAGTGCCACCCAAAGACTAGCTGCTATAGGCAGCAATTGATCATTAAAGTCATAGCTAGGGTTATGTAAAGAACAAGGCCCCATACCATGGCCATGAGCTCGATGTTGCCCATCACCATTACCCAACATTAGATAACAACCTGGTTTTGCTTGGAGGAAAAAACTAAAGTCTTCCGAGCCCATGGTGGGGGTAAATTGACTAACCTTTTCTGCCCCCACTACCTGCTGAGCGACGCGTGTCATATGCGCAGTTGCTTCTGGATGATTAATGGTGGGTGGATAATGGCGCTCAAACTCGAGTTCACCTTGGCAACCAAAAGCGCTACATAGTTGCGTGGTTAATTCGGACATACGCTGCTCAACCATATCTAAGGCTTCGTCACTAAAGCAACGCACTGTACCTTCCAATTCACAACTATCAGAAATAATATTGGTGGCATCACTGGCACAAATTTTGGTAGTTGATAGGACAACGGATTCCAAGGGGTTAGTATTACGGCTAACAATAGATTGCAAAGCTTGTACTAAATGAGTGGCCACAAGTAGACAGTCAACACCTAAGTGAGGCATACCCGCATGGGTACCTTTACCATTAATGGTGATTTTAAATTCATTCGCTGACGCCATCACTGGGCCTGAACTAATAGCCACATGCCCTTCAGGATAACCAGGCCAATTGTGGTAACCATAAATTTCATCAATAGCAAAACGCTCAAACAGACCATCTTCGATCATCGCTTTGGCACCAGCTCCGCCCTCTTCGGCAGGCTGAAAAACCAAATACACAGTACCAGCAAAATCACGGTTTTGTGAAAGGTAGTCAGCCGCTGCCAGTAAGCTAGCTGTATGGCCATCGTGACCACAAGCATGCATTTTACCCGGGTAATTACTTGCATGATCGAAGTCATTTTCTTCCGTCAGCGGTAAAGCATCCATATCAGCACGAATAGCTATACCTAAGCCGGGTTGAGTACCAGAAATTACACCTACTACACCCGTTTGACCAATACCTTTATGTATTTCAATACCATACTCTTGCAGGCATTTAACGATCAGGGCTGCGGTGCGATGTTCCTCGTAGCCAAGTTCAGGATGAGCGTGAATTTCACGCCGCAGGGCCACATAGGTGCTTGCCTTGGCGGCCAATTCAGGAATTAATTCCATAGTGTGTATTACCAATCATTATATATGCTGTACTTTGTATCAGATTTCACATTCGCTGGAAACCAAAAGCCGCTAATATGATACTTTAATTAGCAAAACTTTATATCGAGATAAATTACAGAGATCGACTTTGTTTAAATTGCTTTACCTTGTTAGCAATGACAAAATTAGGCCAATGCTTTTCGCTTAATATTATTAAGCCCTTTCAACACTTAAATTAGCTACTCGAATCCAACTTTCAGATTAATAACAGTGGAATTACCCGTTCAATCAGTCTTAACTGAGTTATATACCGCTCTTTGCCAACACCAAAGAGCCATTCTTGTTGCACCTCCTGGGGCAGGTAAAACCACACAAGTACCTTTATTTCTCTTGCAACAATTGCAGCAACAAGATCCCCATGGATCAAAACGTATCTTACTCTTAGAACCAAGACGTTTAGCCGTTAAAAACACCGCTGAATTTCTCGCCCAACAACTTGGTGAGCGCACTGGTAAACGTGTTGGCTATCGGATGCGACAAGATAGCCGTGTTAGTGCAAAAACGCGTTTAGAGGTGATTACGGAAGGTGTATTGCTGCGTCTTTTACAAGCAGACCCATCACTAGATAATATTCATACCATTATATTTGATGAATTTCATGAGCGTAGCTTAACGGCAGATTTAGGCTTAAGCCTGTGCCTGCAAACCAATCAGTTATTCCGTGATGAAATACCCATTCAGCTATTAATAATGTCGGCAACCTTAGATACCGATAAGTTGGCTGACTTTTTGGCCCCTGTCCCCGTAATTGTTAGTAAGGGGCGCCAATATCCAATCGATTACCATTATCTTGCCAGAACCCCCACACCACAACAGCGACTAACAACTTGGCAACAGAGTGTGGAACAGGCTTTAGCCGATCAGGAAGGCAGTATTCTGGTGTTTTTAGCCGGCCAAGGTGATATTCAGCGCTTATTGCAACAGCTGCAACACCTTATTTCCGACCAACTAAGTATTTATCCTCTTTATGGCCGCCTTACTCTAGCAGAGCAACGTCAGGCCATAGCACCAGCCCCAAAAGGCCAACGTAAAATTGTACTGGCCACCAATATTGCTGAAACCAGCCTAACTATAGAAGGCATAAACTGTGTTATTGATACTGGCCTGTATAAGCAGGCTATTTTTGAGACTGGCAGTGGCCTAACCCGCCTACATACCCGCACAATCAGCCAAGCGTCAGCCAAACAACGGGCTGGTCGCGCTGGACGTTTACAAGCTGGACATTGTTATCGCCAATGGAGTCAAAGCCACCAACAGGCACTAGCAGCACAAAACCAGCCAGCGATTAAGCAGTCTGATCTCAGTGCCTTAGTACTGCAACTGCTTGCCTGCGGCTATGGCCATATGGATGAACTAACGTGGCTCGACCAACCTTCCCCCGGTGCTTGGCAACAGGCTGTGCAACTACTAATAAAATTACAAGCTATAGAGCCATTGAGCCATGGCCTAGCCCTTACTTCACAAGGCCAACAGTTAATAAAAACTGGTTTAGAACCTCGATTAGGGAAACTATTAGTGACAGGGGCAAAATATGGTTTGGTGAATTTAACCTGTCAGTTGATAAGTATACTGGAACACCCTACACAAACCACTCGCACCGATTTATCACAAGCTATTAAGCTAGACCGAACTAAAACCCAAAAACAATTAGCAATGCAATTACAAGCTGTTGCTAAGCGACTACCTGAAGTAAATAGTTTAGCAGCGACGAAAATTAGCCAGCCCTTAGCCTATATTATGGCCACTGCCTGGCCCGACCGCATTGCACAAAAACAGCAACAACAAACCAATAGCGTGAACTATAAATTGGCTAATGGTCGTGGTGTCCAATTAAGCTGGCCAAGTCAGCAACCGGCACCTGAGTATTTGGTGGTTAGCAATACCCAAGCACAGCAAGATCATAGCCGTGACATAGTTGTAAGCTATATAGCCATAACACAAGCCGATATAACCCTTGCTGTAGCTCATTTACTCGAACAGCGGGCCATTTGTCATTGGAATGCCAAAACCGATCGCCTTGAGCTATCGCAAATAATTGGTTTAGGGACTTTGGTGTTTGCACAACAACCAAACAAATCCATTGCCAAGGCGACTAAAGTATCTGCTATATGTGACTTTTTACAGTCTTCCGATTTAGCTGGACTAGATTGGTCAAAGGAGCTGCTACAGTGGTTAAGCCGTATACGCTTACTCTATAAGAGTGCACCAGCAGACAATAACCCATGGCCAGATTTAAGCCAGCAATGGCTTGTCGATCAGGTAAATACTTGGTTAGGGCCCTACTTATTGGATATTAATAGTGGTAAAGATCTAAAGCGCCTTGATTTACTAAGTATCATACAAAATATGTTGGACTATCCGTTACAACAAAAAATGCTTAACTTGGCACCAAGCCGTCTGCGGGTTCCTTCTGGTAATTCATATCAGATTGACTATACCTCTGAACCACCCGTGTTAGCGGTAAAATTACAAGAGTTATTTGGTTTAGAAGAAGTACCCAAGGTGGCTCACGGTGTATCTGTTCAAATCCACCTGTTATCGCCAGCTGGGCGCCCTTTACAAATCACCCAAGACTTAGCCCACTTTTGGCGCCATTCTTATAAAGAGGTTAAAAAGGAAATGCAGGGACGCTATCCAAAGCACCCCTGGCCTGATGACCCACTTAACGGTGTGGCCACGGCAAAAACCAAAAACCGACGCTAAACTTGTAATTGGGTCTCATAAAAGGCTTGTAGTAAAGCAATAGTGGTCGCTACATCTTCACACCCAGCCCATTCACGAATGGAGTGCATGGCCAAGGTTGGCATACCTAGGTCAATAGTTTTAATACCTAATTGTGCTGCTGTGATGGGACCAATGGTACTGCCACAACCCATATCGCTACGCACCACAAAAGATTGTATTGGCAAACTATGTTCCTGTGCCAAGGCCGTAATTAAAGCACTCGTCACCGCATTAGTGGCATAACGTTGATTGGCATTAACCTTTATAACTGCCCCTGCATTTAGCTTGGGTCCATGTTGACCATCATGTTTACTGGCAAAATTTGGATGCACAGCATGGGCATTATCAGCTGAAACCAAAACTGATTGATGTAATACTTGATGCATCTTTTCAGGATTTGGGTAAATACGTTGTAATACAGATAATAAAAAACTGCCCTGAGCACCTTCAGCCGTTTGGCTACCGACTTCTTCATGATCATTGCAGACTAGCAATATGCCCTGCTCAGTTGTGGCTGTTAATAAAGCTTCAAGTCCAGTGTAACAACTTAATAAATTATCTAAACGAGCACTAGCAATATACTCTTCTTGCCAGCCTACCATTGCGGGTGGTTGAGTATCATAAAAGCTCAGCTCATAGTCTAAAATTTGCACAAAGTCTTGGCCTTGTTCAGTTAGGTGCTTTAGTAGCATCTCACGTAAATTCGGATCATCCCCCAATTGCTGACCCAATAATACAGGCAAGTCAGTCTGCGGATTAATAGAGCTGCCTTTATTTGCCTCGCGATTAAGATGAATGGCCAAACTGGGAATACATGCTATGGGCCGCTTTAGATCAACCAAAGCTGAGGCTAATTGCCCATTTGCTTGTTTGCCTACCACCCGCCCAGCTAACGATAGATCACGATCAAACCATGGGTGTAATAGCGCTCCACCATACACCTCAACTCCCAGTTGATGATAACCATGTTGCTGGATTTCAGGATTTGGCTTAACCCGTAAGCATGGACTGTCCGTATGGGCACCAATCATATGCAAACGCTCTGACTCAGTCTGTGATGGCATCCTAAAAGCCACAATTGACGAACTATTGCGTTCAACAAAGTAACCTTGTGTAGCCTTTAAATCCCAATCTTGAGCAGGATCTAAAGCTTGATAGCCAGCATCCAAGAGCTGTTCACGCATATTGGCTACCGCGTGAAAGGGGGTGGGAGAAGCTTGTAGAAAGGCTAACAAATGCTTAATTTTATTGCTCATAGTCTTAACTTAAATATTGATCTTGATGACGCTCTGCAGGCACATTAGTGTGCCATACTTTACACAATTATTGCAGTCTACAGGGACATACATATGTTTTTTCTCTTGCTACCTTAAGGTAATATGGTAGACCAATATAGTCACAGCAGTTAATCCTATGCAAAAAAATTGTGTTTCCAAATTTTGGCACTTCGCTAGATTAAGCAGTATGTGCCTGATCATTAGTATTGGCAGTTCCCAGACAATAGCTAATGAACTAAACCTACCACTACTCACCACTAACTCTGATAACAGCCAAGTTATTAAGGAAATTTTAGAGTTTGTTGCGGTAGAACACTATCAAAAACGTGAAATCAATAATGATTTTGCCAGTGACGTATATCAACAGTATCTGGATATTATTGATCCACAACGTATGTTTTTGTCACTGCAAGATATTCAAGACTATGATTATTTGTCTACGGCGCTGGATGAACAGTTATTAGCTGGCGATCTTGAAGCCTTAACTGCCCTTTTCAATGTCAAACAAAAAAGACAATGGCAAGCGACTAATTTTAAATTACAGTGGTTGCGTAATGAGCAAAATAGTTTCGACTTTGAACGCCAAGAAAGTCTCGCTATTTATGCTGACCAGCTACCTAGGCAAACAGACTATTCACAACTAGAAGATTTGTGGCGTCGACAACTTAAAAATCAATTTATATATGGCTTAATTGAAGATGAAACAGAAGCACAAATACGCTCTCGTATCGTCAAACGTTATGAAGTGCAGTTAAAACGTTTACTTCAAGTAAATGAACGCGACTTATTTGATGCCATTGCCAACAGCCTAACCATGGTCACCGACCCCCACTCTTCCTATCTTTCCCCCCGTCAGGTAGAAGACTTTAATATTGATATGAGCCTATCTTTAGAAGGCATCGGCGCTGTCTTGCAAAGGGATAATGATTATACCAAGGTAGTTCGCGTCGTCGCTGGTGGCCCAGCTGATAAGGCTGGTGAATTAAAGGCTGCTGATTATATTGTTGGCGTAGCTCAAGAAAATAGTGAATTTGTTGATGTTGTTGGGTGGCGCTTGGATGATGTTGTGAACTTGATTCGTGGTCCAAAAGATAGTCAAGTAAGTCTACAGATAATTCCTGAAGGCGATCTTAAGAAAAGGCCTAAAACGATTCAAATTATCCGCAATAAAGTAAAACTTGAAGATCAAGCAGCAACCCAAGATATTGTTACCCTAGAGACAGAAATGGGGCCGCAAAAAATAGGCATTATTACCCTCCCCAACTTCTATTTTGATCATGCTGCTTATAGTAATGGGGAAGAAGATTTTCGTAGTACCACGCGCGATGTCTACAATTTGGTAACTGAGCTAAAAAGCGCCCAAGTCGACGGTATTATTATTGATTTACGCAATAATGGTGGTGGTTCTCTGGTGGAAGCTAATCAATTAACGGGGTTATTTATTCGTCAGGGACCGACTGTGCAAGTGCGCTATAACAATGGTTATATTCAAAAATACCAAGACCGTAATCCATTCTACGTTTATGATGGCCCCATGGCAGTCTTAGTTAACCGCGTAAGTGCATCTGCTTCAGAGATCTTTGCTGGCGCTATGCAGGATTATCAACGCGCGCTTATCGTTGGTGGGCAGACCTATGGTAAAGGTACCGTGCAAACCTTAACGGATTTAAGCCAAGGACAAATCAAATACACCCAAGCCAAGTTTTATCGTATTAGTGGTGCCTCTACGCAACACCAAGGTGTTATACCTGACGTTACCCTACCCATGCTAATCGATCACGACCATGTGGGCGAAAGTAATCTTGATTATGCACTGCCCTGGGATCAGGTGGCGGCTTTGGAATACCCTAGATATTTTAATTTGCCGCAAATTGTACCCTACTTGCAACAGCAGCAAGCGCAACGGGGTGATATGGACCCAGACTTACTTTACGCTATAAAGGTAAAGGACTATCGTGATCAAGAAGAAGATATTCTAAGCCTCGATTTAGCTCAACGTAAAACAGAATGGGCAGCTAAGAAACAATGGTATCTGCAAGCAATTAATAACCTGCGAGAGCAATCTGGGCAGGACACAATTACTGATATTGATGAGCATGAATTCAATTATGAAAATGCTGAAGATGATCCTTATATTCAGGCCACTGCAGAGGTTTTGGTAGACTGGCTACGTTTATCTCAATAGAATAATTATAAAATCTTGAAATAACCTTAAAACTGGTGGGCAAATGAATACAAAAAGGCTAACTAACTTGTTTGGCTCGCTCCATTGGTTATTATCTTTTAGCCTGATTGTAGCGGCTATAGTTGCAGCCAGTATATTATTTTTGGAGCCCTTATTACGCCAAGTTTCCCTGCTTCCTGATACGGGAGCAGCTTGGTATTACTGGAAATTACCAGACCCTACTTGGTTAACCCGTGCCAGCGCTTGGGGCGGTTATCTGCTGCATCAATTATTTCTATGGGCTGTGATTGCTTGGGCACAGCGAAATCGGCATTTATTAGCTGATCGCAATCGTTTACATACCATCAACTATATTGCCTTAGGTGGAACACTGGCATTTGTTGCTCTGCACTATGCCCAAACCGCCTTCTTCTATGATGGTCTTGCTCAAGATGTATCAGTCTTTTCTTCCCAAGCATCTGTGGTGATGTTGTTAGTTATTGTCTTGATTATCGAAGCTCCTCGTCGTGGCTTAATAATGGGACGAGGAAAAGCCCAGTTTTTTAAAAATATTCGCCCCATTTTTATCCGCTACCATGGCTACTATTTTGCTTGGGCTATTACCTATACCTTCTGGTTCCACCCTATGGAAACGACCTTTGGGCACCTACTAGGGTTCTTCTATACCTTTATGTTATTTATTCAAGCGGGGTTTATTTTTACTCGCGTGCATACCAATCGCTACTGGACCATATTGCTTGAAGTTGGTGTCTTGGTGCATGGTGTGAGTGTAGCACTGATCGCTGGGCAGGAATTCTGGCCTATGTTTGCCTTTGGTTTTGCACTTATGTTTGTGTTAACACAAATGTACGGTATTGACCTTAGTCGTTTTTGGCTAAATAGCCTGTGGCTAGTATTTTTTCTGTTACTAGTATTGGTCTATAACCAACGTGGCTGGGCAAATATTCATGAAATATTTCGTATTCCCATTATTGATTATGTATTGGTGCTGGTTTTAGCTGGCATTGTGGCTTTGGTAATGCGATTAAGGGCCAAGTCTACCTCATAAAAACTGCCATAATTTTTTAAAACAAAAAAAGCCCGCTTGAAAGCGGGCTTTTTACTAAGTTATTCGTTATAAGCTAGCAGCTCAAACAGTAAGACTTATTCCCAGCCGGTAATTTCTTTCAGGCCAGCACCGATATCTGCCAAAGAGCGGACAGTTTTCACACCGGCATCGTTAAGCGCGGCAAACTTCTCATCAGCAGTACCCTTACCACCTGAGATAATGGCGCCAGCATGGCCCATCCGCTTACCTGGAGGCGCTGTAACACCCGCAATATAAGAAACCACTGGTTTGGTTACATTAGCTTTAATAAAGGCTGCTGCCTCTTCTTCGGCTGTACCACCAATCTCACCAATCATTACAATGGCTTCCGTAGCCGGATCCTTTTCAAACATCGCTAGAATGTCGATAAAGTTAGAACCCGGGATTGGGTCACCACCAATACCTACACAAGTAGATTGGCCATACCCAGCGTCCGTGGTTTGTTTAACGGCTTCATAGGTTAAGGTGCCAGAACGTGACACGATACCCACTTTACCAGGTAAGTGAATATGACCAGGCATAATACCAATTTTACATTCACCCGGAGTAATTACACCCGGACAGTTAGGGCCGATAAGACGCACACCTAGTTCATCACACTTAACCTTACATTCCAGCATATCCAAGGTAGGAATACCTTCGGTAATAGCCACAATAAGCTTAATACCAGCATTAGCAGCTTCTAGAATAGAATCCTTACAGAAAGGTGCAGGTACATAGATTACCGAAGCTTCGGCGCCAGTAGCTGCAACGGCTTCGGCAACAGTATTAAATACGGGTAGACCTAAGTGCTCAGATCCGCCTTTACCTGGGGTCACACCACCCACCATTTGCGTACCATAAGCAATGGCTTGTTCGGAATGGAAAGTACCTTGACCACCGGTAAAACCTTGACAGATTACTTTGGTGTTTTTGTCGATTAAAATGCTCATGCGTCACCTCCTGCAGCCGCAACAACACTTTGAGCAGCATTAGTCAGGCTGGTTGCAGCAATAATATCTAAACCACTCTCGGCCAAAATCTTGCTACCTAATTCGGCATTGGTGCCTTCTAGACGCACTACTACAGGCACTTCAACGCCTACTTCTTTAACAGCAGCAATAATACCTTCGGCAATTAAGTCACAACGCACGATACCACCAAAGATATTAACTAAAATAGCTTTCACACGGTCGTCTGACAAGATGATCTTAAAGGCTTCAGCAACCCTTTCTTTGGTCGCACCACCACCTACATCAAGGAAGTTAGCAGGGAAACCACCATGTAGCGCAACGATATCCATTGTACCCATGGCCAAACCAGCACCATTTACTAGGCAACCAATAGTGCCATCCAAGGCCACATAGTTAAGATCCCATTCTGCGGCATGGGCTTCACGGGCATCATCCTGAGATGGATCATGCATAGCTTGAATATCTTTGTGACGATAAACAGCATTAGAATCAATAACGACCTTGGCATCTAGACAGTGCAGATTACCTTCTTCGGTAATAACCAAAGGGTTGATTTCCAACAAGGCAAGATCCTTGTCTTGGAACAACTGCGCTAAGCCTAAGAATATCTTAGTAAACTGCTTGATTTGATCACCCTGCAAACCTAATTTAAAAGCCAATTCGCGGGCTTGATAAGGTTGCGCACCATTTAATGGGTCAATTTCTGCCTTGAGAATTTTTTCTGGGGTCTCTTCCGCTACCTTCTCAATCTCTACGCCACCTTCAGTGGAAGCCATAAAGACAATGCGGCGACTAGAGCGGTCAACTACCGCACCAAGATATAGCTCTTGAGCGATGTCGGTACACGTTTCTAAATAGATTTTAGAAACCGGCTGGCCATCAGCGTCTGTTTGATAGGTTACCATGCGGTTACCAAGCCACTTATTGGCAAAGTCAGCCGCTTCTTGTTTAGAGGAAATCAGCTCTACGCCACCGGCCTTACCACGGCCACCAGCGTGTACCTGTGCCTTGATTACCCAACGGTTACCCGGGATTTTGTCCAGCGCAGCCATGGCCTCTTCGGCGGAATCAACGGCAATACCCTGGGATACAGGAAGGCCGTACTGGGCAAACAGTTGCTTGCCTTGATACTCATGCAGATTCATTGAAATGCCTGTAATGATTGATCGTTAAAATAAACTGAATTTCTTCAGCAGGTTAGTCGAGCTTTAGGGATTAGCTAAAGGTCTAGTGGGCGCAGGAGCGCCCACAAATTGAATACAATTTAGCGCTTCTTGCGATTAGCAACGTGGATAGCATGTCCATCTATTGCTAAGGCTGCCTCATGGAGGGCCTCGCTTAAGGATGGGTGGGCGAATACAGTCAATGCCAAGTCTTCGGCACTGGAACCAAATTCCATAGCGATAACCGCTTGTGCAATTAGCTCTGATGCCTGAGGACCAATAATATGACAGCCCAGTACGCGATCAGTATCCGCATCAGCAATAAGCTTAACAAAGCCATCGGTATCATTAGCTGCCATAGCACGGCCACTGGCAGCAAATGGGAATTTACCCACTTTAATATTGGCACCTTCGGCTTTAAGCTCTTGTTCGTTTTTACCGACCCAAGCCATTTCTGGGTGAGTATAAATAACCCATGGAATACACTCATAGTTCATCTGTGCCTTGTGGCCAGCAATAATATCCGCCACCATAACGCCCTCTTCGGAGGCTTTATGAGCCAACATAGGACCACGCACAATATCACCAATAGCGTAAACACCCGGCGCACCAGTATCACAATGCTCATCAACATAGATAAAGCCACGCTCATCTAGTTGCACACCGCTATCTTCAGCTAGCAAACCATCAGTGAATGGCTTCCGGCCGACAGCAACAATTAACTTATCAAAAGTCTGTTGTGATTCTTCACCAGCGGCATTTTTCGTAGTCACGTGTACTTCATTGTTTTTCACTTCAGTACCCGTCACCAAGGTACCTAGACGAATATCCAGACCTTGCTTACCTAACAGCTTAGCAGCTTCTTTAGAAATATCTTTATCAGTAGCAGCTAGGAAAGTATCCATGGCTTCAAAGACCACCACTTCACTACCTAAACGCTGCCATACTGTACCCATTTCAAGGCCAATAACGCCGGCACCAATAATACCCAGACGCCTAGGTGTTTCGGTAATTTCCAAAGCACCCACGTTATCCAAAATAATATCATCTGTCAGTGGGGCTGGTGGGATAGACACAGGCACAGAACCAGATGCCAAAATAACATTCTTGGCGGTAATCTCACTAACACTACCATCGTTGGCGGTTACGGTAACTAGGCGGTCTTTGTTTAATTTACCCATACCATGAATCAGTGTCACACCGTTTGCTTTAAACAAGCCAGCTACACCCATGGTTAATTTGTTAACAATATTTTCTTTGCGCTTGATCATGGTTGGCACGTCAATTTTCACGTCGCCAGTGTTAATACCATGATCTTTAAATTCAGCTTGGGCATCATGGAATTTATGGGTTGAATCAAGTAGTGCCTTGGAAGGGATACAACCTACATTTAAACAGGTACCGCCTAGAACAGCAGCGCCTTTATCATTAGTCCACTTCTCTACACAGGCGGTTTTTAAACCCAATTGAGCAGCGCGAATAGCCGCAACATAGCCACCAGGGCCACCACCGATAACCACAACGTCAAATTCTTGTGACATAATATTCTCTCTTACATTCATGCCCTTGGTCACAGGGCAATGATTAATTCAATAAATTCCAGATTAGATTTCCAGCAGAATTCGCGCTGGATCTTCTAGCAATTCCTTAATCGTCACCAGGAATTGCACGGCTTCTTTACCATCAATCATACGATGATCATAGGACAGGGCTAGATACATCATGGGGCGGATCACTACTTCACCGTTTTCGGCGACTGGACGCTCCTGAATCTTATGCATGCCCATAATGGCCGTTTGCGGTTGATTCAATATAGGGGTAGACATCAAGGATCCAAATACCCCACCGTTGGTAATAGTAAAGGTACCACCTTGCATATGTTCCATAGTGAGCTTACCGTCACGGCCTAACTTGGCCAATTCCGCAATACCACGCTCAACATCCGCCAAGCTCATACCATCGGTATCACGTAAAACTGGTACTACCAAACCCCGTTCAGTAGAAACCGCAACCGAAATATCCTGATAGCCATGATAAACAATATCATTACCATCTAGAGACGCGTTCACTGCTGGGAAACGCTTAAGGGCTTCTGTAGCCGCTTTTACAAAAAACGACATAAAGCCCAGCTTGGTGCCATTATGTGTCTTTAGGAACTGGTCTTTATATTGACTACGTAAAGCCATAACCGGTGCCATATTAACTTCATTATAAGTAGTCAACATGGCTGTTTCATTAGTTGCAGCAACTAAACGCTTAGCAATAGTTGAGCGCAAACGGGTCATGGGTACACGTCTTTCGTGACGCTCACCAGGAGCCACTGCAGGTGCTTCAACGGCTGTACTAACAGGTGCTGTTGCAGGCACAGGCTCTGCTGCTGGAGCACTTTGCAGATGATTTAACACATCTTCCTTAAGTATACGCCCACCTTTACCAGTGCCGGTAATTTGACTGGCTGAAAGGTTGTTTTCATCCAATAACTTGCGTACCGCTGGACCACTAACATCACCAGCATCAGTGGCTGTCTCAACCACAGTCTCAGCAGTTGTTTCAGCAGCAGCTGCTGTTGACACTTGACCAGCTTCAAAAGTAGCAATCACTTCATCGCTTAGGACAGTATCACCCTCACCTTTGATAATTTTGGCAACGATACCATCGGCAGGTGCCACAACTTCCATCACCACCTTATCGGTTTCGATGTCGACAATTAGCTCGTCGCGTGAACAGGCTTCGCCGGGTTGCTTGTGCCAAGTAGCGACGGTACCGTCAGCTACAGATTCAGGAAAGGATGGTGCTTTAATTTCCATAGACATAACTTTCTCTTTTGCAATATTGCTCGTTATGGGTTGATCAAACCAAATTCATTAATTTGTTAGGGGTTCTAGGCCTAAAGCCTGAGCCACTAGCAAACGTTGTTCTTCAAGGTGAACAGATATATAACCAGATGCCGGTGCGGCTGATGCCGGCCGGGAAGCAACACCCATCTCTAGGGTGGCGTTCTGGGATTGGATCACCTTACGCATATGATGCTGACTGCAATACCAAGCACCCTGATTGAGAGGCTCTTCTTGGCACCATACCACTGCTTCCAGTTGCTTATAGGTAGCTAAAACAGCTGCCAGATCATCCTCTGGGAATGGGTATAGTTGTTCAATACGAATAATCGCCACATCATTAAGTTGTTCTTCCTGCTGTTTTTCCAGCAAATCGTAGTAAACCTTACCACTAGTTAACACCACTCGCTTAATAGCATCTTTATCGGTGCAACTATCATCAATAACTGTCTGGAATTGTCCTTCAGCTAGCTCGTTAATGTCAGATACAGCTAACTTATGACGCAATAAACTCTTGGGCGACATCACAATAAGTGGCTTACGCATTGGGCGAATGGCCTGACGGCGCAGCATATGGAATACCTGTGCCGGGGTTGATGGCACACAAACCTGAATATTGTGTTCTGCACATAATTGTAAGAAGCGTTCCAGGCGGGCTGAGGAGTGTTCAGGGCCCTGACCTTCGTAGCCATGTGGCAATAACATGGTTAGACCACACATACGTGCCCATTTGTGTTCACCACTAGTGATAAACTGGTCAATAACCACTTGCGCGCCATTAGCAAAGTCACCAAATTGGGCTTCCCAAATAACCAGACCCTTTGGTGCAGTCGCTGCATAACCATATTCAAAAGCCAATACGGCTTCTTCCGATAGGTAGGAATCAAAAATGGTAAATTCAGGCTGCTCAGCAGAAAGGTTCTTCAGAGGCACATAAGCGCCTTTGCCCTTTTGATCATGGAGCACAGCATGGCGATGGGAGAAGGTGCCACGGCCAATATCTTGACCGGTTAAGCGGATGGGGTAACCTTCTTCTAACAAAGTAGCATAAGCCATAATCTCTGCGAAGCCCCAATTGCATTGGGTGGCACCAGTAGCCATCTTCACACGATCATCAAGAATTTTCTTTACTTGACGCTGAATCACATGACCTTCGGGTATAGTGGCAAGCCGCTGCCCTAAATCACGAATAACACCTACATCCACTGAGGTATCAGCAGCCGTAGTCCAATGATGATTTAGATATGGCTTCCAATCTACGAAAGTACTGGTGTCTGGTTGAGTAACCAAAGATTTAGCAACGTGTCGGCCATTATCAAGGGCGTCACGATAATCATTTTGAAACGCTTTAGCTTCATTTTGCTGCAAAACTCCCTGCTTAATCAAACGCTGGGAATAAAGTTCTGGTACTGATTTTTGGGCTTTAATTGCCGCATACATTAATGGTTGTGTACCAGAAGGCTCATCGGCTTCATTGTGGCCGCGACGTCGGTAACATACCAAATCAATAACCACATCACGATGATATTCATTGCGATAATCAAGGGCCAGTTCAGAAACAAAGGCCACGGCATCAGGATCATCACCATTGACATGAAAAATAGGGGCATCAATAAATTTAGCAACGTCGGTACAATATTCCGTTGAGCGTGCATCGTCTCTGCGACTAGTGGTAAAACCAACTTGGTTATTAACCACAATATGCACCGTACCACCAGTCTTATAAGCTCGGGTCTGAGACATTTGGAAGGTCTCCATGACCACACCTTGCCCAGCAAATGCAGCATCACCGTGGATACAAATCGGCAATACTGTATCACCTTTAGCATCACCACGACGGTCTTGACGGGCCCGCACTGAACCTTCTACCACCGGGTTGGCAATTTCTAAATGTGATGGGTTAAACGCCAACGCCATATGCACTTCCCCACCTGGGGTATTAACGTTGGTAGAAAAACCTTGGTGATACTTCACATCACCCGATGTATTTAGGGGACGTTTGCCTTCAAATTCATCAAACAAGTCAGCTGGGTTTTTACCAAAGATATTTACCAGCACATTGAGGCGGCCTCGGTGGGCCATACCAATAACAATCTCTTTGGTATTTTGACTGCCAGCCCGTTGGATCATGGTATCCAACATGGGAATCATGCTTTCCGCACCTTCTAGACCAAAGCGCTTGGCACCGGCAAAGCGAGAGCCAAGATATTTTTCCAAGCCCTCAGCAGCTACTAAGCGCTCTAGAATGTGCTTACGCTTTTCTGGCGAATGCAAGGGATGGCTGCGCACCGACTCCATACGCTGACGGATCCACATTTTTTGATCGGTATCAACAATATGATTGTATTCCACAGCCACAGTTGAGCAATAGGTCTGCTCAAGTGCTTCAATTAGCTCACCTAAAGGCATTTCCTCTTTGCCGAGGAAAGAAGCACCCACTTGAAAAACAGTATCAAGATCGGCCTTAGATAATTCATGAAAAGCCAGTTCTAAAGCCGGTACGGGTGGTTTACGCTTATGGGCAAGATTTAACGGATCTAAGTCCGCTACTTGGTGACCATGTAAACGATAGGAGTTAATCAAGCGCATCACGCGCACTTGCTTGCGCTCGTGCTCACTACTTACTGACTTAGTAGGTAGTGGCAAAGATTTACGTTGATTTTTAGCATGTAACAGAAAGTGGTCACGGATAGGAGCAAGGGGCACATCACCACCAATTGCCTCAGGTACACGAGGCAACTTGTCGAACTCCTGACGCCAGTTTTCTGGCACTGCATTAGGATCAATAAGATAAGTTTCGTAAAGCTGCTCTATATAAGCAAAATTACCACCGGAGAAATGCGACTCTCTAAGTTGCAGATCCATTAGGCTATCGGACATTCGACGTTTTCCAGACTTGTAAATTAACAACTTTCACTGCATTTTTTCCTGCTTTTGGCAGAAATAATGACAGCGTTCCTCTCAAGGCAATCTCTATATAACCTGTATGGCTATTATTATGCCTTTTTGTTATTAAAATATGTGTGCTTATTATACCCTTTAGCGACAGCATATACTAGACACCTATGCCTAAGTGAGACAAGGTATACAGACTTTTTTTCCAGCTAAATAGAGGGTCAAATAAAAGCCCTAATGAGGGCTTTTATTTAGCACTATATTAGTGCCACCTAAACTTAGCAAAAGCACTATTTTAGTGCCAAAAAAAACCCCTGATATTTATTCAGGGGTTTTTTATTTGTTAAGTACCGCGACTTAATAACATATTGCGAATATGGCCAATGGCCTTAGTCGGGTTTAAACCTTTCGGGCAAACATTAACGCAGTTCATAATACCGTGACAACGGAACACACTAAATGGATCGTCCAATTCAGCTAAACGCTCTTCGGTAGCCGTATCACGACTATCCGCTAAGAAACGATAGGCTTGCAATAAGCCAGAGGGCCCGACGAACTTATCTGGATTCCACCAAAACGAAGGACAAGCAGTGGAACAACAAGCACACAAGATACACTCATATAAACCATCAAGCTTGGCCCGCTCTTCAGGGGACTGCAGTCGCTCAATAGCCGGCGCGGGCTTATCATTTTGCAAAAACGGCTTGATACGTTCGTAGTTTTGATAGAACTGATCCATATCAATAACCAGATCACGAATCACAGGTAGAGCTGGAAGCGGGCGTAAAACTAACTTGCCATTTTTAACACAATCAGACAGCGGCGTTATACATGCTAGACCGTTGACACCGTTAATACTCATACCATCAGAGCCACAAACACCTTCGCGACATGAACGCCGGAAAGTTAAAGTGCTATCTTGCTCCTTGAGCAGAAACAAAACATCAAGAACCATCAGATCCTTACCGCCAGTATCAACCTGGAAGTCCTGCATGTAAGGCTTTTGATCCTGCTCAGGATGGTAGCGATAAACACTCACATTTAACATGATGAACTCCTTAATATGTTCGTACTTTCGGTGGGAAAGCATCAAGGGTAGCTGGCTTGAAGTTTACGTCACGCTTACCTACCCGCTCATCTTGTGGGTAATAGATGGAATGTTTTAACCAATTCTCATCATCACGTTCAGTAAAGTCATTACGTGCATGGGCACCACGACTTTCTTTGCGTTCTTCTGCGGCAACGGCCGTTGCGAAGGCCACTTCAAACAAGTTTTGCAACTCCAACGCTTCAATACGATCAGTATTAAAGGCGCCACTTTTATCACGCAAGTGCAAATTATCTATCTTGGATTTCAGATCACGCAATAGCTGCAAACCTTTTTGCATACTCTCACCTTCACGGAACACACCAAAGTACAACTGCATAATTTTTTGCAGCTCTTCCCGCACGGCTGAAATACTCTCACCGCCTTCAGAACTATTTAGTTTATGCAAACGCGCCATGGCTTTATCCAAATTAGCTTGGGTAGCCGCCTTAGACTCAAAACCTTCACTCATGGATTTTTCTATCTGTAATCCACAAGCACGGCCAAACACCACTAAATCGAGGAGAGAGTTACCACCTAGGCGATTAGCCCCGTGTACAGAAACACAAGCAACTTCACCACAAGCATATAAGCCCTCTACTACGCGACTCTCGGATTCTGATTCTGGATATAATACCTGACCACCAATATTAGTAGGCAAGCCACCCATCATATAGTGACAAGTTGGTACTACGGGTATTGGCTCAACCACTGGATCAGCATGGGCAAAGGTACGCGACAATTCACAAATACCAGGTAATCGGCTCTCCAATACTTCCTCACCCAAATGATCGAGTTTTAGGAATACATGATCACCTTTTTCACCACAACCTCGACCTTCTAGAATCTCCATAACCATGGAACGTGCAACAACGTCACGGCCAGCAAGATCCTTAGCGTTAGGTGCATAGCGTTCCATAAAACGCTCACCATCTTTATTGATTAGATAGCCACCTTCACCACGGCAACCCTCAGTAACCAAAGTCCCTGCCCCAGCTATACCAGTCGGATGGAACTGCCACATTTCCATATCTTGAGCTGGCAAGCCCATACGCAGAGCCATACCAATACCATCACCGGTATTAATATGTGCGTTAGTAGTGGACTGGTAAATACGCCCAGCACCACCAGTAGCCAAAACGGTAGCTTTAGCTTCAATATAAACAGTCTCGCCCGTTTCAATACAAATAGCGACGACACCAACCACGTCACCATCGTCATTCTCGACGAGATCAACGGCATACCATTCATTTAAAAAGGTAGTACCACCTTTTAAATTACCTTGGTATAAGGCATGTAATAAGGCATGACCAGTTCGGTCCGCAGCAGCACAAGTACGAGCTGCTTGACCGCCCTCACCAAATTCTTTTGACTGACCACCAAAAGGACGTTGATAAATACGCCCATTTTCAAACCGTGAAAAAGGCAATCCCATATGGTCAAGCTCAAACACAGCTTGCGGACCGACAGAACACATATATTCAATGGCGTCTTGGTCACCAATATAATCAGAGCCTTTAACGGTGTCATACATATGCCAGCGCCAATCATCATTCGGATCATGACTAGCAATAGCACAAGTAATACCCCCTTGCGCCGAAACCGTATGGGATCGCGTTGGGAATACTTTAGTAATACAAGCGGTCTTTAGACCAGATTCTGTTAGCTGCAGCGCGGCGCGCATACCAGCACCGCCACCACCAATAACGATGGCCTCAAAAGACATTTTACGTAATGTTTCAGACATGGCTATAGCCCCCACAACAACTGAATACCCCAAACGGTATAAGCAAACATGGCTGCGCCAGTTAGTAATTGGAAAACGAAACGAATACCCATTGGCTTAATATAGTCCGTAGAAACAGACCACAAACCGATCCAAACATGGGCACCCAAAGACAAGAGTGCCATTAAACTGAAAATGCGCATGGCGGTTATATCAAATAAACCGCTCCATTGGGCATAGGTCAGTTGAGGATTAGCTAATATATATGCCACTATAAATACTGTATAAAGGGTCAACACCACTGCACTTACACGCTGCATAAGCCAGTCGTAAAGACCACTGCGACCAAAGCTAGTTACTGCCCTTACCATACCCAGTACCCCGCTAGAAATGCTGTGACTACTGTGGCAGCAATCACTACTTTGGCTGCCACATCAGCGCTAGCTAATTCTTCACCATAGCCAAAATCCTGTACCAAATGCTTTAAACCAGAAAACAAGTGGAAAGATAGAGAAACTAGTAAACCCCAAGCGATAAACTTGGCTAGGAAATATTCCTGCATAATGGTTTCTGCAGTGGCAAAGCCCTCAGCACCACTCAAGGACATATCGAATAAAATAAACATAAAGATAAGACCAACAAACAACATCACACCAGTGATACGGTGACTGATCGACACAATGGCCGGTAGAGGTTGCTTAATGGTCCTGAGATCTAGATTAACAGGTCTGTTCTTGCTCACGATCACCTTCTCTCAATACTGAAATAAACTCAGTGGCTAGGGATTCAATGGTTGCAATCAAAGTAACGAATGCTCCTATCATTAATAGGAATAGTCACTCGAAAACCAAGCCTAAAACATATAGAAATTATTGCCAGCTCGACACTTTCTTAGCTAGAGGCGTCAAACTCGGCGCAATTATAGTTACATTACTCAGAAAAGACAATGTAACTCAAGGCCTTAGCAAAGGCTCTTATAATAAGCCTTTATTTATGTAATTTTTTGTAAAAACTCCATAAGACTCTGCATCTTGGGAACAATAAAAGATAAAAACCAAAGAACCTGAATTGCGTTATAAATCGTGGTAATATTAGCTATTTACTGGCGGAATCATGCCGCGCCGCGGTTTAAGGTAGAATAGCCTCCGCATTTGAGATGACATGCAATCTAGTAAGGTTTCACACCACTACGAATACTTGTACACGTTGACAATCACAATCTAGCCCTTATAGTAGGGCGTCCCAAGCAAAGCTGACTTTACTAGGCAACTAGGTGGCCTTGCTAACTTTGAAAAACCAAGGAGCCAATTAATGTCCGACCCAAAAGCCATACTACATATAGAAGGCATGGCCCCCATAGAGTTACCTATTTATTCCGGAACAACTGGCCCAGATGTAATTGATGTTCGCTCGCTGGTTAGTAAAGGTATCTTTACCTACGACCCAGGCTTTGTTTCCACCGCCTCATGTGAATCAAAGATTACTTATATAGATGGCGATAAAGGTGTGTTACTGCACCGCGGCTACCCAATTGAAGAATTAGCCAATAACTCTTCTTATTTAGAAACCTGTTATCTGCTTATCTACGGTGAGCTGCCTACTGCTGAACAGCTAGCTGACTTTGAAGAACAAGTTAGCAAAAAAACCATGGTGCATGAGCAATTGGTAAACCTTTTCCGCGGTTTCCGTCGTGACGCTCACCCCATGGCTATTATGTGTGGTGTGGTTGGCGCCCTATCCGCCTTCTATCATGACCGTCTCGATATCAGTGATGAGGCCCATCGCGAGGAATCTGCCCTACGTTTAATTGGCAAAATGCCTACCTTGGCAGCTATGTCATATAAGTATTCCGTAGGCCAACCCTTTATGTATCCTCGCAATGATCTAAATTACAGCGAGAACTTCCTGCATATGATGTTTGGTAATCCATGCGAAGAAAGCAAAGTTGACCCTGTTCTAGCTCGCGCTATGGACAAGATCTTTATGCTGCATGCTGATCACGAACAAAATGCGTCAACTTCTACTGTGCGCTTGGCTGGATCTTCTGGTGCTAACCCCTTTGCTTGTATCGCTTCCGGTATTGCTGCACTTTGGGGCCCTGCACACGGTGGTGCCAATGAAGCTGTATTGGATATGCTGGAAGAAATTGGTGATGTATCACAAATAGACACATTTATCGCCAAAGCGAAAGACAAGAATGACCCGTTCCGTTTAATGGGTTTCGGTCATCGTGTGTATAAGAACTTTGACCCAAGGGCTAAAGTTATGCGCCAAACCTGTGATGAGGTTTTGGACCTACTAGGTATTGAAGATGATCCTTTGCTACAAATAGCCAAGCGTCTAGAGCAAATTGCCCTAGAAGACGAGTACTTTATCCAACGTAAACTTTATCCAAACGTTGATTTCTACTCTGGCATTATTCTTAAAGCCATTGGCATTCCAACCTCCATGTTTACGGTAATCTTTGCTATGGCACGGACTGTTGGCTGGATAGCTCATTGGCATGAAATGCATAGTGGTCCCTATCGCATTGGTCGCCCACGTCAGCTTTATACTGGTGAAACGGCGCGAGACTATCCAAAGAAATAGTTTCAATATCCATCTGTTAATTAAAAAGCCACTGTCAGTGGCTTTTTTTATGCCTGAACAAGAATGATGCTAATTTCAATTGAGAAACACTACCCCAGGATAGCTTATTGCACCTTATTGGACATATTACCCCAAAATATGCCCCATATTGGCACACATATTGCTTAATATCTGCGTAATCCCCAAAGCAGTGCGGTTTTGGAGGTTAAAATGCGTTATGTGCACCAAAACATAGCCATAATAATATATTAACGCACCTTTTTAGTGCATCTATACTTATGGGAGTATATTGTGGAATCCATTAGCAGTCATGTTGCTACTTTAGTACAGAGTTCCAACACCTTATTTATATTAATCGGCGCCATTATGGTGCTGGCCATGCATGCTGGCTTTGCTTTTCTTGAAGTCGGTACCGTAAGGCACAAGAACCAGGTTAATGCCCTGATCAAAATCATCAGTGATTTTGGTGTATCTTGCTTAGCCTATTTCTTTATTGGTTATTGGGTTGCATACGACCAAACATTCCTATTCAGTGCAGCTGAATTAAGCGCTGACAATGGCTATGCCTTAGTTAAGTTCTTCTTCTTAATGACCTTTGCGGCAGCCATACCCGCCATTATCTCTGGTGGTATCGCTGAACGGGCTAAATTCTGGCCCCTACTACTTAGCGCAGCTATCTGTGTAGGCTTTGTTTATCCTCTATTTGAGGGTATTGCCTGGAATGGTAACTTTGGCTTCCAGGGTTGGTTAGAAGCAACCTTTGGTGCTAGCTTCCACGACTTTGCTGGTTCCATTGTTGTCCACGGTGTTGGTGGCTGGATTGCTCTAGTAGCTGTACTGCTATTAGGTAATCGCCAAGGTCGTTATAAGAATGGACAGGTTATCGCTTTTGCTCCGTCCAGTATTCCTTTCCTAGCTTTAGGTGCTTGGGTACTAACTATCGGTTGGTTCGGCTTTAACGTTATGTCGGCACAAACTTTAGATGGCATTAGCGGCCTAGTTGCAGTAAATACCCTAATGGCTATGGTTGGTGGCACACTTGCAGCACTAGTAGTGGGTAAAAACGACCCAGGCTTTGTCCACAATGGCCCCCTAGCTGGCTTAGTAGCTGTTTGTGCTGGATCTGACCTAATGCACCCAATTGGTGCATTGGCTGTTGGTGCTATCGCTGGTGCAATTTTTGTATATGCCTTTATCCTCACCCAAAACCGCTGGAAGATTGACGACGTCTTAGGTGTATGGCCTCTACATGGTCTATGTGGTGCTTGGGGTGGTATTGCTGCAGGTATCTTTGGTTTGGAAGCTCTAGGTGGCTTGGGTGGCGTTAGCCTAATGAGCCAGATTATTGGTTCACTAGCAGGTATCAGTATTGCCGTGATTGGTGGTCTAATCGCCTACGGCATTGCTAAAGCATTGTTTGGCCTACGCCTTAGCGAAGAAGAAGAGTTCCAAGGAGCCGATATTTCTATCCATAAGATCGGTGCCTCTTCAATGGAGTAAGTGACCAACGGGTTCTTATCAGTAGATAATAAATACTGATAAACAAAGGGGTAAACGGCGTGCCGTCTACCCCTTTTTTGTTGGTCTGTGTTACTGATTATAAGGTAGGTGTTTAATCTCGAAACAGTAGTGAATCTTCTTATTACGAGAGAAATCACGGTCAATGGTTTTACTACTTATATCGACCACTTCATTAAACTGTTTAACCTTTTCATCTAGCACAAATTTGCGGTAGTTGGTTGAAAAGATAAGCGTACCCTCAGGTGACAGTAATCCCATAGCCTGCTTAATCATCCACACATGATCTCTTTGCACATCCATAACACCAATCATACGTTTCGAGTTGGAAAATGTAGGTGGATCTAAAAAGATAAGATCGTATTGACCAGCATGGGTTTTACCATGATGCCGGAGAAACTCCATACAATCGGCTTGCTCTAATTTATGTAGCCACTCACTAGCACCATTTAGAGCCAAGTTTTTTCGTGACCAGCTTTGATAAGTGGCTGACATATCAACGCTGAGGGACTTCTTTGCCCCACCTTTAATGGCGTGAATAGTGGCACTTGCCGTATAGCAGAATAGATTTAAAAAGCGCTTACCGGCTGCCATATTTTGAATACGCTTACGTACGGGGCGATGATCCAGAAATAAGCCTGTATCTAGATAATCGGTTAAGTTAACCAATAATCGACAACCCTCTTCCACAACCTCTAAGTAGTCTCCACCTTTCTGTAATGCTTGGTATTGCTGTTTACCAGATTGCTGCTTACGCTGTTTTAATACAATTCGTTGTTCAGGTATACCCGTCACTTGCGGTAATGCTAAGAGCACTTCCTGTAGGCGACGGGCGGCATTATCGGCATTCACTTTAGCTGGTGGTGCGTATTCCTGCACATGTAACCAATCACCGTAGACATCAACCGCCACGGCATATTCAGGCATATCGGCATCATATAAGCGATAACAGCTGATATTTTGCTGACGCAACCAACTTTTTAATTGCTTGGCGTTTTTACTTATGCGGTTGGCAAACATTTGCGCACCCTGACTCAGTTCCTGCAAAGGGATGACGCCATCTGTCTGGCGACGATCATGAAAGTGATTGTCGTCAGTAATATTAAACAACAATAATTGGCTCTTAATTGCACCATTATAGAAACTGTATTGTTTATGGGAGCGTAAACCAACAGCCTTGCCTAGATCAGGGTTACCGGTAAACACCCCAAGACGCCAATGTTTAAATTGTTGACTAACTTTTTCGCCTAGATGCTGATACAAATACTGTATATCCGCAACTTCACTTAAGCGCTCACCATAAGGCGGATTAGTAAGCATTAGCCCAGGTAATAAATCGGCTTTATGGGTTAATGGTTTTAATTCTTGTAGCTGACGATGACTAACACGAATAAAACTCTCTAAACCCGCTTGTTTAATATTTTCACGACTTTGTGTTAGGGCTTTTGGCATACCATCATAACCATGAATTTCTGCCTTAAACTGAGCCTCACCTAGCTCTCGTCGTTGTTCGGCCTCATCCCATAGTTCTTGCCATAATTGTCTATCATGCTGAGCCCAGGTTTGCAGTCCAAAGCGCCAGCGCAATAAACCTGGCGCTGTATCAGTTGCTAATAAAGCCGCTTCGATCAAAAAGGTGCCCGAACCACACATTGGGTCAATTAAAGGCGCTCCCTGAGCCGCCATTTCAGGCCAACCAGCACGTATTAGTATAGCTGCCGCCAAGTTCTCTTTAAGTGGCGCCATGCCACCATCTTGGCGATAACCACGCCGATGCAGGCTATTACCAGACAAATCAATGCTAATACGGCCTCTACCTCGGCTAACAAACACATTGACGCGCAAGTCTGGGTCTTGTTTGGCAATACTAGGTCGTTCTAAGCCAGCCTCACGAAATTGATCCACAATGGCATCTTTTACCTTTAAGGCACCAAAATGAGTATTATCGATACCACGCATGCGCCCTGCATAATCGACCAGTAAAGTCTGCCCACTATGCATATGTTGTTGCCAATCAACAGCCATTACAGCGGAATATAAATCAGCGGGAGAGTCTATCTTAGTTTCATGCACTAGCAATAAAATACGATTCGCAAGACGGCTCCATAAACAGGCTTTATAACCTATGGCTAAAGTGCCAGAGAACAATACCCCACCTTGGGACAGTTTGACATTTTCGGCACCCAAACTAGTTAGTTCATCGGCAAGAATAGGTTCTATAGCCTTTGGGCAGGTTGCAAAATAAGCGTGATTCATAAACAGGCGGGACAAAGATAAGATAAAGTTGGCATTATACACCAACCCTTGCTAGATAAGGCGGTTTGGTAAAACAAATAGACAGCTCAAAACTCACCCGTCTAAGTGCGTTTATTCGTAACTTACCCTACTGCGGCTACTAAATAAAAAGTAATTTAGGCACATCATGGTAACAAATAAGCAGGCACCACCGAAGTTATGTGCCACCGCAACAGGTAAAGGCAGATGCCAATAGACATTGGCTAAACCTAACAAAAACTGAATAGCAAACAAAACCATGATTAGACCAGCGAACAGGTGCAAACGTGCATCAGGCTGTTGCCATAATTTCCGTGCCATTAGTATTAGATATATTCCCAACACAACAGCCATAAAACGATGAATAACATGAATGGCCTTACGACCTTCACCATCCATTAAACCACCCAAATAGTTAGGACCTATGGTTTGACTGAGGTTAAAACCTTCAGCAAAGTTCATAGTCGGCCACCATTGACCATTACAGGCGGGCAAATCGGAGCAAGCCAAAGCAGCATAATTAGCACTCATCCAACCACCTAGGAAGATTTGCACACTAGTCAGCAGTAAACCTATCAATGCCCAAAAGCGCAAACCACCTCGACGATGCTGTAACCGCAGTGGACGCACCTGTCGCCCCATACGAGATAAGCGCAACATCAATATAGATAACAAACTAGCGGTAATAAAACCCCCGAACAAATGAGCCGTTACAATCTGAGGCCATAACTTCCAAGTTACCGTCCAAGCACCAAAAGCGCCCTGCATTAACACTACAGCTAACAGCAACTGAGAATGTTTAAAAGGATAATACAAACGACGGCGATAGAACCATGAACCCAAGGCAATGACAAGAATAAAGAAGCCTAGTATGGTGGCAAGGTAGCGGTGTATCATCTCCAGCCAGCCCTTACCCACTTCAACTGGACTATCAGGGTATAAAGACTCCGCTAGCTGAATTTCCTCAGCAGTTTGTGGCACAATTAATTGCCCATAGCAACCTGGCCAATCAGGACAGCCTAAACCTGCGTCAGCCAATCGGGTCCAAGAACCCAATATAATGACACTGCAAACAGTTAGCACAGCTACTAATGCTAGCTTAACAACCCAACCTGGTGCTGAACCCATACCGCTCATTAATATACCTATTTAAGCCATTAATGTACGCACAAAGTCGCGTGCATAATGGTCCAGTAATAAAAATGCGAAAATACCATTCAGATAGAAAATGGAATAGGCAAAAGTCTTCATAGCGTGTTCATCGGCTTTGCCACGATATAATTTCCATGCGTGGTAGACAAACATAATACCCAGACCCAAGGCACCGGCTAAGTAGATTTCACCTGTCATATTAACTACAAAAGGCACCAGAGTGACCACTAATAGCAGTAGGCTATAGAGGAAAATTTGTCCCTTTGTAAAGGCAATACCATGGGTAACGGGTAACATTGGCACACCAGCCTTGGCATAATCATCACGGCGACGAATAGCTAGAGCCCAAAAATGCGGTGGTGTCCAAACAAAAATAATTAGAAATAACAGTAACGCATCCATATTTACAGAGCCTGTTACTGCAGCCCAACCTAATACTGGTGGCGCAGCCCCTGCAGCACCACCTAAAACAATATTGTGAGGTGTCGAACGCTTAAGGTAAACCGTATAGATGACCGCGTAGCCAATCACTGATAACAATGTTAATAGTGCTGTTAGCACATTAATAAATACCAGTAAAATTACCATCGATAGCATACACAGCACGAGGGCAAATACCAACGCCGCCATAGGGTGAATACCACCCGTGGGCAAAGGACGCGCCTGAGTGCGTTCCATAACTGCATCAATACGCTGATCCACCCAATGATTGATTGCAGCGCCCGACGCCGCTGCTAAACCAATACCCAAATTACCAAAAACCAACACTTGCCAGGATGGAAAGGATTCTGTGGCCAGCAGCATACCGACAACGGCCGTAAAGACAATCAACAGCACTACCTTAGGCTTACACAAGGTAAAATAGTGACGCCAAGAAGGCACATATCTGTCAGATATGGCTAGTATAGACATGGGTTAATCCTTGTTGTTTTTTTAACCAAACCGGATGTTAAGTAAAAAAGCCAAGCAGTTCAATCAATTTATGACCTAGAATGACTAAAAATGGCTATTTTTCTAGTGATTTTAACGGGTGCTTAAAGGGTTGTTAAAGGTAGCCAGTTGATAAACACAAAGGCGGCGATACCAAAATACAAAGATTTCACCATAACCGCCACGGTTATAGTCGCCAAACAGAACAAGAAACTACGTTCGACGGATACTTTCATCATCACCGGCATACCAGTGAAGAGAAAATACAAAGACACAAACATGGCCAACAATAACACTAGGGCATTAAACCAAACCAGTGGTAATAAAGCGCAAATTCCCGCCCCTAACATAGGCGAAACAACAAAGGTGGCGAGCACCATACAGTTACGAAAGCCCGCGTGGGAGCCATATAAACGCTCAATCCAATAGACACTAAAGGCTAGCAAACTAACAAAGGCAATAATACTTATATAAAGGGCAATGCCAAGGTACATCGCAGTCTCATGGGCCAAGGTATGATAATCACCAGCACCAATGCGCCAGCCCATTTGGGTAGAGCCGATATAAAAGGATACTGAGGGTATGGCTGCCATCCAGCTTAATTGCGTAAAGTAGCTATGGCGCAGTCCATACCGCTGTTTACGCACTAAACGCCAAGAGCGTTGTGGGTTATATACCAATTCCCAAAAATACCTAAAAAACACCAGCGTCACCTGTTTTAATTATAAAATTGATGGCTATTAATTAATCATTATTAACGAATGGTTAATGTTAATACCGTTGAAAATAAAACCACCTCGGTAATAATCATGCCAACAAAAACACACAAAGCAATGGTCATAATAGAAACACTATACAAGGTGCCCCTATTCTCCTGCACCTGCATCATAACGTTGACACCGATAAACATTAAATAAATAGAAATAGCCGCCGTAAGGCTCAGCACAGTTAATACTAACCAGAGAATAGGCCAAACAAACACTACACTACCGAGCAGAACGGGAGTCGCAACATAAGTTGCCAAGACCACGCAGGTACGGTAACTGGAACCAGAGCCATAGGTTTTTTCCATCCAGTGAATCCCCTTACCAATGCAGGAAATGCCCAGGATAATACCTATATATAGGGTTGCTCCCAGCATTATGCCACTTTCGGGAGTAAGGAAATTTCTTTCACTGCCACCTAACACCCAACCAACCTGAGTAAAACCAATATAGACTGAAACGGCTGGAATCAAGGCTAACCAAGAAAGCCTATTAAAGTAGCATTGCCAAATAGAGATTCGCTTCGCACGTAAGTTTTGCCAAACTCTTGCCACCCATAAATGGGATAGTAGGTTATTTACAGCAACCATTCTTACCTCTCTTTTCTGCCCCTAGGCAGCATGTATTATTATATTTGTTCTTTTGTCTTAGGCATGGGCAAGGAAAAACCAAATGCCATTCTTAATCAATAACATATAAGAATAATTTTCACAAGACTTAGCCTATATTTGACGTTCTCAGGAGCTTTTTCATATCTTTAAGCATGGGCTTACCAATTTGCTCAAAAGCATAAAACATCATGATATTGCCAAGTGGATCGACCACATAAATACCCGCACCTTGGCTTAAGATATCGGCATTAGTAATCTGCACAAGCTGCATGTTAGGGTATTCTGATGTAATAGTTTCCATTCCATCTGGTGAAGCAACAATCAGAGATCTTTTTACTCTATGTGCCTCTTTACCAAGAGCCAAATGCACCTGCCGCAAAGTGTGTAAATTAGTATTACAAGACTCATCACAAGCCCCATCAAGCTGCACCAATAGCGTCCAATTGGCACTACTATCATCATAATTGGCTTCACTCATTAGCTGCGCATTTAAATCCTGCCACTGCCCTGGTGGTGAGATTAATAGGCCATTGTTAGTTCTATTTGTGGGCACACCCCACTGCATAAAATACATCAGAATAGCCAAAATCAGTGGTACTACGCTGACCACAAGAATGGCAATTAATGACAAACGGTTAGCATGTTGTTTTTTCACTTGTCTAAATCCTTATGATGTCTGGTTTTACTATGTTGTCTTATTCTATACAAATATAAAATCACTAGGGTTAATGCTAGGCCAAACCATTGCACAGCATAACCAAGGTGTTTCTCTGGACCCATTTGCACCATGCGCCAATGGGGTTCTAATAGTGCTTCACTTCCATCCTGCAAATAAAGTATATAGGGCCATAATGCATACCCCGTTTGGGTTTCAATATCATTTAGGACAATACTTTGGCGTAATTGAGGGTAGTTTTCCTGCGGTGAATCTGGTGCTAGTACAAATGTTTCACCAGCAATTGGAGATAAAGTACCTAATAGTTTGGTCGTGCCCGTGGGCAATGCCACTACAGGTAGTTCATTACGATCAGTCCAACTTAACCAACCACGATTGACTAATAAGTGGCGCGACCCAACAGGTACAAGGCCAACGACATCAACACCCACTTGAGATTGCCAAACTTGATTATCTAATAACCAAATATAGGGCTCAGTAAAGATGCTTGAAAAAGTTACTTGCTGATAATCTGGCAAGCCTACTAGGTCTGCTTGCGCGTCTATTTGACGCAGTACTTTGCCCTCTTGTGCAGCACTCACCAAGGATTCTTTCTGGGCAGCGCGATCCAACTGCCAAAAGCCAAGGACCAAGGTGACTGGTAAGAATATTAATACAAATACAGTCAGAGCTTTATTTTGCGTTATACTATGCCACATAGAAACTCACACTAGCTAATCATTAGCAGGAGGTATTAAGCAATGCTGATCAAGTGGATAATTGGCGTTATATTCCTATTGGCTCTAATCAGCCTATCTTCCGGTTTGTTCTTCTTGCTTAAAGATGAAAAAGACTCTAAACGCTTACTCACCTCTTTGAAGTTAAGAGTGGGGTTATGTGTACTACTGGTTCTTGTCGTCATATATGGGTTTTGGAGTGGTGAATTAGTTACTGCTTCACCTTGGTCACAGATACACTAACAGGTGTATCTACCTCTCCAAAACCACTAATTTTGCAATCTTCTTTTGCTTGGCTAGATAATATAGACAAAGAAGAAAAGACCAATCCATACCATATCAACAAAGTGCCAGTACCATGCAGCGGCCTCAAAGCCAAAATGTTGATCTGGGGTGAAATGCCCCTTCACAATGCGTATCCACATGACGAACAATATAATTGCGCCAATGGTAACGTGAGCTCCATGGAAGCCAGTCAGCATAAAGAAGGTTGAGCCATAAATACCCGACGCAAGGGTCAAACCAAGGTCGCGATAAGCTTCTACATACTCAAGAATCTGATAGTAAACAAAAACAGCACCAAGAATCACGGTAAAGGCTAACCAAAAGATAACCCGCCCTCTTTGCATAGTCCGTAGAGCATGGTGGGCAAAAGTAATGGTCACACTAGAAGATATCAAGAGTATGGTGTTCAATAATGGAATATGCCAAGGGTCAATAATAGCGTTAGGACCAGGCAAATCGGCACCTGCAGGATTATTAAACATGGGCCATTGGTATATAAAATCAGGCCATAGCATATGACTAACGCCTTTATCCCCTGATCCGCCCAACCAAGGGCCAGCCCATTGACGAACATAAAATAGCGCGCCAAAGAAAGCAGCAAAGAACATTACCTCAGAGAAGATAAACCAACCCATACCCCAGCGGAAGGATCTATCCATCTGCTGACTGTAAAGGCCGCCCATACTTTCTTTGATTACCATACCAAACCAGTTATATAACACAGCCGCTACAATCAAAGCCCCAGTAAAAAAGACAAAGTGGGGAAAAGCCCAACCTTCTGTGCCAGAACTGATATGGTTAATCATGCCGGCAGCACCGGCAGCAATACAAATCAGTCCAATACTGGTGAAGATTGGCAAACGACTACTTTCTGGTACGTAATAACTACTTGTTGCCATAAAACGCTCCTTTTTAAAGGTTTCTAATTTTTATAATTTGGCTAGTTTAATTTTGCTACTGTTTCTGGGTCTGCAAATTCAGTCGAGTCAAACAATGTATATACCATAGAGACTGTTTGAATATCCTCTGGCAACTCGGGTGAAATTGTGAAAACCATATTCATCTGCTTGGACTCGCCAGCGGCAAGTGGCTGTTGCTGGAAACAAAAGCACTCTGTTTTTTGCACATATTCTGCAGCTCGAGCAGGCGTAATACTTGGCACCGCTTGCGATACCATGTCACTAGCAGTGGTATTAGACGCCCAAAAGCCAATCTGCTTCCATTCACCGGGGTGAAGGTCGATCTGCTCTTGCAGGGCCATAAAGCGCCATGGCATTTCGGCATTTTTCGAAGCCAGTAACTGCACAGTGACTGTGCGAGATGTATCAACGGTGTAATCAACCTTTTCCACGGTGCCAGTGACCTTGCCATTAAGGCCGGTAATCTCACAAAACACATCATAAAGTGGTACTAAGGCAAAACCGAAGCCAAACATAGCCAAGGCAACAAACAGATGTTTAATTGCTGACTTAGCTACATTTGGTTTTGATGACATCTCAATAACCCTCTTTTAGATTACTTCACCTGTGGTGGTTCACTAAAGGAGTGATAAGGTGCTGGCGATGGTAAAGTCCATTCTAGGCCATCAGCGCCCTCCCACACCTCAGGCGTAGCCTGCTTGCCACTGCGAATCGTTTTAATAACGATATACAGGAATAGTAGCTGAGAGAAACCAAAGATAAAGGCACCCACAGAAGCCACAGCATTAAAGTCAGCAAACTGTAATGCATAGTCAGGAATACGACGAGGCATACCTGCTAAGCCGATAAAGTGCATTGGGAAGAAGGTGATATTGACACCAATAAAGGATAGCCAAAAATGTAACTTACCCAAAAACTCATCGTAATAATTACCGCACCACTTAGGTAACCAGAAGTAAACACCAGCAATGATGGCGAATAATGCGCCCGGCACCAATACATAGTGGAAGTGAGCTACCACAAAATAGGTATCATGGTATTGGAAATCTGCTGGGGCAATGGCTAACATCAAGCCTGAGAAACCACCAATGGTGAAGAGGATAACAAACGCTATCGCAAACAGCATTGGCGTCTCAAAGGTTAATGAACCTTGGAACATGGTTGATACCCAGTTAAATACCTTCACACCAGTAGGTATAGCGATAACCATAGTCGCGTACATAAAGAATAGCTCAGTCACCAATGGCAAACCCACGGTAAACATATGGTGAGCCCATACAATAAACGACAGGAAGGCAATGGATGCAGTCGCATAAACCATAGACGAGTAACCAAATAACGGCTTACGTGAGAAGGTTGGAATAATATGCGAAACAATACCAAAGGCTGGCAGGATCATAATATACACTTCTGGGTGTCCAAAGAACCAGAACAAGTGCTGGAACAATACTGGATCACCACCACCAGCCGCATTAAAGAAGCTGGTACCAAAGTGAATATCCATCAACATCATGGTTACTACACCTGCTAATACAGGCATAACAGCAATTAACAAGTAAGCAGTAATAAACCATGTCCATACAAACAATGGCATCTTCATATAAGTCATGCCTGGAGCACGCATATTTAAGATAGTAGCAACAATGTTAATGGCACCCATAATGGAAGAGATACCCATCAAATGCACACCAAAAATAAAGTAAGTTACACTTGAAGGCGCATAGGTAGTGGATAAAGGTGCATAGAATGTCCAACCAAAGTTAGGTGCCCCTGCCTCACTAAATAGAGTCAGTAGCAGCATGCCAAAAGCAAAAGGCAAAATCCAAAAGCTCAGGTTGTTCATACGGGGTAGTGCCATATCAGGCGCTCCCACCATCATTGGCACCATCCAGTTTGCCAAACCAACGAAGGCCGGCATAATGGCACCAAACACCATAATCAGACCGTGCATGGTGGTCATCTGGTTAAAAAACTCTGGCTCAATTAATTGCATACCAGGTTGGAAAAGTTCGGCACGAATGATTAACGCCATTACGCCGCCAGTTAGCAGCATAATAAAACTAAACCATAGGTACATGGTACCAATATCTTTATGGTTGGTAGTTAGTATCCAACGCATAATGCCTTTGGCAGGGCCATGATGGCCGTGATCGTCATGTGCAGCAGTAGTCGTGGTCATCTGATCCTCCTATTGACGTGCATCGATAATATCGCGGGGCGTGACAATGTCACCAGTATCATTACCCCAAGCATTACGCTCATAAGTAATAACAGCGGCAATTTCGACATCAGTCAGCTGTTCGGCGAATGATTGCATGGCTGAACCAGCCACACCATTGATCAAAATGTCTATATGCTTGTCGACATCATTTAAGACAATGTCACTGCCAACCATGGGTGGGAACATGGAACCCATACCCTCACCGTTTTGTCCATGACAAGCAGCACAGCGACCAGCATAGACTTCGGCACCCGTTGTCATCAGCTCGTCAAAGCTATAGTCACCTAGTGCAGCCAAAGCAGCAGCTTCTTTTTCAGCGCGTTGTTCATCAAGCCAAGTAGCATAGTCGGATTGGCTAACAGCTCTTACCACAATGGGCATAAAGCCATGATCAACACCACACAATTCGGCACATTGACCGCGATAGACACCTTCTTGACCGACGGGCACATTCACCCAAGATTCATTAACATAGCCAGGAATAGCATCTTTTTTGACAGCAAACTCTGGCACCCACCAAGCATGGATAACGTCGTTTGAAGTAATAAGGAAGCGGACTTTTTGACCAGTCGGAATAACGACTTCTTTGTCCACTTCAAGGAGGTAGTTTTCGCCCTTTTCTTCTTTATTGTAAACCGCATCTCTAGAGGTGCTTAAGTTACTAAAGAAGCTGACATCTTCACCCAAATAATCATACTGCCATTTCCATTGGTAGCCAGTGATCTTGATGTCCACCTGGGCATCACTAGCATCGTACATCTCAACCAATGTTTTGGTAGCAGGAACTGCCATGGCTATAAGAATGATGGTTGGAATCACTGTCCACAACCATTCGAGTGTTACGCTCTCATCGAATTGAGCGGCAACGGCACCTTTGGATTTGCGGTGCTTAAACATGACATAGAACATCACGCCAAAAACCACAACGCCTATGCCCACACAAATCCAGAAAATGAGCATGTGTAAATCGTAAATAGATTGGCTAATTTCGGTCACACCCTCAGTCATATTAACGCCCCATTCTGCTTTCACAATGGAACTTAATGACAATAAAAGTGCAATGGAACTTAGGCTCAACCAAGTCCGAATCTTCATACCTTACCTCTTGATTATTTTTTTTCGGGTGGATATAAAAAAGTATTATCATCTCGCTTGCTCAAATTATTAGACTAAAATGAGCAGCGCACATTATGATGGTTTTGACATTACTTTTGCAACTACTTTATTAAACTATTCAACTAGGGTCTGGTAAGGCCATATTGACCATCATCAAAATTACCAAAATCAACACCACTGCTGCGACTAAACTTATGCCGATAATGCGCAACAAATTATCCCCAGCAAAGTCTTGCTGACGCTTATTTTGCGACTGTACACCTACAAGAGCAGCAATAACACTCTGCAAAAATTTCCATAGCCCTAGACCAATATTTTGTCTTTGCATATGGCACTGCTCCCTTTCTTAAAGCCTAAAGCAAAATAGATTTATTAACGGGCTAACGGATAGCCTCTACGCAATCGCCAATTAATTTTGGGCCAGCATAGATAAAACCAGAATAAATCTGCACTAGTTTCGCTCCCGCATCTAGTTTCGCTTTGGCATCAGCACCACTAGTAATACCCCCTACCCCAATAATTGGCACAGTGTCACCCAATAGTTGATACAACTCCCCAATAACAGCCGTAGAACGATCCGTTAAAGGGGCACCACTTAAGCCACCAGCCTCATGCCCATTAGCCATATTTTCAACCCCCTCTCGGCTAAGGGTGGTATTGGTGGCAATAATGGCATCTAATTTTTCGTCACGCACACATATGGCCACATCGGCTAGCTGTTCACTATCCATATCTGGGGCAATTTTTACGGCTAAAGGTACATAACAATTATGTTCTGCTGCTAAAGCAGTCTGCTCTTGTTTTAAGCGGCTCAGCAGCTGACGCAATGATTCACCATATTGCAGATCACGCAAACCCGGTGTGTTGGGGGAAGAAATATTAACCGTAATATAGCTGGCATATGGATATACCTTACGCATACAAATCAGGTAATCATCTACTGCTTGCTCTACGGGAGTATCAAAGTTTTTACCAATATTAATTCCTAAGATGCCGTTAAAACGTGCTTTTTTCACATTAGCAATTAAGGCATCAACACCATCATTATTAAATCCCATTCGGTTAATAATGCCCTTGGCAGCAGGAATACGGAACATACGTGGCTTCGGATTACCAGGCTGAGCACGTGGGGTAACAGTACCAATCTCGATAAAGCCAAAGCCCAGACTGGCTAAACCATCGATACAATCACCATTTTTATCCAAACCTGCAGCCAGACCAACAGGGTTGGGGAATTGTATGCCCATCACTTCAACAGGTGCCGCAGGAACACTTGGAACAAGGGCTGGCACCAAGCGCAACCTAGCAGCCGCAGCAAGGGTATCTAAGGTGATGTCGTGAGCCGTTTCGGGAGAAAATTGAAAAAGGATATTACGGGCTATAGAAAACAAGTGTTTACCTTTTAAGTCTTAATGAGTTTGCTAAACGTTATTTACTCAGCGCAACTTGGCACTAAAGACAACAATCAAATAACAATAACCACATTCAAATACAAACGCTGCCTATTATAGCCTAATTTGCCTTCGCCTTTCACGACTGTGGCAGGTCAGTCATAGCCCGCAGACAAGTTTCTATTTCAGCCAAGGTTTTTAACCGCTTAATCTGTGCAAAGGTTGTCGCCGCCTCAGGATAAACCCTACCCAACAAAGCTAACCATTGCTTGACACGCGCACCTTGAAAGCGAGCAGGCACTTGCATGGCAACACGCTCACAAAAACCCATCACCAACGGATGTACTTGCTGCCATTGATAATACAGGTGATCTGGATTACGAATACTCCAAGCCAAATCCGGCCGCCATACCACGCCCCTACCCAACATCACATCTTCACAGCCACTGATTGCTTGGCATTGTTTATAGTCATCAATATTCCATACCTCACCATTAGCAATAACTGGAATATTAACGGCTTCGCGAATAGGTTTGATTAAATGCCAATGGGCTGGTGGTTTATAGCCCTGCAGCTTGGTGCGTGCATGGACAACTAATTCATTGGCTCCGGCAGCGGCAATAGCCTGCGCATTATCAACAGCTAAGTGAGTATCCTCATAACCTAGTCGCATCTTGGCACTAAGCCATGCCTTAGGGCCAATAGCCTCTCGGACACTAGCAACAATATTGCCAATCCGCTTAGGTTCACGAAGTAATATAGCCCCACCCTGACTTCGATTGACGGTTTTTGCTGGGCAACCAAAATTTAAATCCACGCCATGTGAACCAAGTGCCAGCGCCCGCTGGGCATTTAACCCAAGAGCCTCCGGATTACTGCCTAATAATTGCACACGTACAGGCACACCAGCAGGTGTTTTACAGCCGTCATATAACTCCGGACATAAACGATAAAATACCCGCTCAGGTAATAACTGATCAGTGACACGGATAAATTCTGTGACACATAGATCAATACCGCCAACCAAAGTTAAACAATCGCGTAAAATATTGTCAGCTAAGCCCTCCATGGGGGCTAGAATGATGCGGCTCATAGTCTTTTACGTTTATAATATAGTTAGCAAACAGTTATTGAGGAATTCATATGTTTACCGGCATTGTTCAAGGTAAAGGTCAGATCCAAAGCATCCACAAAGGGCAAAAACTTAATAGTCTAGTTATTGAACTACCAGCTGCACTGGCTCAAGCCGTTACTATTGGTGCTAGTGTGGCTGTTAATGGTACCTGTCTGACTGTGACAGAACAACAAGGAAATGCCCTCTATTTTGATGTCATTGAACAAACCCTTGATTTAACCAATCTGGGCAACTTAGCAACGGGTGACGAGGTTAATATTGAGCGTTCTTTAAAAATGGGCGATGAACTGGGCGGACATCTAATTTCAGGTCATATAACCACCACCTTAAATGTCAACGAAGTGGTTCAAGAACCGGAAAATACGACCATCTGGTTTGACTTGCCTGCTAGTCAAAGCAAACATATATTGCCCCAAGGCTATATTGGCCTCAATGGATGTAGTCTTACTATTGCAAAAGTAGAAAAAGCCCGCTTTTGTGTCTGTCTAATTCCCGAAACTTTGCGTATAACCACTTTTGGCAGCACCAAAGCAGGTGACGCGATTAATATGGAAATAGATCACCATACTCAAACTATTGTCGCCACAGTAGAACGTGTTTTAGCTCAACAACAAAGCTAGGGGTATATTTAACAGCTTCAAATTTCTTTTTCTTTTTTTTTGGGGGGGCTAGAGGAAATTGTCTAGCCCACTTATCCCTTACCCCTTGTCCCTAAACAAAGTAGATTTCAAATTTACAACCAACGCCACACGCCAATAATGCCAGCACTGGCATAGAAAAACTGCAGTAGCAAAATGCCATAATGTTTGCAGAGTAAGGCCCAGAGGCCAATTGCTAAGGCAGAAATTAACAGCAAGGTAAAGCCAAGTACTTCATACCCAGTGTTAGAAGCAACTAACAATGAATAAACGATAGCCGTTATAACACCAGACCACTCAAGTGCTTTTTTTAAAATTTCTTGTTTAAGCATCTTTATCTTTACCAAAAACAAATTTGTTACTTATCTCTACCCTACTATTGTGCCAATGCCTTGCTAACAACCTCATAAACATCCTTACTAGGCTTGCTGTCCAAGATTAATTGTAACTGTTGACGAATTAAACTTTGACGCTCTGGGGTATGCTTTTTAAAGCGTCCCAAAGGCTTACTTAAAGCGGCAGCCATCATGGGGTTAATGGCATTTAAAGCAATAATTTTCTGGGCTATAAATGCATAACCACTTCCATCTAAAGCATGGAAGTTAATGGCACTGCGCATAAAGCTACCCAAGACACTGCGTACCTTATTGGGATTTTTGATATCAAACGCAGGGTGGGACATTAATGCCTGCACCTTATCTAGGTGACCTGGTTTATTTACCCCCGCTTGTAAAGCAAACCACTGGTCTACTACTTGTGCATCTTGCTGCCAACGTCCGTAGAAATCAGTCAGAACTTTATCAGCAGCCTGTTCATCCATGGCGACTATAGCTTGTAGTGCCGCATTAACATCGGTCAAATTGCCTTGGGCGTCATATTGCGCCTGAGCTAATTGCAGGTAAGCCTTATTATTAAGGGTTGTTAAGTACAGCAAACAAGCATTTTTTAAAGCGCGACGACCAATAGCAATACCATCTTGCGCAAATGGGCCATTATCCTGGCAGCGTTTATAACAGCTAACTAATTCCGTCTCTAACTGTTGCGCCAAATAGGCCCTAACACTTTCACGACTATGGTAAATTTTATCCACATCCACTTTAGTTTGCATTTCAGCCAAATAAGCCTCACTAGGCAACAAGACTAAACGCGCAACGAGAGCAGGATCTAAATGAGTATCCGTTAACAGGTCAGCTAATAATGCCAACAGTTTCTTATCTACCGCTACCTCTGGCTTAGCACCTTGCATCACTTCTTGCAGGGCCTGAAGCAGCAGTCTCTGTACCGCCTCCCAGCGATTAAAACCATCATTTTCATGTTCAGCTAAAAACAATAATTGCTGCTGGGTATATGGGTAATCCAGTTTAATAGGGGCAGAGAATTGACGTAGTAAAGATGGAATAGGTTGACTAGTAACATCAGTAAAACAAAATGTTTGTTGCTCAGCGGTAATATTAATTACGGCCTCAGTGGCATCAGTATTTATAGAGCTAACGGGCTGGGGCCAGGTTAAGGACATAGGCTGCCCCTGCCCATCAAATAGTGCCATGCGCAGAGGAATAACAAAGGGTAGTTTATGCTCTGCTTCAGGTGTTGGTGGTGTCGCTTGTTGGATATGTAGACGATATTCTTGTGTGGCAGCATTATATTCATCTCTAACTGTCACTGTTGGCGTGCCTGCTTGGAAATACCAACGCTTAAACTGCTTTAGATCAATCCCACTCGCATCTTCCATGGCACAGACAAAATCATCTGTGGTAACCGCTTGACCATCGTGGCGGTCAAAATACAGGTCGCTGCCTTGGCGGAATAAGTCTGGCCCTAATAAGGTGTGGATCATGCCTACTACTTCGGCACCTTTTTCATACACAGTAACCGAGTAAAAATTACTAATCTCTATATATGATGCTGGCCGAATTGGGTGAGCCATGGGGCCACTATCCTCAGCAAATTGCGCCGTGCGCAGTAAACTAACATCATCAATACGTTTAACCGTTGGTGAATAAGTATCTGCCGTATATTGTGCATCACGAAATACCGTAAAGCCTTCTTTAAGGCTTAACTGAAACCAGTCACGACAAGTCACTCGATTACCAGACCAATTATGAAAGTATTCGTGGGCAACAATACCCTCAATACGTTCAAACATGGCATCAGTGGCCGTATCTGGGTCAGCCAAAACACAATCGGAATTAAAGATATTCAAACCTTTGTTTTCCATAGCACCCATATTGAAGTCGTCAACTGCCACAATCATAAATAGATCCAAATCATATTCACGACCATACACCTGCTCATCCCATACCATGGAGCGCTTTAAAGAGGCCATGGCATGATCACACTTATGACTATTATGAGCTTCTACAAATATATGCAGGTCCACTACCCGACCAGAACAAGTGGTAAAGGTATCGGCATGGCGAACTAAGTCACCGGCCACCATAGCAAACAAATAAGCGGGTTTGGGGAAGGGATCATGCCATACGGCAAAATGTCGACCTTGTTCTTCATCACCCTGCTCCACTGAATTACCATTTGCTAGTAAGACTGGGTATTGTTGTTTCGGTGCACTGATGCGTGTAGTAAACACAGACATAGCATCGGGACGATCCAAGTAGAAGGTAATATTGCGAAAACCTTCTGCCTCACACTGGGTACAGAACATACCCCCAGATTGGTATAAACCTTCCAAGCTAGTATTGTTTTGTGGCTCAATCAAGCATTCAGTGCGTAGCTCAAAAGTCTCAGGGCAATCATTAAGCACTAAGTCAGTAGCCACTAGTTGATATTCTGCAGAGCTCAACTCGGTACCATCAAGACTGACACTGACTAACTCCAATAGTTTGCCGCCGTGTAACTTAAGTTGGTTACTGGTATCTGAGCTAGCCGGATTACGGCGCATCTTTAACGTGCTGATAACACGTGTCTTTTCCGTATCTATACGTATATCCAGATAAGTCCCCTCAATTAAATAACTGGGTACTTGATAATCTTTTAAGTAAATAATGGGCGGTTGTGTAGTCATGCGCTCAGTTGCACCAAATAAGAAGTATATTTACGAATATTAATCACCCGTTTAGAGAAAATCAGATACTGACCTTTAATGCCTAATAACTGATCTTCTAGAACAGGTTCTTTATCTAAATTATGAGAAACAATTTTTTCCGGATACTGATTTACCGGATAGCTTATACGCGTAGGCATATGCTCTAACCAACTATATTCAGTATCAGCTACATTAGCTAAAAGTGCCTGCAAAGGGTCTGCTGCCTCTTGTAACAGACGATCTCGCTCTGCCAAAAGGTTAATTTCTGCTGCCTGCCCTTTTAATAAGGCACGCCAATTGGTTTTATCTGCGACAAAGCTTTTAAGCACTGTTTCAACTTCACCGGATAATTTTCGGGTCGCCACCTGCATAATTGGCACGGCCTGGCTAGCCCCTTGGTCTAACCAACGCGTCGGCATTTGATTAACTCTAGTTATACCAACTTTAAGAGCACTAGAGTTGGCTAAATATACAACATGGGGCTGCATACAGAACTGTTCTCCCCAACTGGGATCACGACAAGTACCGGCAGCGTAATGACATTTTTCCGGGCTCATAATACATACATCACACTCGGGTAAGCGCTGCATACAAGGATAACAATAACCTTGCGCATAACTTTTGCGCGTCCCGCGACCACAGTGCCGACATATAATCTCACCGAGATGCTCTAATCTGATGGTTTTTCCGAGCAAGGCATTGATGTTGATATTCTGCCCGCCTAACTGGAGAAAATAAGTTGCTTGGTCAGCAGGGTCGGAGGCGATAGTAACCTGCATTTTATTAAGATGCCCCTGAGCTAAAACAGACATCAGTTGATTTTCAGCACTTGTGCGGGTGATTCTTTTGCCGATGCGCAAGTATCACTCATAAAACCTGCCTGTTCCTCAGCGGGTAAATGTATAGATTGATAGCGCAGGACTGCTTCCAAACAGTTAGCTTTTTGCTCTTTCGTCAAGGCACGCCCATCAGGCCATTTGCCCAATTCCACAGCTTCTTTAAGACGCTGGTATATCTCCGGCGTCATTTGTGCTAATAATTCATCGTATTGCATAGTATCCATCGCTCAAGACATATAAATTTTAACGAGCTAATTTATTGCCATTCGTTTCTATTTCTTGATTTTAACATGGTCATGATCAAGGCCAAACCCAGACCTGAAAGTAAACCACCTAGATGTGCCATATTGGCCATATTACCTGCCCCCACCATAGCTAACACATCAGTAAATCCTAATACCAACCAAGCCAGCATAAAAATCACAATGCCCTCGGGCAATAGAAATACCGGTTTATTAAGTTTGTCCCACAGCCAAATATAACCGAGTAGACCATAGATTACACCGGATAAACCGCCGAATAAATTGATCCCCTGCCACGCTTGAGCCAAGTTACTTAGGCTAGCCGTTAGCAATAATAACCATAGCAACTTTTTACCTGATTGCTGAAGTTCAATGCGACGCCCCAGCTCCCACCACCACAGACAATTAAATACCAAATGCAAAATACCAAAATGTAACCATATAGGCGTGATTATACGCCATGGTTGGGTTAACAAATGTTGCCATCCTCCTATTAAATAAGGTTCTGGCGTTGTATACATTAAGAAAAAGCTAAATGGCGCAACCAAGCTGTAGTTATTGCCCAAATTAGTCAGCAAAGCCAACCCCAATGTGATGACCAATAAGCCTGCTGTAACAGGCGTCTTGCGTAATAATCTTCCCCATTGACGTGTGGCTTTGGTATTGCTTGTAGCGGGCTGTTGAGGTAATTCACCTTGGGCAAACTGTTCACATAAGCTCAGTGTGACAGCTAGATGAGCTGGATTAATTAACCATAATTGCTGCTGGTTATCTTGCTCAACAATTTGATGCGCAAGGTCATGAGCCCAAAGGGCCTTGGTCAGGGGCAACAAATCAGCTTGCAAGGGAAAAGCAGTGACTAAAACCATATTAAGAACAATCTTTTTCAGGTTTATTTTTTAGTGGTTCGAGCTTGCCAACCTAGTTTAGAACGGCAACGCTCATAAAAATAATGTCCTTTGGGGTGCAACACACGCAGTCGCGCTTGATGCCTTTGCACCAAAATACGATCTCCATGCTGGCAAGGAATATTCACCTGCCCATCAAAACTTAATAATGGCTGGGTTTGATTATCCTGACCCAAGTTTAATACCAGCTCTGCATCGGCAGAAATGACCAAGGGACGACTGCTCAAATTATGGGGGTGCATGGGTACCAAGGCAATCGCATCCAATCCAGGGTGCATAATCGGCCCACCTGCTGATAAGGCATAGGCGGTAGAGCCTGTAGGGGTGGCTATAATTAAACCATCAGCACGATCAGCGTACACAGGATTACCATCAATGGATAATTCATAGGCCAACATCCGCGCTGATTGACCCGGATGCAGAACAATATCATTTAAGCCACTGCCGCGAGCTACTTCTTGGCCATCACGCATCACTTTTGCCGATAGCATAAAACGACTACTGGCCTCATAGGCGCCACCCAGAACAAGGGCTAGAGAGGTTTCTACTTCTTCCGGGGAAATATCGGTTAAAAAGCCCAGTTTGCCACGGTTAATACCAATAACAGGAACGTCATGCATGGCTAATTCGCGGGCTGCGGCCAACATACTACCATCACCGCCCACCACAATAGCCAGATCACATTGTTCACCAATGTCTTTACGGCGCCCCACTTTGCCTTGATAACTAGGAATATCTTTCGCCACCGGTTGGTGTAGCACCATGGTATGACCAAGGGGCTGTAAAAAGTTGATAACCCGCTCGATAGTTTCTATCACAGTTTGGCTATGTAAGCGCCCGATGATGCCGATAGTATTAAACTGACTCAATGCTCTCACTCATTAAAGATAATTATCTATGGCTAATTATGGCTATTCTGGCTAATAAAAACGCCATCATAAAGAGCCATAAAGTCGTCTTCATAATTAAACCGCGACGTTAAATCTTCACCTAATTTTGATAAACGTTTAGTAAAGTGACCGACGTCTTGAATAGATAACTTTTCAACATCACCATACTCATCATCAAATACCAAAATTCGATCAGTAGTTGCGTTAATCTTCCCTAATAATTGCCTTAAAGGGGCTGCCCTAGCCTCATCACGATTGGTAATCACCAACAATAATTGTTCATACACCTGAAAGTGGCCATGGGAAGTATAGTCAACCAGTGCCTCACATAATCTGTGCACAGCTGCCAACACATCGCCACCAATACTCATTTGTGGTAAATCGATATATAGGCTTAGTAATTGCTGACGTTCAACTAACCATCTATCAATAGCATTATTAAGTTCTTGGTCTAGCTCTGATTTAATATCCGTATCCATAGCTGTCGTCCTTTACCGACCATTATCACTTCAGATAGTACAGGTTTTGTTGGTTAAGGGCTAGATTGAGCAGTGCTTTTTAAAAACCAAGAAATAGAGTAATTTATAGAGACTTTGCTTTGCTGTTGACTAAATTATCAATAAGTCAGCATCAATTATCGCACCTGAGTGTTGAATCACCTGAGCAGCCAATTTATTGCCAGCCTGAGCAGACTCAACTACATCAATACCATCTAAACGAGCTGCAAGATAAGCGGCATTAAAAGCATCGCCTGCCGCCGTTGTATCAACTGGCAGAGCGACGCGCTCAGCAATAATTTGATGATGTTGCTGACCGGTAAAAGCAACACAACCCTCAGCACCAAGTTTAATAACCCCCTCATTTACACCCCAACCTTTTAACCGCTTAATGGTGCTGGCAATATCTGTCTTATCATATAGCAAAACCTCATCGGCCAGAGTAATAAGGGCTATATCAGTTAATTTAAGAAAACGCTTAAAGGTTTGTTTTGCCTCGGTACAATCTGACCAGCCTTGTGGTCTATAATTGCTATCAAACACGACTTTTTGACCCTGCTTGCGAGCCTCGACTAACCTCGCTTCAAGCTGATCTAAACTGGCTTTATCTAGAATAGATAGACTGATGCCAGTTAGGTATAACCACTGGTAATCAGCCAAACTATTTAGCAGTATTTGCCCATGCTCACCATGGAACATCTTGGTCGCGGCTGAGTGAGTTCGATAGTAATAAAAGCACCGCTCGCCCTGGTCATCAGTCTGAATAAAATACAAACCAGCCATGGTATTGGGAATAGAAATTAAATGCTTAGTTCCCAGTTTTTCCCGCGCTAAAAAGTGGCGCATTTTATCACTATATGGATCATCACCAATGGCCGAAATAAACTCAACACTTAATCCAGACGTTTGTAATAAACGAGCAAGGTAAACACCCGTATTAGCAACATCTCCACCAAAGCCCATGCCATAGAAGCCATTTGGTTCCTGTACCATTTCCACCATACATTCGCCAATACAGGCTACTTTAGCGACCATTAATTATTTACTCTATTTTTCAGCATTAGGTTTGTGAAATATTATGGCGTATGAATGACACCGCTAGGTGTGCGTGACTGAGTCCACTCCTGCACGCCCCAATCAAGCTCAAACCGGCGAGCAAAATCCACATCCAAATCAACTCCAATACCCGGCTTATCACTTGGATATAAATAGCCTCTTTCAGCCTCAATAGTTCCCGGAAAAGCTTGGCGTATATTGTCATTTGGTGCATCCCATTCTTGAATAGCTGAATTAGCAAAAGCAATATTGAGATGAAGATTGACACTATGACCAATAGGAGTCATATCCTGAGGCCCATGCCAAGCCATGCGAACGCCATAATTATCACATAACGAAATCAACTTCAGTGCCGGCGTGATGCCACCAATTTGGCTAATATGCACACGCATATAGTCGAGTTGTCGTTTTTCCACAATGGCCCGCCATTCCATGGGATTATTAAATAATTCACCAATTGCAATTGGTGTAGCGCACTGGCTACGAATTTGTGCTAGCCACTCTGTTTGGTGTGGTGGTAATGGATCTTCAATAAAATACGGCTTGAACTGTTCCATTTGCTTAACAAACTGCAACGCTTGATTTGGTGTCAGCCGCTCGTGGATATCATGGAGCAAATGCACTTCATAGCCAATATTTTTGCGCAAATATGTAAATAGCTCGATAACACTGCGCATATATTGGTCTTGGTCATAATAGGCGCCGTGAGTGGCTGTTTTATTTATATGAGGAAGGCGGCTTGGCCGCCATAAAGACCCATCTGACAGCGAATATAACGATAACCCTCAGCCATTAGTGCGCGGACGTTTGCCTCAACCTCTTCTGGCGAGCCTCCATCAGCATGGCGATAAACATCAATCGCATCTTTCGCTTTACCCCCAAGCAATTGGTATAGGGGCATATTGGCTAACTTACCTTTAATATCCCACAGTGCCTGATCAATACCACTAATAGCATTATTTAATACTGGGCCATTACGCCAATAAGCGTTGACCATCATCATATTCCACAGGTCGTTAATATTATTGGCATCATGACCAATTAATAGGGGCTTAAGATATTCTTCAACCGTGGTCTTAACCGCCAGAGGACGCTGTTGAAATGTAGCGCAACCCAAGCCATATATACCCTGATCAGTATGGACTTTTACTGCCACTAAATTATGTTCTTTGGGCTTGGTTAAAATAACGTCTATATCGGTGATAATAGTTGGTTTCATATGCCACTCTTTAAGTTTTTTGGAAGTAGTATGGTTGCGTAATACAAGCAATATCTAACTATCCATTTCCTTGTATGCCAGTAAACTAAACTAATGCCATTATTACTAGAAGTTGAATTATAAAGTATTTCGAAAAATGAATAGTATTAATTATTCAACATATCACCAATATATTTCGATATTTAATTATCGCTGAAGCCACAATCAAACCAGTACTTACAGCATATATTTTAAAAATCAGCACAATAAAAAGTAAAGTTTATCTTACATTTTGTAATTTATATATTACTATAAGTCAAAATATATTTACTTAAAGGATTTTTTATGGACCCCAAAAAGAAAAACATTTTCGCCTCACTCATCACCGCAGGTATCGTTGCTTATTGGATGTACAACCAGTTCCCAATAATAGATATGACTGATCCAATACAAGTAGGACAGTTTCTATTAAAGACCATTGGCGTCAGTGTAATAACCAATATTATTATGGTTATTGTGCTGTCATTATTAGTGGGAATCTTTGCCGGTAAAGAAGAAAAACCGGTGTTTGATGAACGTGATCAACTAATCGAATTATATGTAATGCGGGTTATATTGGTGATATTTAGTATTGGCTTTGTTACTACTTTGGGCTTAGTTGGCTGGAATAACTTATCTATCAATATGTCCTTAGTAGTCTTATATTTATGTATGTATGCTGCCAATATAATCGGCGACCTCCTGAAACTTTATTGGTACCGATAAGGAGAAACTATGTCTAAGGCAAAACTAACTATTATTAATCAAATTCGCCGTTTACGATTTGACCATAATGAAATGACCCAGCAACAACTGGCTGCTGCCATTGGCGTGTCTAGACAAACTATAGTGGCTGTTGAAAAGGGTAAATACAATCCCTCATTAGAGTTGGCATTTCAAATAGCCATGGTGTTTGATCAGCCACTTGAAAAGGTATTTTATGTCGCTTCAAAATAATAATTTAACGACGAATTATTGAGCTAAAAATGAGCTAAAAATGGGCAAAAAAAAGGGACATTTGTCCCTTTTTTAAATTTCCTATAAACCATTAACCAAATTGGTTCATGGTATTATCCTTACCACCTGCCTTAAGGGCAGCCTCACCAGCGAAATACTCTTTATGATCATCACCGATATCTGAACCAGCCATATTCTGGTGTTTCACACAGGCGATCCCTTGGCGGATTTCCTGACGCTGGACTCCCGCAACATAGCCCAACATGCCCTGCTCACCAAAATACTCTTTGGCTAGATTATCCGTAGATAAAGCAGCGGTATGATAGGTAGGCAAAGTGATTAGGTGGTGGAAAATACCTGCTTCTCGAGCCGCATCGGCTTGGAAAGTGCGGATCTTTTCATCTGCCTGCACAGATAATGGCGTAGCATCATATTCAGCAGACATTAAATTAGCACGGTCATAAGCTGATACATCCTCACCGGCAGCGCTCATACTATCAAAAACTTGTTGGCGGAAATTTAAAGTCCAGTTAAAAGATGGCGAATTGTTGTATACCAATTTGGCATTAGGCACCACCTCGCGAATACGATTAACCATGCCGGCTATCTGACCAATATGAGGTTTTTCGGTTTCAATCCACAGTAAATCTGCACCATTCTGTAGAGACGTAATGCAATCAAGCACACAGCGATCTTCACCAGTACCAGAACGGAACTGAAATAGATTAGAAGGCAAACGCTTAGGACGTAATAGCTTACCATTGCGGTTGATTACCACATCACCATTTTGCATTTCGTCTAGGGCCACTTCTTCACAATCCAAAAAGCTATTGTATTGATCGCCAAGATCACCTGGCTTATGGGTTACGGCTATTTGCTTGGTCAACCCAGCCCCCAATGAATCCGTACGCGCCACAATCACACCATTATCCACACCTAACTCGAGGAAGGCGTAACGCACAGCACGAATTTTCGCTAAAAAGTCTTCATGGGGAACAGTAACCTTGCCATCTTGATGGCCACATTGTTTTTCATCAGAAACTTGGTTTTCTAACTGAATACAACAGGCCCCTGCTTCAATCATGCGCTTAGCCAGCAGATAGGTAGCTTCAGCATTACCAAAACCAGCGTCAATATCAGCCACAATAGGCACTATATGAGTTTGGAATTGGTCAATCTTATTTTGCACTGCTTTGGCGGCTAGCTCATCTCCGTCTTGCCTAGCATCATCTAACTCACGAAACAAACCACCAAGTTCGCGGGCATCAGCCTGACGAAGAAAGGTATAAAGCTCTGCAATCAAGGCAGCAACGGAAGTTTTTTCGTGCATAGACTGATCTGGCAATGGCCCAAACTCAGAACGTAAAGCGGCCACCATCCATCCCGATAGGTATAGATAACGTCCTTTGGTTGATTGAAAATGTTTCTTTATCGAAATCATTTTTTGCTGACCGATAAAGCCATGCCAACAACCCAAGGACTGGGTATATTGGGCTGGGTCTTGATCATAACTTTGCATATCAGCACGCATAATATCGGCTGTGTAACGGGCTATATCCAGACCAGTTTTAAAGCGGTTTTGCGCTTTCATACGGGCTGCAGACTCAGGGCTTATGGCACCCCAAGCAGCACCATAAGCTGCTTTTAGGTTATCCAAGTTGTGGATATCTTCTTGATATTGAGACATGGTCCGATCCTCTTATTAATATTTATCTCGGATTTGCTACTCATTAGTAACCCTTTGAGTCTAGACCTGCCACAAATGAGGATAAATACAACGCAAGTTATGACCATTATTCACCTAAACTATAGAGTGACAAAGTATAATAACGACTAATTTACCCAATCCCTATTTTTTTAGTTTTTTACAAAATCTTATGTGGCTGTTTTTACTTTAATTATTTTTAAAGCCCTGACTATTTATAAGCTTATTTGTAAAAAAACTTCCAAAAACAAGGCCATGTAAAAATCGAAATATTCTTAAAATTTATTGATTTAATAATAAGTATCAATATAATGAATGCCACTTGTAGATAATAACAAGGGTTTGAGAGCATGAGTATCGATCGAGTAGACCTCAATTTACTAGTATATCTAGACGCATTATTAAAAGAACGTAACGTCACCAAAGCAGCCCATCAACTTGGTTTAAGCCAACCGGCCATGAGTAATGGCCTACGCCGTCTGCGGGAAGTATTTGAAGACCCACTGCTTATTCGCACTAGCGATGGTATGACACCAACGGAACGGGCGCAGGAGTTACAACCTACAATTCGTGAAGTGCTAGCAACCATTGATAAGGCTGTGCAACCGCAAACTGAATTTGATGCCATGACTTCCGACCGCGTGTTTCGCATTATGGCAAGTGATTATGCTGAACCGACACTGATCCCACCCTTGGTAGAACGCTTACGCAAAGAAGCCCCGGGGATTAGCCTTGATATAATGACACCATCAGATGTGGATTTTTATGATGTTGAGCAAGGCAAAGTCGATATGGTTATTAATCGTTTTGATTCTATGCCCCAATCTTTCCATCAGAAGAATCTCTGGCGCGACCGTTTTGTCTGTTTATTTAGTAGAAACAATCCCATCATAGATAACTTCAATTTAGAAACCTATCTGCAAGCCCATCATATCTGGGTCAATAAAACCGGTATGGGCGCTGGCGTGGGAATTAATCCAAAAGATGTGCAACGCCGAGGTTGGGTTGATAATGCCTTATTTGAAATTGGTAAAACGCGCAATATTCGTGTCTATACCCGCCATTATCAAGCCGCTATGCAACTTGCTTCCCAACAAGATCTGATTGTTACTATTCCCTACAAGGCTACCCTACTGCCCGTGCCTACAGAAGAGTTTGTGGTCATGGAGGCACCGTTTAGTATTCCTGAAATGACCCTCAGTATGGCTTGGAGTCCATTACTACAACATAATCCAGCCCATCGCTGGATGCGAGGCTTAATTACTGAGATAGCTAACGATATTGACGAAAAAGGCTTTACTTTTAGCCATCAAGGCTCAAACTAAAATTCTTCTTTATTGAATATTAAAGGGGGCTGTTTCTTACACCCTAACCCCCCTTTATTCCACCCTCTTACGCTTCATATATTATGGCTATACATAGCCAAGGCTAAGCAAATCATGTATCCTTGCGGCCACTTCCTCGGAGCACCCAAAATATGTCCTTTACCCAGCTTGGTTTAAGCCAAACGCTTAATTACCATGTCACTAAAAATGGCTATAGTTCGCCTACTCCAATACAGGCCAAAGCTATTCCCATCATACTGGCTGGCAAAGATATAATGGCCGCAGCTCAGACTGGTACTGGGAAAACGGCGGCTTTTTGTTTACCCATATTACAGCGTTTAGCGGCAGGTCAAAAAGTCAAAGCTAATCAAGCCCGCGCCTTGATATTAACCCCAACTCGGGAACTGGCTGCTCAGGTTTTTGAGAGTGCAAAAAACTATGGTGAGCCTTTAGGACTGCGCAGTGAAGTTGTTTATGGTGGGGTAAAAATTAATCCACAAATGCAACGGCTTCGCAAAGGCACCGATGTCCTAGTCGCCACTCCTGGGCGACTGCTGGATTTGTTTCAACAGCGTGCTATTGGTTTTGATGACCTAGAAATACTTGTTTTAGACGAAGCTGACCGTATGCTGGATATGGGCTTTATCCATGATTTAAAAAAAATTATTGCCTTGCTACCTAGCCGGCGGCAAAACCTTATGTTTTCTGCCACCTTTGCTAATCATATTCGTGATCTAGCAAGCAGTTTAATGCAGAATCCACAGCGCGTAGATGTAACACCGCCCAATAGTACCGCAGCAAAGGTTAAGCAATGGCTTATCCCAGTTGATAAAAAACAAAAGCCTGCCTTATTAATTCAGCTCATTAATAACCATAACTGGCCACAAATATTGGTTTTTAGCCGCACTAAGCATGGGGCCAATAAATTAGTACGGTTACTTGATGCCGCCAAGATAGCTGCCCTGGCTATACATGGCAATAAAAGCCAGTCTGCACGTATGAATGCCTTAGCAAAATTTAAAAACAAGCAAGTGCAAGTCCTGGTAGCTACAGATATTGCCGCAAGAGGCCTAGATATCAGTCAATTACCCATTGTCATCAATCTCGACTTACCCAACGTGGCAGAGGACTATGTGCACCGTATCGGTCGTACTGGTCGAGCTGAACAAAGTGGCCAAGCCTTATCCTTAGTTAGTGCTGATGAAATTGATAATTTATATGCCATCGAACGTCTTATTCAAAAGCATATTAATCGTGAGTATGAATCTGGGTTTGAGCCAGTTCATGAGTTGCCATTATCCAAACCTATCTTGCCACCTAAACGCAAGCGCCCAAAGAAGCCCAAAAAGGCCCATAATCCAGCAACTAAACAGGATAGCTCGAGCTCTAAAGCCCAACATCCAAAAAAGGCAAAGTTGCAAAGCCCTAAAGTTAGGCATAGTAAAACGGCTAAAAGTAAGTCTGTGGGGGCAAAAAAACAGTCAAATACTAACCCTAAGCCGGCTACCAAGAAAGTTCGTAAACGACCAGCTTTAAAATAGAGCAAGTTGAGCAAGAAGAGCAATTAAGAAATTAAGTAAGAGATCAAGTAAGAAAGTAACTTAATTTGCAGGCAAAAAAATGCCCTGTGCAGATTTATTCGAAGGGGAAGCGAATAGTTGCTACAGGGCATGCTCTGGCGCTGATATAGGTATAGAACAGGACAGCGACTAAAAGTTCAAAAAATATTACAAAACTTTTAATTTTACATTACTAGTGAAGCCTGTGGTTTCCATATTAGCGGCTTCTGTGGGGGTTAACACCTCAAACTGCATCACGTGTTTCATAAATTCTTCACGATATGGAATCAAACCAGCTTCCATAAGCTCTGGGTGTTGTTCTACCAATTCTTCAGAAAAGGGAATAAAGCATTGCATAAGTCACTCCTGTGTACTTTCCATGTGCTATTAGATAACTTGATCATGGATAAACAATGCACCAAAAGTGGAGAAATGATGGAAATTATAGGGGTAATGAGGCCTATAGGCCTTTTTTGGTGAAAAAAAAGACCCGTAAACAAGTCTACGAGTCTTTTTTTACTAATTAAAGAGCTTATTTAAGCAGATTACGCCCTTTACTGGCTTCAATCCTCATACGCAGAGCATTTAGCTTAATAAAGCCTGCAGCATCCTGTTGATCATAAGCGCCCGCATCATCTTCCATAGTTGCCATGGCTTCGTCAAACAAGCTGTCAGCTGACTTACGGCCGACAACATCAACGTTACCTTTGTACAATTTAAGACGCACGACACCATTTACATACTCTTGTGAACGATCAATCATCGCTTGCATCATTTGCCGCTCTTCCGACCACCAGTAACCGTTATAAACAACTTTGGCATAGCGTGGCATGATTTCATCTTTTAGATGAGCTGCCTCACGATCCAAGGTAATGGATTCTATAGCACGATGGGCACGGAGCATAATGGTGCCACCAGGGGTTTCATAACAACCACGTGATTTCATGCCAACATAGCGGTTTTCAACGATATCTAAACGACCGATACCGTTACTACCACCGATTTTATTTAAGGTTTCTAAAACCGTCGCTGGGCTCATAGGAACACCATCAATGGCGACAATATCGCCCTTTTCATAGGTTAGTTCCATATAGGTTGGCTTATCCGGTGCCGCTTCTGGCGATACACTCCAGCGCCACATATCTTCCTCAGCTTCTACCCAAGGATCTTCCAAAATGCCACTTTCATAGGAAATATGTAGCAGGTTAGCATCCATGGAGTATGGTGAGCTTTTCTTCTTCTTAAAATCGACTTCAATACCGTGCTTTTCACAGTAATTCAACAGACTTTCGCGGGAATTCAAGTCCCATTCACGCCAAGGCGCAATCACCTGTACACCAGGCTTAAGTGCATAGGCACCTATTTCAAAACGCACCTGATCGTTACCTTTACCGGTAGCGCCGTGGGAAATCGCATCGGCACCCGTTTCATTAGCAATCTCAATCAAGCGCTTGGCGATAAGTGGCCTAGCTATAGAGGTACCTAATAAGTACTCACCTTCGTATATCGCATTGGCGCGAAACATAGGGAATACAAAGTCACGCACAAACTCTTCACGCAAGTCTTCGATATAGATTTCTTTTACACCCAAAGCTTCTGCTTTGGCGCGAGCTGGTTCAACCTCTTCGCCTTGCCCAAGATCCGCAGTAAAGGTAACCACCTCACAGTTATAAGTTTCCTGTAACCATTTAACGATTACTGAGGTATCCAGACCACCTGAGTAGGCCAACACAACTTTGTTAATGTCTGACATGAATTCCTTCCTAATGACATGTTCATTACATACAGTCTCGCTGCATGCGTAAAAACCAAGGCGTGAATTATACTCTTTTTACGCTGAATAAGTAATGCCAGCCTTATTAAAATAGATATTTATCTGCTGTGTATTGGTAAGACAAATGACTGCTTTTGCTGTTAAAATAAGTACTTAGTACATCAATACATAGTTATCACTTCAAGCCCAGTAAACGGACCCAAAATGACGGCACAGACTCTTACTATTATTCAACCAGATGATTGGCACCTGCACCTTCGCGATGGCGAGGTTTTAGCACGCACCGTTACCGATACAGCAAAGCAGTTTGGTCGTGCTATTGTTATGCCCAACCTTAAGCCGCCAGTGACTAATACTGATATGGCTGTGGCCTATAAAGCCCGTATTGATGCCCAGGGCACAGATCTTGATGCCTTAATGACTTTATATCTAACCGATAACACAACTGCTGAAGATATTCGTGCCGCAAGCGAATCGAATATCGTTAAAGCACTAAAATACTATCCTGCTGGGGCAACAACCAATTCTGCTGCGGGTGTTACAGCACTAGAAAATGCTTATGAAGCCATTGCCATGATGGAAGAATTAGGCGTACCTTTGTTATTGCATGGTGAAATAACCCATTCACATGTAGATATTTTTGATCGTGAAAAGGTGTTTATTGATACCAAACTTATACCTTTGCAAAAGCGCTTTCCCAAACTACGTATGGTGCTGGAACATATCACCACTAAACAAGCTGCCGAGTTTGTGCAACAAAGCGATGTTAATGTTGCTGCCACTATCACCCCACAGCACTTAATGTATAATCGTAACCATATGCTTGTTGGTGGTATCAAGCCTCATCTATATTGTCTACCGGTTTTGAAGCGCAATATCCATCAAGAGGCCTTGCAAGAAGCTGTCATCAGTGGCGATGATCGCTTTTTCTTGGGAACTGACTCAGCTCCCCATGCTAAAGGCGATAAAGAAAGCGCTTGCGGTTGTGCTGGCTGCTACTCAGCACCGGCTGCTATTGAACTGTATGCGCAAATTTTTGATGATCTTGGTGTGTTAGACAAGTTAGAGGCTTTTGCCAGTCTTAATGGACCAAAGTTTTATCGTTTGCCGGTCAACAGCAAAACCATTACTCTAGTAAAAGAAGATTGGCAGATCCCCATTAGTCTTGATTTTGCTGGGAGTACCATTATTCCTCTGGGCGCAGGTGAGACCCTTAACTGGAAATTAAAGGACTAAGGATTATTTAGCATGATATCTGAGCGCTTCCGTGGCTATCTACCAGTTATCGTTGATGTTGAAACAGCTGGCTTTAATCACAATACTGATGCATTGTTAGAAGTGGCTGCGGTTATGATCGATATGGATAGCGATGGCCTGCTATATAGCCGTGATTCAGTGCAGGTTAATGTTGCGCCTTTTGAAGGTGCTAACTTGGAAGCTGCTGCCCTTGAATTTACTGGTATTGATCCCTTTGCCCCAGAACGTATGGCGGTAAGTGAGCGGGAAGCCCTAGATAAAGTATTTAAACCCATTCGTAGGGCTGTTAAAGCCAGTGGTTGTAAGCGCGCTATTCTAGTGGGTCATAATGCTGCTTTTGATATTGGCTTTGTTAATGCTGCCGTTCACCGTACCCAGCATAAACGCAATCCATTCCACCCCTTCTCTACTTTTGATACGGCTACCTTAGCCGGCTTGGCATTTGGCCAGACAGTATTAGCCAAAGCTTGCCAAGCCGCAGCCATTGCCTTTGATAACCGTGAAGCCCATAGTGCGCTCTATGACGCTGAGAAAACAGCTGAGTTATTCTGTTATATAGTTAATCGCTGGCGTGAACTGGGAGGCTGGCAAGCTGAGGAAGACTTTCCGTTTGGCATTTAGGCATTGATTGTAAGCTGTTTTACTTTCTTAAAGTCTACTACCCAGTTGAATTCTTCTTTTTAGGCACAGGATCATAGCCACCCTTGGCAAAAGGGTTACAACGAAGGATGCGCCAAATAGCCAGCCAACTGCCTTTAATGGGCCCATGTATAGTGATTGCTTCAATGGCATAACTGGAACAAGTGGGCATATAACGGCAATTTGCTCCTAACCAAGGACTCAACACCAAACGATATAATTTCACGACACCGATAAGCAACCGGCTTACTATACCGAGGGGTCGATCAGGTAGGCTATATTGTGGCTCGTGTTTACACATTCTGAATATTTATCCCTAAACCAGTAACACTGGCAAGCGAACACGGAACATAACACTCTGTGGATTAACCAAATTATGAGCTGAAACCTCACCTTCATGGTACAAGGCAATCATGCGAACAATATAAAGACCTAAGCCAAAGTGTGCCTTCCCAGTACCACCTTGACGGGCACTCACCATGGAACTAAATAATTTGCCCTGCATGCTATCAGGGATATGAGGCCCTTGGTTTTCCACTTCCAAATAGCAATATAAATCCTGTCTATAAAGACGCACGACAATGGTACTCTCTGGGGTTCGAAAATCCCGCGCATTATCTAATAGCTTATCAAGTAGTTGTTCAATACGATAATCTACTCCAGCAACAGCAATCTGAGATTCATTACAGACGAAAACCACATCCTCTTGGCCCGTTTCTGCGCTACGCTCTTGGTGATTAACATAGGTTTCTAATAAGTAAGCCAAGTTGAGAGGCTCTAGGTCATCCTCTTGCAAGGCTTCTTCTAAGTTGGCTGCATCGGCAAGTTTTTCAACAATAGCACCAATTTTTACTAATCCCCGCTGAGCTATATCAAGATAGCGCTGTTGGTCATCGGCAATACCATGACGCTGCAAGTTTTCCAAGGATGTCATGGTGGCATTTAAGGGATTATTAATTTCGTGGCGTAAGGTTCTTGGCATGGTGGCAATAAACTGCTGATGCTCGTGCAACCGCTCCACAACATCAGAAAAACTACGTGCCAAGGCACCAATACGATCTGAGGAACGTACATCACTGCGCAGTTGATTGGTACGTAAACGGCCACTAGGGTCAACTATTTCTTGCGCTTCACGCCCTAGACGCTGTACACGGTAAGCCTGACGCCAAGAAAAGGTCAAGAGCACAAATAAGATAGCCACCATGGTTATAAAGCTTAGCAAGGTAATATTCTGCATGGCCTGCTGCTGCAACTTTAATATCTGCGCTGTGGATTGTTTAATCATCACTACGCCCAAGAGTGCCCCCTCTTGGTCGGTTATAGGCGCGGCTACTCCTAACACTTCTTCACCTGGGTTACGATGCCAACGGCCTGTAGCAAATTCTTTATTTAGGGCCTTATTTAGTAACTCTTGTTCTTGACTGGCCTCTTGGGAGCTACTCAAATAGGCAGGAATAGCTACAAACCAGTCTAGACCACGGTTTAACCAATATTGCATCTGTTCTAAAGTGCCATTGATCTGGTTGGATTCAGGTACATCAGTGGACAACTTACCAACACTGGCACGTACTTGCAGTTGTTTATCATAGATAACAATTTGTGAGTTAGCCCTATCTAAACTAGCTAGAATCTTATTCGCCTCCGGTGAACGCATGGCTAATAAGTTGTAGTGGCTCTCGATATTGGTATCTGAGCCTACTAGAGTTTTTAGGTGGCGCATGGTGCCATCATCGGAATCCACATCAGCTACGGCTAGACCAAATTCTTGGCGATCATTAAGAAAATAACGCGGCAAGGCAAATTCGACTAAATAACCATCTACCAGTGGACGCATTACGGCTTGAATAATAAAGGATGATGATGGGGTTTTGTACATGGGTGAAGACCAGTCATCCTTTACATACCAAACCTCCATCTTACCCGGCTCCGTGGCAGCGATAATCAAGCGCCGTTCATTGCCATTACGATCGGGTAACGATAAACGTAGATGATCACTAATATCGAGTTGCTTATTACCGCGTTGGCGCAAAATAGTGACATCGTCTTGAATACGCACTAGGCCATAAATACGTTCTTCATATTCACCTAATAAGAGGCTGTAACCATCTTCAACATCATCGCCACCGCCAAAATAATTGGCAAACAACTGAAAATCCAGCCATTCACGAATATAACCATCCACTTTAGCTTGTCGCGTTAATGGATGACTAAATACAACTTGCTGACTATCTAGATAAGGTAGCTCTTGCAGGAGATCCTCGCGACCTTTAAACAGAGTAACGACACCTTGGGCAAGTTGTTCCTGAGCTTGGGACTGCCCCTCAATCATAAAGACTCTAGTTTCTGCCAAAAACCGATAGGCCAGGAGGGGCATACTAATTAAAATCAACAAAAACAATATAGCCTGAGCACTAGGGCGCCATTGCCTTGGGTTTTGTCGATTACTGGCTAGAGGCTTATTCACTGGCTATCCATCCACCGATAACCCATACCATATTCAGATTTAATGGCATCAAAATCGTTATCAAGTTGCTTTATTTTGCGTTTAATATTGCGGATATGGGTACTAATGGTGTTATTGGATACATAATGCTGGTGCGTAGCTTGGGCTAATACATCATAGGTTACGATATGACCAGGGCGACGGGTTAAGGCCTCTAGCATACGGAATTCAGTGAGTGTTAAGCCTTCAATATCTTGCCCTGCCCATTGGGCCAGGCGACTTTCTTCCAACAGTTGCAACTGCCCCACTTCACGCACTGTTTGTTCTAATTCCTGTGGCGCCTCACGAATATCGCTTAACCGCAAAAGTGTGGCAACCTTTTCAGCTAGAAAGCCCAAAGACACAGGTTTTGGTTGATAGTCCCAAGCGCCCATACGTAGGCCAATAATACGATCGATTTCTTCCACCCGCTCAGTTAAAAATAGTACGGGAATATGGGGGTAGCGTTTGAGAATATCACTGCATAACTGAAAGCCAGCATCGATATTATCCTGCATGATAATATCTAGAATCACCACGTCAGGTTTGATTTGTAACAGACCTTCTTGGGCCGATTCTTTACTGGCAAAGGCAGTTACCTGATAGCCCCGTTGTTCCAGAGCTACCTGATAATTTTCACGCTGATCAGCATCGTCTTCCACGATCACAATGTGCTTTGCCATGCTACCTCTCCAATCTATATATACCTATCTATATTACGCGTATACATATACCTTAAACTTGTTTTAGGCCAATTCCCGAACAGCTTGCAATACTTGCTGAAGTTGCTTGCGGGTTTTCTTTTTGGCCTGACTAATTTCGTCTTCCAATTGCGTGCAAAGTTGGGCTAAAGCCTCTGCGCTTCCACCAGCTGCTTGCCATTGATTTTCAATCGTTTGCACGCGTTCATCAATGGCTGCTTGAGCCTCAGCTTCACGCTGTTTGGCAATAGCCAAGGCTTTTGCTTTACCGGCTTCAGCCTTTGCCTGTTCCTCTGGAGTAAGCTCTTTCTTTACCTTAGTTTTGGACACTTGTGACGCAACTTTAGCTCCCACTGGCATAATGCCAACCGCAGCGCGTAATCGATCCATAAAGGGTACAGTATACTCACGCGCTTTGTGGGCACCTTTTTGTAACTCAGACTCGATAAAGCCTGGGTCTTGAATTATGCGATTATAGTTTTCTCGCGCCTCACGTAAATGATCATCTAGAAAGGCAAAAAGTTCCTGTTTCATTTCACCCCAGCCAATACCTTCAGCATAACGCACCCGCATTGCCTGAGTTTGAGCCTGGGTAGCAAAGGCAGCATAGATTTCAAATAGTGTACATGTATCTGGATCTTTGGGCTCTCCAGGGGCAAGACTATTGGTGGTAATCTGGCCTATTAAGCGCCGCAACTCATCCGATGGCGCAAAAAGTGGAATAATATTGCCATAGCTCTTACTCATTTTACGCCCATCTAAACCAGATAGAACCTTGGCTTCACCATCATGCACCATGGCTTCTGGCAGCACAAAGTGCTCACCGAAAGCATGATTAAAACGTGCTGCTATATCACGACACATTTCAATATGCTGAATCTGGTCTTTACCAACAGGAATTTGATGAGCGTTAAACATCAAGATATCAGCCGCCATTAGAATAGGATAGCTATATAAACCCATATTCACACCATCATCTATATCGGCATTACCTTGACGAGTATTCTCATCCACCGAAGCTTTATAGGCATGGGCTCGGTTCATCATACCCTTGGGGGTCATGCAGGTTAATAACCAAGCCAATTGTGGGATTTCTGGAATATCTGATTGACGATAAAACGTCGCTTTATCGGTATCTAAGCCCAAAGCCAACCATATGGCGGCAATATCCCGACAAGATTGATGCAATGCATTAGGGTCTTGGCATTTTATCAAAGCATGATAATCGGCCATAAAATAAAAACTGTCATTTTGGTCCTTATGGCTGGCCGCAATGGCAGGCTTTAAAGCACCTAAATAATTTCCTAAATGAGGCGTCCCTGTAGTAGTAATTCCGGTGAGTACACGTTGCTTGGCTGGCATATTGTTTATCTTGTCAAAATTGGTAATAAATAACACATATAGGGTTATTATACACAGCCAGCTAGGCTGGCATAAGGTTTTCAGGCAAGGCTTTTTGTAGGATTGTAATTGGTGGCGTAGTGGAAAAGAATATCGGCTCGAACTACCAAGCCCAAGGTTTTTGCTGGAGGCCATTTACAGCGCATTGGAGCTTTATAAATAGGCTATTAACTGGCTGCAAAATTAAGGCGGTTAGACCGCCTTTAAACCTTTTTCTAGATCAGTCAAGATATCTTCAACGGCTTCTAAACCAACAGAAACACGTAACAGATTATCACTAATACCCACTTGGGCTCTGGCTTCAGGGGTCATTTTACCATGGGTGGTAGTGGCTGGATGGGTAATGGTGGTCTTGGCATCACCAAAATTGCCAGTAATAGACATTAACTGAGTATGATTAACTAAGCGCCAAGCTGCGTCCCGATGTCCCTTAACGGTAAAACTAAGCACCCCACCAAAACCATGTTGTTGGCGTTTAGCTAAATCATGTTGTGGGTGACTAGGCAAACCTGCATAAAACACCTGCTCTACCTTGGGCTGTGCTTGCAGCCATTCTGCTACTTTTAAAGCAGCAGCACAGTGAGCTTGCATACGCAGTTGTAATGTTTCTAAACCGTTAATAAATATCCAAGCGTTAAAAGGACTCATGGTGGTGCCAGCTGTGCGTAAAAAAGCAAACACTGGTTCCATTAGTTCTTCACTGCCTAAGGCGATACCGCCAACGCAACGTCCCTGACCATCGATATACTTGGTTGCGGAATGCATAACAATATCAGCACCAAGAGCCAATGGGTTTTGTAATGCCGGCGAGCAGAAGCAATTATCAATCACCAACAAAGCATTATGCTTGTTTGCCAAACTAGACAAACTGCCTATATCAGCAATTTCAGCTAACGGATTAGAAGGCGATTCTGCAAACAGCATACGCGTATTAGGCTGAATAGCTTGTTGCCAAGCATTGAGGTCTGTCGGTTCAACATAGGTGGTACTAATGCCAAATTTAGCCAGAACATTATCAAGTAAGCCAATAATAGAACCGAAGATACTGCGTGATGAAACGATATGATCACCTTGTTGCAGGTGCCCAAGAAATATACTCGTTAATGCAGCCATACCAGAACTCGCGGCAACACCTCGTTCAGCACCTTCCAAAGCGGCCATGCGTTTTTCAAAGGTAGCTACCGTGGGGTTGGTAAAGCGGGAATAAACATTGCCATCCACCTCACCACCAAACCTTGCGGCAGCCTCCTCGGCGCTGGCATACACGAAGCTGGAGGTCGCATAAATAGCATCATTATGTTCCTGTTCCAGCCCTGAAAGCTGCCCAGAGCGCACAGCTTTGGTAGCCGCATCACAGTCAGCTAATAATGCTTGCAATTGTTGCTGTCGTTGACGTAAATCAGACATATTTAGCCCTACATTTTGCTTTGCATATTGGTAGCCGTAGCGGTATCTGCCTGATCACCAGTATTTTTAGTTTTTTGTTCATCGTTACGAGCTTGCTGTAGACGTTTTAAATACAGATCATCAACATCGCCAGTAATATATTTGCCATCAAAAACGGAGCAATCAAATTCGCTTATCTGGGTATCACCACCCTGTGTTGAAGCGATTAGATTCTCCAATTTAAGATAAATCATTTTATCAGCACCGATTTCCTTGCCTACCTCTTCATCTGTGCGGCCATGGGCTACTAGTTCTGAGGCACTAGGCATATCAATACCATACACATTAGGGTAACGCACAGCTGGGGCTGCGGAAGCAAAATAAACCTTTTTGGCACCCATTTCACGAGCCATTTCGATAATTTGCTGGGAGGTAGTTCCCCTTACTACAGAGTCATCGACCAAGAGTACATTCTTATCACGGAATTCTAACTCAATAGGATTTAGCTTTTGGCGGACAGACTTTCGACGTTGCGTCTGCCCGGGCATAATAAAGGTGCGCCCAATATAGCGATTCTTAATATAACCTTCACGCTGTTTAACCCCGAGGCGACTAGCTAATTCTGTAGCTGCCGTGCGACTTGTATCGGGAATAGGAATAACCACATCA